>OFGH01002318.1_pt1 | contig 10550 bp, 7 predicted proteins | sample 1521721 | NCBI WGS metagenome assembly OFGH01 (sample SAMEA3504132, study PRJEB24116) | mouse gut metagenome | biome: mouse gut; feature: mouse-associated habitat; material: faeces | place: Denmark | collected 2011
AAAGGTATTTGCTGGGAACATGTTCCCAGCAAAGCTTTTCCCAGAAAAGCTTTGCGCCAAGGCAAGTGTCGCAAACAAGATAAAGCAGAAATCATCATATATGCTATTGCGATGCAGAATAATCAGCACACACCCCGCGTACCCCATCAACTCCGCCACTGTCAGCGCCCAACGTCCCGTATGGGAAAAAGGGATTTCCTTAAGTTTTTTGCACAGCAAGTAAGAGAAAATTCCTATACAGGTCAAAATATAGATGCGCAGCATGCCAAAAGTGAAAAAAGTATGAAATTTCCATATAGAGGTATTCTCTACATTCATCCAATAACCTATCCCAAAGATTACACTTAGAGGCATCGCAAACACAATAAACTGCCGCTTAAAAACGGTTAACATTCCTAAAATGAAAAATTCCGCAAACAGCATGCAGCCCATGGTCCAAGCCGGAGAATTCAGCAATCCTCCCCCCCGGTTGAGTCCAAGCATCTTTATCTGCAGGATCTCCCAGATATCTACGGAAAGCGCGTCACTGATGCCCGCGATGCCTCGAACTCCGTCGCGCCAGATTCGTAGCACAAAAAATGCAGCGATAAAAGCTACCAGGCCGTACCAGAAAAACCTGATATACCGCTTCTTCATGTAACCCAGCCAATATTGCTGGCGGCCATCTAACGGGAGTTCCGCAACTTGATGCCTGTCCCAGGCGGAATACATCAAAAATCCCGCTAAGATTGCAAAAAACTCCACCCCGAGAAATCCCCCGGGAAAATGCTTTTTCCCATTGGAATAGAAATGGTACATCATGACAACACCGGCAAATCCCAGCCGGGCAAGATCTATAAGTCCATTTCGAGGCGCTCTCTTTCCGTCCATCTCTCTCATTCCTCCATCAGGCATCACACATAGTACAGGAACCGAGTGTTGTACTTTTTGTACATCCAACAGCCCAGCCCAAGCGCGATGAGCACATCAGCGGCCATCAGCAGATGGAACCATATGGTAGGTATGGTGGCCTCGATGACAACTTTTCGGAAATAGCGGATGAATAAATAAATCGGGTTGAGCAGAAATGCACATCGAATCTCATAGCTGTAGCTGTCGATTGTATAAAAAACGGCAGACAGATACATCAGCAGCATAGTAAATACGTCATAAAGATATTGTATGTCTCGGAAGAACACAAACAGCGCGGAGAGAATCATTCCAACACCGATGTTAAATAGAATTAAGCAGCAAATAGGGTATAAAAGGCATATAAATTTCCATGTAAAAGCCAGTCCATCAAACGCTACAAAAACAAAAAATACAATGAGGATCAGTCCAAAGTTAATAAGGGCCTGAATATTTCTTGACAAAAGGAACAGGTATTTGGGTACGTTGACTTTGGTGAAGATCCCCGCGTTTCCCATGATGGTTCCCATCCCGCCTTTGGTAGCATCGCTGAAAAATGAGAATATCAGGTTACCGCAAAAAATGTAAATCATGTAGTGCGGTGTATTGCGGCCAAAAAACTGGGTAAACACCAACGTCATCACCAACAGCTGGAACAGCGGTGATAGTATGCTCCAAGCCATCCCTAAAATCGTGCGTTTATATTTCTTTTTGAAATCTCGCTTTACCAACTCTTCAAAAAGAAATTGATGCTTTTTTAACTCTACGATTTTTGAAAACATATTCATTCTCCGCCAGACCGAATCAACCATTCGATAAATTCCCGTACTGCTCCGTGACCGCCAGAGGCTTGACAGATATAATCACAGATCGATTTGACCTCAGGGACCGCGTCAGAAGGACAGCCTTTCATCCCACACAGCTTCATACAGGGGATATCCAGCACATCATCGCCGATATAAGCGGCGTTATCAGGGCCACATCCATACTTGGACAGGAGCTGCTGCAACGGTCCGACCTTATCGCGTCTCCCCTGATATAGCTCCGTGATGCCAAGCTCTGCGGCACGCTCCTCAACGATCTTTGATTTGCGGCCAGTGATGATGGCTGGCACGATGCCGTGCTGGGGCAGGATCTCATGGATGCCATAGCCGTCTTTGACATCAAAAGCTTTAAAAATTTCACCATCCGCCCCAATGTAGATCCGACCGTCCGTCAGGGTGCCGTCAACATCCATTATCAATAATTTCACTGTTCTAAAAATAGGGCTCATAACGATCCTTTCTAAAGTCCCATGAACTGGATGACTGCATCGTGCACAAGCTCATATCAGCTCTACTTTTTATCATGTTGGGGATCTGATATCGCATCAATCAGTATCTTAAGTACAGGATGAATGACTCGTTTATTGAAGTTGCAATGAGGATAATAAGGTTCGAGAGGAAAATACATGGAGGCTGATTTAATCGATTTTCAGTAAACTTGGCGTGATAAGCTGTACATGATACGTTCCCCGATACTGCTGCATAAAATCGTCCAGATCCTTTTGCCACCGCTCATTGATAACCTTAACTTCTTCTAAAGTCCTTTTCACCATCAATGATTGGTCAAAATAGTTGTCTTCCGAATTATCTGAGAAGCCATCCATACCGGCAATCGCGATCTGCGTAACATCTATTTCGCGCAGTAAACTGAGCAGCTTAGACATACTACCGCTCTTCTCCCTGCCCTGCATCTTGGACAGGCGCTTGGCTGAAATGACCAGCTCGGAACTGCTGCCGGACGCTATATCGGACGTAACGATTACAGTCCTCTTCTTTTCATAGCAAAAAGAATGATAGCGCATCTTGTTCCCAAAAAAAGCTACACTGTCCTTGTGATCGGATACAAAATTTACGCTGATGATGAAAGGATTGTTCTCCTCGACAAATGAATCGATTTTCCATCTGTACTCCTTCAGCGACTTTCCGGGCGCTAATATCAGCACCATTCGGCCATGGATCAAATTCTTTACTTCTGACAACCCACTGTTATCATCATAGTCTCTCAAACTATACTCAGCGCATAATTCATCGATCTTATTGTAAGGATAGCGCGCACGCTCACTATCGGAGAGCATAGCAAGTATGTTTTTTATGTCATTTGTGGTAAAACTATACTTGTTCAACAAATATATAATATTGTTAGGATGGGATCTATAGATCCCCGCCATAAAGGAAGCCGGAGAATACCCCCATTGATTTTTCTCATAGAGGTCATAAAGCTCCAGGTCTATGATCTCCAGTATTTTTTCTAAGTCGTATGGATATCCTTTTATTCTTGCCAAATAATCTACGACCAGTTCTGTATTGGCATTTCCTGCCCCTTTACCCATGCCTCTCAAGGTCACATCTATGATGACGTTCCTCACCCCATTACTCAGCGCGATGATCTCCTGTGCAAACGAAAAAGACAACTGATAATTATTATGTGAATGAAAATCGATGGCCGTCTGAGGATCCAAATTATGATCGACTAGGCCATATATGCGCCGTACATCATCGACATACATCGCGCCATAGGTATCGACAATCCCAAAGCTGTAAGGAGCTAACCTATTCACAAGATTCACGAGTTCCAAAAGCTCAAGATCCGTATAATTCAAAGAGTTCACACCCTGCAGGAACAATCGATACCCTTTATCTTTTATTGTTTGAGCACAGTATACGATCTCGTCCAATGCGTTTTCATAGTCCTTCTTAGTAAACCCCAATCGGATCCCATCAATCGAGGCCCCGTCATTTTCTTCCAACTTTTCGATATCATACATACCGAGATCCACAAAAGCCACATACATCGCGTTGCGCTTCTCAGGCAAAAGCGGCGAGATTTGTGTAGTGCTCGTAAAGAAGGTGCTGTTCCCCGAATAGGTCACGCTTTTTTCATCTCTCAAAAATCCAACTTCAATGATATCGATGCCGGCCTGCTGAAGATCATAAATGATTCGTTTGGTCTGCAGATCTTGGAATTCACAATTTATGATCCTCCCACCATCTCGCAGCGTGCAGTCGAGAAGTTTGACGTTGTTCATTTTTCCTCCAATCTTAGGAACGCTTGATACATTGCCTCCGCAAGCATAAGATCCTCTGGATCATCAATATCGATCGCTTCGATCGGGTCGATCTCTATAAAATATGGATCTTTGCCGTAGCGTGAGTGCATTTTAGTAAATACTTCCCGTCTGTAGATGCACAGATTCATATCGATGAACATGGGCTCAATGTCCTGATTCCGAAACATTTTTGTTCTGGTAAAATTGAACGGCTCGTTTCTGTACCACAAAGGTCTGCTCAGACGCTGTACTGTATGAGCGGAATCGTGTTCCCCACTCAGCACTTTGCCTAGACCCAGTTCGATGCTCTCCTTTTTCACGAAGGGATTTGTCACATGTGCGTTCAGATACACGTCTGCGTCCACATCACTCAAGAAGGCATCCACAATCTCATAATGCCCGACCATCGCGCCATCGAGCCTTTCGGGGCGCTTCAAAAACTGAACCCCCTGAGGCAGATATGGGACGATCGCCTCATCCGAGCAATAGACATAGATCTCATCAATCTGATTTATCTGCGTTAGGGTTTCCAGCATATAGCTGCAAAGCGGCTTTCCACCAAGGAGCTTGGTGTTTTTTCCAGGCAGGCGCTGATTGTTCAATTTGATCGGTACCCACGCTACGACTTTCATATCATCCGTTTCCCCCTTTTTCCTTTATCATTGTGTCTAAAAGAGCGCTGGCTTCCTCGATCGTCCGTCCATATCGGATGGGTCTGGCGGCCAGATCGTCGAAATAATAGTACTTGTTCACCTGTGCCACATGTTTTACGAAAGCACTTTTTTGCTCTGGAGTGTATCCATACCGAAGCGCTTCTTTGATTTTTGCCTCGATGTCGTCCACATCCACAGGCTCATAGCAACAACCTTTGCCCTTCAGCGGCGTATAGCCCAGCTGGACCAGCGGCTTATCACATGTGAGTGCGATATGTGAGACCCCTGAAATCATGCAAACAACAACGTCCGCAATATCAATCAATTCGTAAATATCAGCCTCATTCACATAGAACACATTTGTTGAGTTTTTATATCTCGTTGATGAATGACCCCATCTTCCCATTGCGGGATGCGGTTTATATACGAGATTCCATCCATTCTTTTTTGCCAGTTTGCTTATGTAAGTCATTGCGTCTTCTGATGTGGTAAAAAAGGACCCGTAGATGTTCCATGATTCATCATTCTTTGGAAAAGCAGGATTCTCAAAGTCCAATGCGCCTATCAACAAAATGTTAGGGCACTCTCCATTTAGCCTTTGTCTTAGCTGTACTGAGATATCATTAATCGGCTGAACTCGCCTATTAAAATGAGAAGCTCCTAAAAAATCTATTACCATTTGAGCTTTTTGCACTTCATCAGCAGTAGTAGGCAAAGAACAAAATTTTTTAGGATTATAATTTATAAAATCTTTCCCATATCCATTTTCTGAAATCATAATAGTTCCTTCTAAGAAGCCTCTTTCAACAGAGATTACAGGGATTTTCTTTTGCTTCGCGATCCCTTCAGGTATAACGCAGTTATTGCCCCATTTGTTCCAAATAATTAATGCCATTGGGGCCACTTTTTCAATCAGTGCCGTGAAGTATCTCTCTGCTTCATAGGCTAATACAGTGGACACACTTTCACTGTATCCGCTTAATACTCTTCGTGCTATAAAATCATTGAGATATGGTTTCCCTTTAACCGCAGCTTTAATTTCATTGGGGACTTTAATTTTAAGTTCATGTCCATTCAATGCACCAAACGCAAATATATTTGGTCCGTCAATGCAAGGGAAATCATCGCATACAGGTGCTTTTTCTAATCCAGCTGCAACAAAAACAAGGCGAAATCTTTCATCGATTCTAGACAATTCATGAATAAATGGAACTCGTTCGATAGGACAAGTTCCTAGAAGAATTATGTTTACCTTCGGATAATCCCGTTCTTTTATATAAGCTATATACCTGTCTGTTATCTGCTGAAGTTTTTCGACGGAAATGATTGGATTTCCCTTCATATTCCAATAAAGTGCTTTTATTTGGCGATAATATACACAAACAATATCAGAAATGCCCAATTTTCCTACAATTACTTTCCCTATGTCTAAAATATAGTGACGAAGCTTCTTCTTATCTCCCGATTCTCCTGACGCTCTCCGAAATTTTTTATTGTACCAAGCTACAAATACCGTTTCATCTGTAGGCGCAAGATTAGAATTACCTGGATATATCCCCGCGATCAACTTTGCATCTTTAACATGCGGCACACATAAAGGCTCGATCGAGTAATCAAATATTCCATGTCTATCGACCACCATATAAGGGATATATTCTCCCAAAACCTTTGTAAACACATTGCAAAAACCGACGATTGCGTCCTGAATCATAGCAATGTCTTGGCTCCGTTCGTCTTCTACCGGTTCATTCAACTGTACAGAATAGGTGCCGTCTAAATTATCGGTGACATCCTTGAAGCCAGGTCCTCTATCGGACATTAGGATCTCAAAGAACTGTGCCCATACCCCTCCCATTCTGTTGATATAGTACCTTCCATATTCAAGATAGGCTTCCACAGACGCTTGGCTGTCGTCTAATTTTGCCTTTGGTGAATCGTAGATCTCTGTGGAAAAACAGACGGAGTTTATCCCAAAATATTCATTCAAAAACCTTGAAGATCTTCCTCGCGGAGATCGATCAAAAATAGCGATCTTTTTCTTGCAATCAATATATTGTTTAATGTAATTCCTATAGAGAACTATTTTCTTTTTTGCATTTTCTTTGTAATATGGTTCCAACTCATATATAAATCCTCTGTATTTTTCAAACGAGCCAATTTCGGTCTCTCCATTGAGATACCCATGCCGCAGGAATATATTCAATATCTCATCGTACTGCTGGGTATCACCCGCGTTGAGCAACCTATTCTTTATAAAGTCATCCACGGTGCTTTTGGGTGGGAACCTGGTATCAACCAATGTCTTGAACAGTCCATTTTTATCCAGCGCAGAAAATGGTAAACGCAGATCCCGCCCCAAATACAACTTTTCAGTTGGCAAAGGTCTATCTGTAAAATATGGCCTCATGATTTCAAACAGCATCGCGGGCAAATAGCCATCCCGCCATACCCACAGCAGTTGCTCGATTTCATTTTTTTCAACTCGTTCTATCAACCACTTTGTAAATCCTATCATCAATGGCGCAAACCAATATCCCATCTTTTTGGGGTCGCCATCAAAATAGGAGTTTTTATCAAATTCAATGAATGGATCATCAAAATACAGATTCACCAAAATACCATATAGCATGGCATTGTTCGAATTCATCCAATCCATCAATATGAATCCTTCCATGCGCTTGAGCTGTTTACAAGCCTTTCTTTTATCCGCAGCTTTTGGCAGATGCAGCGCACGCATCCCTGTAGAGATAGCGGCATCCACATCCGCTCTTTTGTTGTCGCCGATGTGCAGCACCTCTCCCGGTTTGATGCTCTGCACCGCCAGATCGGAAAGGACCTGATGATACATGAGCTTTGAACTCTTCGTCACCCCAGTCTCAGATGACACATAGAGATGCTGATAGCCCTCATAGCCGTTTTTCTTCAGCACCTTGTCCAGAAAGTCGCTGGACAAATACATATCGGAAATGATGATGATCTGTTTGCCTGCTTCCTTTGCCTGCTCAAACAGATATTTTGCCGATTTGCGCACATAAAGTGTCGCATATTCGATCTTGAGTTCTTCGTTCTTCAACCGCTCGGTCTCTACGACAGATGTATGGAACAATTTGGAATACGCATTGTAGATATCATCAAGGGTGATGTCCTGAACATACACCGGCTTATATTTACGCGCCTCGGCTTCTGCCGTCACCCTCATGTTATGAAAATTTGGTATGTCTAGCTTATTTTCGAGCAAACGGAAGGTGTCCGCAGGAGTCAAGACTGGCCGGAACAGCAGCGTATCGAAGATATCGAAGCTGACAACTTTTACCTCCGGGTCACGAATTGCATTAGCGATCCGCTCGATCCCAGCTGAAAACGCATTGTCCGCTACCTGCTCCAGTTCTTGCTTCCTTAATGCCTCTTCTTCGACCTCAGCGCTGAGGAAACTGCTTTTCCTCAGCACCCTATAATGCCAATTGAGCCTCACCAGCATCCACCAATGCCTTATTCGGTGCTTTTTATGCTCCTCCTGATGTGCATCCACATAAGGGCCATATTCCCGCCGGACACCCCAGTTTCTCTCCGCAAAATAGTAATAAAGTTTATCCTTCAGTTTCTTCAGCATCGATCTCTCTCCCAGAATGATCTTTTTTTCTTTAGCCGCATCAAAAGCTCCTGCGGGATCAGCCCCACGACCAGTGGTTTCACTACATAGGGCAGAGCGCCCGGCATCAATCCCAGCGCGGAAAATCCTTTCCAGCGTACTGCGGCTTCGTCGAATCTGTAGCGATATTTCCGCCGCTTTCTTGCACAATGATCCTCCAAAAACAGGTACAGTTCCTCCTGTAGATTTGCTCCACGCAAACCAGCGGCATACATCCTTATCAGCAAGTCGTAATCTTCTGCCCGACGGGTCTCCTTTGCGATACGATAGCCCTGCACCCGCGCCAGCGCTTCTCGTCGGAACATCAAGGAACCATGGATGAACGGCATAGTAAAGAGGAAATCCCTTGGTTCAGGATATTTGGGAAAGACCCGACGCCCCCAACTCCCCTGTTCATCCCATAGAGTGGCATTGGTTCCCACGAAAGCAATGTTCGGATGCCGCTCCAAAAACAAAAGCTGCTTTTCGAAACGGTCCGAACTAGACAGGTCATCTGCATCTTGACGGGCAATCCAGTTTCCACGCGCCTGTGCGATACAACGGTTCAGCGCCGAAGCCAGCCCCTCATTTTGGGCACTGTGTATCAGCTTAATCCGGCTATCCAGCTTAGCCAGTGCCAGCAGCAGGCTCCGGGTTTGCTTGGAGGAACCGTCATCACAGATGATGAATTCAAAATCGCACATTGTCTGAGTCAAGACAGATGTCACTGCTTGCGAGAACACATCCGGTGTTTTAATATTGTATACCCCCATAAGAACGGACAGCCGGGGGCTTTGTTCAGCGCAGCGTATAGCGCAACCACTCCCATACATATACATTCAATCGATACCACCATTGCTTCCACCACGGCAAAAACGCGATTGTCCCATATGGCCATAGCAGCTCCGGCATCACTTCTCGCACAGGGCGTCGTAATATCCGACGGACCGCACGCGCTGGAATAGAATAGCCTTTTAATATATTTACCTGTTCGCAGTTTGCCAGCGAGAGATGATATCCCTCAGTAACATCGTCACAAAAAAGGAACTTACCCCAATGAGAAGCTTCTTTGCGGGTAGGATGAGCCATATAGCGCCAAATGCGGCGGCGCGTATCCTGCTTCGACCGAGTTGGATCAAACTCCTCAAAAGATATCTGACGCAACTTCCCATCGCAATAGTCCAAAACACCCTGTATTTGCTTGTCAATCGTTTGCAATTCCTTCTCTGTGGGATCTGGTAACAGTATGGGAATATATTTCTCCGTTTCCTGTCGATAGCTGATTGTCATACCGTGAGGCGCCGAAAGGATGCACTCAAACAAATTGTTGCAAAAAGCAATTTTGTCTGCCATAATTCCTTCGCGATTGAAAAACCAAGTCAAATACGTACCATCCACAGATTCTTTGGGCGCCGCATACATGCCAAAATAAAAACCGATCAAACATCCAGAAAAGCCAGCTGATTGCAGCAGCTGCCTTAGTGAACGCTGCATGGAGCCTGTCCATCCGCTGTCTACCAAAACGACCTTGTCCTGATCCAATAAGCCCTCCTGCCGCAGATAACCAATTGCGCTATCATATGCCGCTCGGGACTTTTCGCAGACGCAATTATGGAACACTGTACTGTTCCTCAATGCATCACATACTTTTTCCTGCTCAGACCGGCTGAGCAACCGATCGCCGTTTATCTGGTCAATATTGCCGTCAGCACAAACCATCTTCTGCTGTGTTTTATCCAAGCCAGCCCGCTGGAGCAAAGAGTGAAGCGAGACCTGATAACCGCCCTGCAACAGAAGCTCGTCCGCTTCCTTTCCAATCAAGCAATAGCTTGGCATCCGTAATGAGGTCCGGGAGCAATATAGGTATCGAAGTTCAATGGGAAGCGAAAACTTTTCACAAAATCTTTCCGCAATTCTTAGCAACAGATATCCATCTCTAGCCATAAAGTAGAGACGGTTAATTTTTCTCTCTTGCGCCGTTTTTAAAATCCACCACACATATTGAAACAGCATTGGTCCAGAAAAATCCCAGCATAATTCATGAAGAAGAGATCTATGCAAATCATTACTTTTATACCGCAACTTCATCACTTCTACCGCAAAATAAATTTTTGTATTAAGGTGTGCAGCATCCGCGACCTCAAGCTATGCTCATAACAACTAGTTCAGTACAAATTAAAGACATCAAAATGCCCAACGTCCTTGGAGATACCCACGGTATTATGTAGGAGGAGAGAAAAGGAGTGGGAAGGGGAAGAGGAAAAGGGCATATGGGTGGGGGGATAGGACT
>OFGH01002328.1_pt1 | contig 10532 bp, 7 predicted proteins | sample 1521721 | NCBI WGS metagenome assembly OFGH01 (sample SAMEA3504132, study PRJEB24116) | mouse gut metagenome | biome: mouse gut; feature: mouse-associated habitat; material: faeces | place: Denmark | collected 2011
CGTGAGCGTCAGTAAGATGCGGTCGGACACCTCAAGACCGGTGTCCTTGCGCGCGTCCTGCACCGCGCGGATCACGTCGCGCGCATAGCCTTCGGCGATCAGGTCTCCCGTGAGCTCCAGATCGAGGATCACGAATCCACCGCTGGGCAGGATCGACGATGCGGAATCGCGCCGTGCCGCGGCGTCCGCCTCTTCCACGCGTCGGGTGATGTCGTATTCGTCGCCCTGCAGCGTGATTGTACCGTTCGGCGTCTCGATGACCGGGTCGCCCGTGGCCGGGTCCGTATGCCAGTCGCCGCTCTTGGAGGCCTTGATTGCGAACTGCACCTGCTTGCCGAGGCGCGGGCCTGCGGCGCGCGCATTGACCTTGAGTTCGTCGATGATCTTGAGCCCGTGGTCCGCGGCCTCATCGAGCGTGGAGTATTCCACATCCTTGATGTTGAGTTCGCTCTTGAGCAGCGCATCGTAGCCATCCACCTGCGACGGCTCGTCCACCACCACGGTGAGCTTGGCGAGCGGCTGGCGCACACGCATCTTCTTCGCCTTGCGCAGTGACAGCGTGGCGGAAACGACCTCGCGCACCTTGTCCATCGCGGCCACCAGATCGCCGTCCTCCACGAGCACATGGCCCAGCGCGGTGTCTTCACCGGTCGCGGGGTCGGTCAGGTATGGCCAGTCGCCCAGATGCACGGAATCACCGCCAGTCAGGCCGCGCCACACCGTCTCGGCCTCCATCGGGGCCAGCGGGGCGAGCACGCGCATGAACGCCTCGAGCACGGTGTACAGCGTGTTGAACGCGTTCTCGTCCTCGTTCCAGAACCGGTCACGCGTGTTGCGGATGTACCAGTTGGTGAGCATGTCGATGAAGTCGGAGACCTCGTCGCACGCGTCGGAGATCTCGAACGCGTCCATATGCGCGCTCACCTGGGCGATGAGCTTGCGCGTGCGGGCAAGCAGATAGCGGTCCATCTGCGGCAGGCCCGGCACTTCGTCCGCGGTCAGTTCGCGCGCGTCGTAGCCCTGTCCGTTGTTCGCGGCGTTCGCATACAACGTGAAGAAGTAGTACGAGCTCCACACGGGCAGCATGATCTGGCGCACCGTGTCTCGGATGCCTTCAGACGTGACGATCAGATTACCGCCGCGCAGGATCGGCGAGCTCATCAGGAACCAGCGCATCGCGTCGGAGCCGTACTTGTCGAACACGCCGTTGACGTCGGGGTAATTGCGCAGGTGCTTGCTCATCTTCTGGCCGTCGTCGCCGAGCACAATGCCGTGGCAGATCACGTTCTTGAACGCCGGCTTGTCGAACAGCGCGGTCGCCATGACGTGCAGCAGGTAGAACCAGCCGCGGGTCTGACCGATGTATTCGACGATGAAGTCGGACGGGAAGTGCTGTTCGAAATACTCCTTGTTCTCGAACGGGTAGTGGTATTGCGCGAACGGCATCGAACCGGACTCGAACCAGCAGTCCAGCACGTCGGAGATGCGGTGCATAGTGGACTTGCCGGTCGGGTCGTCCGGGTTCGGACGCGTCAGCTCGTCGATATACGGGCGGTGCATGTTGATGTTGCCCTCGTGGTCACGAGGGTAGTCGCCGAAATCGGCCTTGAGCTCGTCAAGCGAACCGTAGACGTCGACGCGCGGGTATTTCGGGTCGTCGCTCACCCACACCGGGATCGGCGAACCCCAGAAGCGGTTGCGCGAGATCGACCAGTCGCGGGCATTGGAAAGCCACTTGCCGAACTGGCCGTCCTTGACGTTGTCCGGGATCCAGTTGATCTCCTGGTTGAGCTCGAGCAGGCGCGGCTTGATCTTCGTCACCGAAACGAACCAGCTGGAGACCGGCTTGTAGATCAGTGGCGTGCCGCAGCGCCAGCAGTGCGGGTACGAGTGCACGTAGCTCTTCTCCTGGAACAGCAGCGCGCGCTGGTCTTCGGGCATCTGCGCGAGCGGGCCGTCGCCGGCACGCAGGTTGCGCAAGATCGGCAGGTTGGCGTCGAACACGAACATGCCTTCGTAATCCGGGCACAGTGATGTGAAGCGGCAGCCGGAGTCGAGCACGTCCACGCTCGTGATGTCATGGGCGTTGAGCGTGTTCATATCGTCTTCGCCATACGGCGCCTGATGCACCAGGCCGGTGCCTTCCGCGGTGTCGACGTAGTCGGCGGTCAGGATCTGGTAGGCGTTGGGGCCCGGTGTGCCACCTTCCGCCGTTGCCTGTTCGGACGCGAAATACGGGAAGACCGGGTAGTAGCGCCAGCCCACCATGTCGGAGCCCTTGAGCTCACGCACCACCTCATAGTCCTCGCCGAGCTCCTTGTTGTAGGAGCCGAGCAGGGCCTTGGCGAAGTAGAACTTCTTACCGGCGAACTTGCCTTCCTTGGGGCGCACCTCCACATAGTCGATGTCTGCGCCCACCACAATCGCGAAGTTCGTAGGCACGGTCCACGGCGTGGTGGTCCAGAACACCGCATAGGCGTCGTCTTCGTCGCGCAGTTTCACCGCGACCGATACGGTCGTGTCCTGACGGTCCTGATACACGTCGGCGTCCATGCGCAGCTCGTGCGCGGACAGCGGCGTCTGGTCCTTCGGGCAGTACGGCAGCACGCGGTAGCCCTTGTATGCCAGGCCTTTCTCGTACAGCGTCTTGAACGCCCACATGACCGACTCCATGTACGGGATGTCGAGTGTCTTGTAGCCGTGTTCGAAATCGACCCAGCGCGCCTGGCGGTGCACGTAGTCACGCCATTCGTTCACATATTTGAGCACGGAGGCACGGCAGGCGTCGTTGAATTTGTCGATGCCCATCTGCTCGATCTGGTCGACCGAGTCGATGCCGAGTTCCTTCTGCGCTTCGAGTTCGGCGGGCAGGCCGTGCGTGTCCCAGCCGAACACTCGGTTGACTCGGCGGCCCTTCATGGTCTGGTAGCGCGGCACCACATCCTTGGCATAGCCGGTGAGCAGATGGCCGTAGTGCGGCAGGCCGTTCGCGAAGGGCGGCCCGTCGAAGAACACGAACTCATTCGAGCTGTGCTCGCCGCTGGGGTTTTCGTCGATGGATTTCTGGAAGGTGCCGTTGGTGTCCCAATAACGCAGCACATCTTGTTCGAGCTGCGGGAAGTCGGGATTCGGCGCGACGTTCGCGCTTTGTTCGCCGACCGATGCCTTGGGATACACGTGCTGTGGTGTTTCGCTCACCATTGCTCCTCATCTTGCAGGATCTGTCTTTTCCTGCGAGGACGATGGCTCCGGGCGGATTGCTTGCCAATCCCCGCGCCACCGCGGTACCACCTCGCTTGCCACGCGCGCGCGTGCACACGTGACCGCTTGTGTTCGGCTGTACGGGCCGACCCCGTCGGTTCTACTGGGCCCGGCGGCGCACCGCCCGGCTGTTCTTCCGAAGGCTCCCCGCTGATGACGGATCACTGCCTGTTTCGTGCGCCACTATACCAGCAACGCGGGAACGAATGCGACCCCTGAAACACGAATGACCCGCCCCATCACGCCTGCCGTTCGACTCACACACCCTCGCGCATGCGGCGTGGTGTGTCCTGGGGAACCAAGCAGCTCGATGGGCGGGCCATTTCAGGGGAACACGAATTGATGGTTGGTCTAGGTGTTCGTGGCACTATGTGCCATCAATCACTCGGGGACTTCCATGTGCTGCCAGGTGTCCGCGGACTCGAACAGCAGATCTTTCTCGTTCTGTTCGGCGACCTTGCGCTCGTGGGCGCTCATGCCGTCGTCGGCGTCGACTTCCGGCTCACCGGTTGCCGGATCGACCTGCGGCTTGTCCGTTTCGCTGACCACCTCTTGGAGTTCTTCGACTTGTGCGGCGTCGAGCCCCTCGAGTCCTTCCGCTTTCTTGGGTTCGGTTTCCGCCATAGGGCGCCTCCTTAACAATCGACTCTCGTCGTCGATGACGATATGTTCACTATAGCGTCTTTTCCACTGCCACACGCGCAGCGTCTCACGTTTTTCCCAATCAGCACAACACCATAAGCGCTTCAGTTACTTGCGTCATCGGTGAGGTAGAAATCGCGCAGTGCACGCAGGTCGGCCTCACTGAGCCCAATCGCCGTACGCAGGTAGCCGACGGGGCCGCCGAACGATGCAGTGGCGTCGATATACGTCTGGAAATAGAGCGGCGAGGCGACGAGGAACTCGTCGATGTCCGCATGGGCCTTGGGACCGAGCAGTGCTTCGAAGGTGTCGACGAACGCCGGCGTCTCCGTAGACATGTAGAGGTTGGTCTGCAGGTAATCGTCGCGGATCACGTCTTCAGGCACTTCCAGCGCAGCCAGAATGAGCGCCGCCGCGATGCCGGTGCGATCCTTGCCCTGTGTGCAGTGGAACAGGTAGCCACCCGGCTCGTCGATGAGCAGGCGGAACATCCGCTTCCAGCACGCGACCGCGGCGTCGTCGAGCACGAGGCGCGGGGAGAGGTCCTCGATGAACGAGCCCGGGCGGGTGACGATGTCGCGCAACTGCAAACGCAGCGCCTTCGTCTCGCGGAACGTGGGCAGTGCGTAGAACGACCAATCCTCGAGCAGGCGGTCTGGCTTCAGGTCGCGTTCGGGATCGGTGCGCAAATCGATGACGTTCGAGATGCCCCTATGCGCCAGCATCTCCAGGTCGTCATGGCGCGCATCGTGCAGGTTCGCCGAGCGCACCAGCAGTCCCGGGCGCACCATGCGTCCTTGCTCCGTGTGGATGCCACCCAGATCGCGGCAGTTCTCCACGGTGGGCAACGGCAGTTTGCGTGACACTACGCGCATAGGGCTCCTCTCAGGTGGGTCAGCGACTCACTTGTCTTCGAGATACGGGTCTTCCCACTGGTTTTCGTTGTCGGTCTCCTCGGGGCGGTCGATTGCGAGCTCCTCGCGTTGCGCCGCATCCTGCTTGGCTTCCTTGGAGGCATCGCTCACACCCACCTCGTTTTCCGGAATGTCCTCATTCGGCTTGCCGGTGATCGGGTCGGTGTACGGATGGTCAGTGTCGCTGACAATCTGCTCCATCTGCTTGACCTGATCGGCGCTCACCGCGCCAAGGCCTTCGTGTGTGTTGGTGTCTGGAATGTTCTGTTGCTCTGCCATGATGGCTCCAATCTCGAGAGCGGCGCGGGTGCGTGTCGCACCCGCTTCCTATCCCCCACTATAGCCTCGTACACAAGGGGTGCCCGGCGGACTTTGCCCAGTGGGGAACATGCGTGCGGGCCCAGCGTATAAGGAAGCCCCTTGCCTATGTGCGGCAAGGGGCTTCGTACGTATGCCGGTGTCGATTCGCCCGGCGTGCACTCCCCTACTGGGGCGCATGCGCGGGCGGTTCGGCGGATCAGTGGGTCTGGTGGGTCTCTTCGTGCTCGGCGACTTCCTTCTTGTCGCCCTTTTCCGCACGGGAGGTCTCCCAGCCTTCCTTGACGTCCTTGAGCTTGTCGGTCAGGTCACCGACACTCTTCTTGATGTCTTCGAAATCATCCTTGTGCTCGTCGATGCGGGCCTTGATCTCTTCGAAGTTTTCCTTCATCTTGTCGCTCATATCAACCATGGTGACCTTCCTTTACTGGTAAACGGGTTGCCTGCTATCCATTACAGCACGTTGGGGCCGGTTGCGCAGATAGGGAAATCGCCGCGCGCGGCGTCCCGCACATACCAAGGCGCGGCCGTGCATTGCACACGACCGCGCTTTCGCTTTACCGGGGCCCGCTACTCGAGTTCGAGCGAGCCAGTGTACAGCTGGTAGTATTCGCCCTTTTCCGCCATCAGCTCGTCGTGCGAACCGCGTTCGATGATGCGGCCGTGGTCGAGCACCATGATGACGTCCGAGTTCCTGACCGTGGACAGGCGGTGGGCGATGACGAACACCGTGCGCCCCTTCATCAGGTTGTCCATGCCGGCCTGGACCACTTCCTCGGTGCGCGTGTCGATCGACGACGTCGCCTCGTCGAGGATCAGTGCCGGCGGATCGGCGACCGCGGCGCGCGCGATCGAGATGAGCTGGCGCTGGCCTTGCGACAGTCCGGAGCCGTCGCCGGACAGCACCGTCTGGTAACCGTCGGGCAGCATGCGGATGAACGAGTCCGCATTGACGAGCTTCGCCGCGGCGATGCATTCGTCATCGGTCGCGTCGAGCTTGCCATAGCGGATGTTGTCCATCACCGTGCCGGTGAACAGGTTGACGTCCTGCAGCACAATGCCGAGCGAACGCCTCAGGTCCGGCTTTCTGATGCCCTTGACGTTGATGCCGTCGTAGAGAATCATGCCTTCCTGGATGTCGTAGAAGCGGTTGATGAGGTTCGTGATCGTCGTCTTGCCGGCGCCGGTCGCGCCCACAAGCGCGATCTTCTGGCCAGGCTTCGCGAACCACGTGATGTCATGCAACACTGGCTTGTCCGGGTTGTATCCGAAGGTCACGTCGGTGAAGCGCACGTCGCCGCGCAGCAGCGTAAGCCTGCCGTCGGCCGACGTGACCGCCTCTTCATGCGCCTCCTCGGCCACTTCGGCCGCGCGCTTGCTGAGCCTCTTCGCGGCTTCGCGCGAACGCGTGCCATCGTCGCTCGCCTCGCGCTTCCACGCCCAGTGACCGGTCTTCTTCGGCGTCTCCGTCATCGTGCGGCCGTCCGAAGCGAGCTCGACGTTGACGAGCGTGACCGTGCCATTGTCTTTCTCGGACGGCTCGTCCATCAGCGCGAAGATGCGCGACGCGCCCGCGAGCGCCATCATGACCATCGTCATCTGCTGCGAGACCTGACCGATCGGGTTGACGAAGGATCTGGACAGCGTGAGCAGCGAGATGATCGTGCCGATGGTGAACGCGGCGCCGGAGAAGCTGAGGTTGCCCCAGTTGCCGAGCGCGGCGAGACCGCCGAAGATCGCGGAGAGCACATAGAGCAGATAGCCCATGTTGCCGACGACCGGCATCAGCACGTTGCCGTAGGTGTTCGCGCTTGCGCTCGCATGGTACAGGCGTTCGTTGCGTTCGTCGAACGACGCCTGCGTGGCGTCCTCGTGGTTGAAGACCTTGATGACCTTCTGCCCGTTGACCGACTCCTCGACGAACGCGTTCACGTCGCCGAGCTCCTGCTGCTGCACCACGAAGTAGCGGCCCGAACGGCTCACGATCACGCGGATGAGCAGCAGGAGCAGCCCGGTGAACACAAGGACGAAGACCGTGTAGGGAATCGACAGGTAGAGCATCGCGATGAGCGCCGCAAGCGCGGACACACCGGATGCGAACATCTGCGGCAGCGACTGGCTGATCGCCTGGCGCAGCGTGTCGGTGTCGTTCGTGTACCGGCTCATCACGTCGCCATGCTCATGTGTGTCGAAGTACGAGATCGGCAGTGTCTGCATGTGTGAGAACATCTCGTCGCGGATCTGCTTCATGACGCCCTGTTCGACGCCGACGAGCAGGTACGAGTACAGCCACGCGCTGAACGTGCCGAGCGCGTAGAGGATGCCCATGAAGACGAGCGCCTGGATGAGCGGCGCCCAGTTGGGTACGCGTTCGCCCACGAGCGGCATGATGTACCGGTCGATCAACGCCTGCAGGAACAGCGCCGAACCCGCCTGCGCGACTGCGGACACGATGATCGCGATGATGATGAAGACCATGCGCGCCCGGTATGCGAACACGTATTTGAGCAGTCGCTTGAGCGTGCCCTTCTTCGCCTTCTCGCGTGGCATGCCCTGCGCGCCGTTCGCCTCGGGCATGCGCGCGTCGTCATTGAGGGTCTCCTTGTCGGTGACGGTGGCCTGTGCCACGGTTGCCGCTGCTGCGCTCATCGTTGCTCACCTCCCTTGATTGCTTCGATGTCGTGGGCCATATGCTCCTGTTGTTCGCGTTCACGTTCCTTCTGCCGCGCGATGATGTCGCTTGTGCGCGTGTCTTCGTTGTAGTCGGTCGTGAAGCCGCTCGCTTCGGCCTCTTCTTCGTGCAGGTCCTGCGATTCCTTCCCGAGGTCCTGCTGGCTGTGCTGCTGCGTCTGCGATTCGTAGATGCTGCGGTATTCCTCGCAGCGTTCGAGCAGCTCGGCGTTCGTGCCCTGGTCGAGGATGCGGCCTTCGTGCATGACGACGATCTTGTCGGATTCCTCGACCGATGCGACGCGCTGCGCGATGATGATCTTCGTGGTGTTCGGGATCTCGTGGTGGAACGCTTCACGAATGAGTTTGTCCGTCTTCGTGTCCACCGCGGACGTCGAATCGTCGAGGATCAGGATCTTCGGCTTCTTGAGCAGTGCGCGCGCGATGCACAGGCCCTGCCGCTGACCGCCGGAGACATTCGTTCCGCCTTGCTCGATGTATGTGTCGTATTTGTCGGGGAATTCCTGGATGAACCCGTCGGCCTGCGCGAGCTCGCACGCGTGGCGCAGCTCTTCGTCGGTCGCGTACGGATTGCCCCAGCGCAGATTTTCCGCGATTGTGCCCGCGAACAGCACGTTCTTCTGCAGCACCATCGCGACCTCGTCGCGCAACGCCTCCAGCTCGTAGTCGCGCACGTCGACGCCACCCACTTTGAGCGTGCCGACCGTGACGTCATACAGGCGCGGAATGAGCTGCACGAGCGATGTCTTCGCGGAACCGGTGCCACCGACGATGCCGATCGTCTGCCCCGAGCGGATGTGCAGGTCGATGTCGTCGAGCACCGGACGCTCTGAGTGTTCGGAATAGCGGAACGACACATGGTCGAAGTCGATCGAGCCGTCGGCCACGGCCGTGACGGGTTCGTCCACCTCGCGGATCGTGCTCTCCTCGGTGAGCACGCCGCAGATGCGTTCCGCGGACGCGCGCGAGATGATGACCATAACGAAGATCATCGAGAGCATCATCATCGCCATCATGATTTGCATCGCATACGTCACGAGCGCGGTCAGGTCGCCCGTCGTCAAGCCGAGCGCGGCATTGTTGCCGGACGCAACGATCTGGCGCGCGCCGATCCATGCGATTGTGATGAGCGACACGTACATGCACAGGTTGAACAGCGGGGAGTTGATCGACAGCAGCTTCTCCGCCTTGCAGAACTGCTCGTAGATCTTCAGGGAGATGCGGCCGAACTTCTTGTCTTCGAAATCCTCGCGGTTGAAGGACTTGACGACGCGGATGCCCTGCAGGTTCTCGTCGACGACGTTGTTGAGCTCATCATACGTGTGGAAGACGCGTTCGAAGATCGGATGCACCACGATGATCAAGCCGAACAGGCCGACCGCGAGCACCGGGATGCAGGCGAGGAACACCATCGAGATCTGCGGGCTGATGCGGAACGCGAAGATCCATGCCACGACGAGCATGACCGGGGCGCGCATGCCCACGCGGATGAGCATCTGATACGCGTTCTGCACGTTCGTCACGTCGGTCGTGAGCCTGGTGATGATCGAGCCCGTCGAAAAACGGTCGATGTTCGCGAAGCTGAACTGCTGCACCTTCTCGAACTCGTCATGGCGCAAGTTCTTGGCAAAGCCGGAGGAACCGATGGCCGCGAACCGACCGGACAGGAAGCCCGCGCACAACGACACGGCCGCGCAGGCGATCAGGATGCCGCCGTACTTCCAGATGTCCGGCATGGATTTTCCACTGATGCCCTTATCGATAAGAATCGCGATGACGGTGGGGATGGCGATCTCTATGACCGCCTCAACAATGACGAATAGCGGCGAAAGCAGGCTCGCCGTGCGGTATTCCCGAAGGGACTTCGCCAATGTCCTGATGACATGCGCCTTGGAGGGCGTGGTGTCGGTTGCCGTGGTAGTGCTCATGCTGCCTCATCTCCTTTCTGCTGGTGGTGTGTGGTGGCTTGCCTGGTACGTGTGGCCGGCTCATCCGCCGTGCGCTCGGAGCCGACAAGCCCGGTCTCCACCAAATTGGCACGCATGCGGGCAAGGTCGTCCATGAACCGTTCCTGCTCGTCCGGGGGGAATCCAGTGAACAGCGTCGTCTCCAACTGGTGCGCGGCGCGCATGATCTCCACAACAAGGTCGGACGCAGTGGGCGTGAGCTCGATCTTGCGCACGCGCGCATCCCAATCGACGGCGGAACGCGTGATCAGACCCTTCTTTTCCATGAGTCCAAGCACGCGCGACGCGGTGGAGCGAGTGATGGAAAACGCCCGTTCGATGTCGTATTGGAACACATCCGAATCGCGGTGTTCGTGCAGATACTGCACGATGGGCATGTTGGTGCCCGACATCATGGAGTCCGGGGGCACAATGCCGTTCCAATACCGGCCGATGAGATTGTGGAGCGCCTTGATTTCGAGGCTCGGGCGCAGCATGCCCGGCGAATCCACACCTTGCACCTGGTCCATGCGCGCTCTCCTCTTTCCGTGATATTTCGACGCGGGCATATTGCGATGCCACAACGTCGCTACTGCAACAGAACACTATAGATTGTTCTGTATACAACAGTTGCAGATACAACTAGACTATGCCGACAGTGAACCGCGTGCAACAATCACGCGCGCCAGCGCCTCCACATATGCAAGCGATCCGCGCCCTGCAGCACGCAGGTCGCGGATCGCGCACATGATGGGCCAGT
>OFGH01002333.1_pt1 | contig 10506 bp, 10 predicted proteins | sample 1521721 | NCBI WGS metagenome assembly OFGH01 (sample SAMEA3504132, study PRJEB24116) | mouse gut metagenome | biome: mouse gut; feature: mouse-associated habitat; material: faeces | place: Denmark | collected 2011
ATAGCGCGGAGATAAGTACATCTCGTCGCATACCTTTTTCCGGCTCTCCTTGCGTTCCAGCCGCGCCGACTTGATTGCCGCCCCAAAAGCCTTGAAATCATATCGTGGTACGGGCCTTTTTGCCATATTCATATCACCCTGTTACATTCTACTGTTCATCTCCTGATTTGGATATGTCTATACAATTCTATTCTTTGGCTTTAATAATTCCTATTACTGAGGGGATGGCTTAATCACATTTAATTGACCGTACATATTTTTGCTGTTAGAATTTCATATACATTCCACATTTGTGTGCTACACTGCGTCCAAAAGGAGGTGCGCTGATGGCAACACTACTAATTGTTGAGGACGACCGTAAGACCAACGATGCAATCTGCGAATATCTAAAGCCAGCAGGCCACAAAGTTATCCCAGCTTACGACGGTGTGGAGGCGTTACAGCTTTTCCGTGAGAACAACATCGACCTTGTTGTGCTGGACATTATGCTGCCCCATGTCAGCGGTCTGTCCATTTTGCATGAGATACGGCGGTCAAGCACAACGCCCATTCTGATGCTTACAGCCCTTGAGGATGAATATACCCAAGTTAGAAGTTTTGACGAGCAGGCCGATGACTACATGACAAAGCCCTTTTCTATGGTATTGCTGGGGAGGCGGATTACCGCCCTTTTGCGTCGAAGCGGGCAGGCCCCGTTACCCCAAACGATAACCTTTGGCGATGTGACCGTCGATTTCTCCGGCTACACCGCCAGCGACAGCGCCGGGAAAATCGACATCATGCCCAAGGAAATTGATTTGCTCCGGCTGCTGGTGGAGCATAGGGGGCTGGTGCTGACCCGTTCGCAGATTTTGGACGAACTGTGGGGCGCTGACTATCCGATCATCGACCGAACCGTGGACACCTACATCAAAAATCTGCGGAAGAAGCTGCGGCTTGACTGTATCGTGACGGTCAAGGGCATCGGTTATAAATACGAGGTACAGCCATGAAACGATTAAAACTGTTTCCGAAGATATTTCTGTATACTATGAGCATCATGCTCTTTGTCGCTGTTGTCACACATGGGCTGATCTACCTGCTGGCCCCACGGATGCAGCTTGCGGTGAGTACCCCGGACGATGTTGTTATCAGCATCAGGCAGGAGCAATTTGTAATTGAGGCAGTAGAAAAGGCCCTGCCCATCTCGTTAAGCTGCTCCCTGCTGATCTCTGTTGTTTGCTCTCTCCTGTTTTCCAAAGCAATTGCCGACCCCATCAAGAAAATTTCCACGTCAACCGAGCAGATGATGAAATTAGACCACGGGGCGAACTGCCCTATCCATACAAAGGATGAAATTGGTACACTGGCGCAGAACGTCAATGATCTGTACTCTAATCTGCTGTCTACCATTGAACATTTAGAACGGGAAAAAGACGCTGTGCGTGATATGGAGCGGGCCAAGGTGGACTTCCTGCGGGCGGCGTCCCATGAACTGAAAACACCTGTGACCGCATTGAACGCCACACTGGAAAACATGATTTTAGGCGTTGGAAAGTATCAGGACTACGCAACATACCTCCCGGAGTGCAAGGAAATGGTGGAGCAGCTTTCCGGGATGATACATGAGATTTTGGAAACCTCCAAACTGAATTTGACCGCCGAACCTCCAAGGCGGGTTGATGTATCCGAACTGCTGACGGAACTATGTGAACCCTATCAATTGATTGCGGCGGCACATCAAATTACATTCTCTCTTGACTTGCCGGAGCAATTTTCCGCTGTGCTACCTGTCGGCTTGTTCAGTAAAGCGGTGTCTAATATCCTCGCAAATGCTGTCGCTTATACAGAGGCAGGGAAAAATGTTTCCGTCTATATGGAGGGGCGTAGCCTTGTGGTTGAAAATGAGTGCGAGCCTATCCCTGACGATGAAATCCGCCGTCTGTTTGAACCGTTCTATCGTCCAGACTTCTCACGAAGCCGGGAAAGCGGGGGCAACGGCCTGGGCCTCTATATCGTGGACACACTTTTGACCTCGATGGATATTTCCTATTCATTTGCACCGATGAAGTCTCCGCAGGGAATGTGCTTTGCAATTCAGTTATAATTGCAGATATTAAACAGCGATTATGTGGCAGTAGCCAGCGGACAAAGATAGACCTTATCCACTGGCTGTTGTTCATTGGGACGATTAGAATTTACCAGCAGAAAAATAATCATTTCAACTTGTCCTTGTCATATAATTTGCACCAGGAGAGCAGCCCTCTTGGTGCAGTTGACAACCATGAAAGAGGGTGACTTCATAGCACTCCGTTAAAAGCAAAGATAAAAAGAACACAACTTATCACTATTAGAAGTGATAGCAAAAGTTCCATAAGCAAAGAGCCGATGATCTGGTGAGTTTCCTCACAAGTTCATCGGCTCTGCGTCTATGCGTCCGGCCCGTTGATGACTATTGAAACATTAAAATCGGGAGGTATAGGTGTTACACCATTGAATAGCATTGTAACAGCTTACTATTCCAATAGCATGAGTAATTTGCGCATAAGTTTTTGCGTGAATTACTCATGCCTTATAACAGAAAAACTTTTATACTGGTTCCATACTACGAAAGGAGCCAGAAGAATGGGCGTATTACTGCAAGTTACAGATGTAACAAAAATTTATGCGAACCAACCGAAACCCGGGTTGGATGGCGTCTCCTTTGAGGTAAACGAGGGAGAGTTCTTAGGCATTATGGGAGCCTCCGGTTCCGGGAAAACGACCCTGCTGAATGTTCTCTCCACAATCGACACCCCCACCAGTGGGAAAATCACGATGGGCCGGACAAATATCCAGAAGTTGAACCAAACGCAGGCGGCGGACTTCCGCAAAAACAACCTTGGCTTTATTTTCCAAGAATACTTCCTTTTGGACAGCTTGACAGTCCAGGAAAATATCGCCGTTCCGTTGACATTACTGCATAGGCCAGCAAGAGAAATCACCGCGAAAGTAAAAGAATTGGCGGAGTTGTTCGGTATTGCATCCCAACTCCAAAAATACCCCAGCGAATTATCCGGGGGACAACGGCAGCGTGTTGCCGCCGCCCGTGCAATCGTCAAGCGGCCTCCGCTGATTTTTGCCGATGAGCCTACAGGTGCTTTGGATTCCAGTTCCGCCACCGAACTGCTGGCCGCACTTTCAGAAGTGAATCAAACCATTGGCACCACGATCCTGATGGTTACCCATGACCCCTATGCGGCAAGCTACACAGATCACATCTTGTACTTTAAGGATGGTCACATCATTTCGGAATTATATCGCTCGGGCAGCGACCGCCGCGTTTTCTATAACGAAATTATGAACGAGGCCGCCCGTCAGGATGGAAACCGATAGGGGGCAATGGTATGAAACTATCTGTGATTGCTTTGAAGAATCTGAAACGAAACTTCTCCTTCTATTCCCTGTATCTCTGCTCGGTGTCACTCGTCCTGACAATCTTTTTCTGCTTCACATCCTTCTCCATGAATGAGATTATCATGGAAAAAATATCGGCAGATGGCCGAGTGGAAACAATGTGCCAAACCGTTGCCGTGTTTTTGATGGCCTTTGTGGTGTTCTATATGTTCTATTCCAATAATTTTTTCATGCGCCGCCGTATGAGGGAATTGGGAATTTATGCTCTGCTGGGTTACCGGAAGTCCTCAATGCTGGAACTTTTGACCATTGAGAATATCGTGGTTTGCGCTGGCGGACTTATCATTGGTATTGTCGCGGGGGGCCTCCTGAACAAAGGCATTACAGCAGGGATTACGACACTGTTGAATTTGTCCATTGATTATAGCGGAATCCCTCTGATCAATCCTGCTGCGGTAAAATCAAATCTATCGTTTATTGCTGTCGTTCTATTGGCGTTAGCATTGTCCAACGCGAGAATCCTATGGAAATGCACGCTGCTGGATCTGGTGAGGCTGGAAAAAAAGCGTGAAAAACCCATCCATCCTCATGCGTCAGCGGCAATTTTAGGGGCAATCCTCTTGATCTTTGGTTATGGGCTGGCTATGGATATTCGCCGTGGCAAAGCCTCTGTATGGAATACAATCGGGTTTTCACCTATTGCATTGTTGACGATGGCAAGTGTAGTTGTGGGAACGGTTCTGTTCATCTACTCTTTTTTGCCTTTCGTCTGTCAAAGGGTCAGGCGGCAAAAGCAAATGCTGTACCAGGAAAATACCATTATCGTTGTCCCTAAATTTATGAAGCACATTCGGTCCAGCGCCAAGTCATTGATTCTATTGATTCTGCTTTCCGCTGGGACGATTGCTGTTTTTGGAGCAACTGTGCTTTCAATCTGGTATCCATATCAAACTTTTCAAAGGATCATTCCGTCCGCGGCAGAATATCGGGTAGAAAATGAAGAACAGCGCAATTTATCATTGAGGGCTTTGTCTGCTGCTTTGGGAGAAAATACCTATCAGTATTATGAGACGACCATTGTGAAAACAACAGCCAGCTCGGAAAACCTGCCATTGGAGTACAATGTGAGCGAAGATAAAGGCAGAATCCCCGGATTTGAGTGTATCAGTCTGCAAGACTACCGATCTCTATTGGCACAGCAGGAAAAAGACACTGTGCTTCCAGAACTGTCTGACGGTGAATGTATCCTGATAAAATATCATCCTGATTATGAGCAGCAGGACCTCTCCGCAGTCTATCATTTAGCAATCGGCAATTCAGAAACGGCAGATGTAACCGTGGTCCAAACAAGCCTGACAAATCCCATTGGATTTGCGAACAGCGTTGGTACTTTGGTTGTGTCGGACGCATTGTATCAGCGTCTGTTAAAAAGCTCTGCTGAAAAAATTAAGGTCATCAGTATTAACGGTGCAGAAATGCGGTCTAATCCGGCAATCTATGGGATATTGAAAGAGGTCATGCCTGATAATATCTATCTGGTCAGTGCATGGCAGCGCGAAACAGATTTTGTTAGTGCCAGCAGCTCCACATTTTTGCTGATTGGCTTTGCCACGATCATATTTTTGATCGCAACGGGGAGCATCCTCTATTTTCAGAACATTTCAACTGTCAGCTATGATAAACCGGATTATGAGATCATGGGACGCATGGGATATAGTCACAGAATGATAAAGCGTTGTGTGCGCCGACAAATACAAATATACTACCTCATCCCCTATGTGATGGGCCTTTTGCACAGCACTTTTGCGATTCTTTGCTATAAATCGGCCCTGATGGATGACTTGCTTGGAAGGAGCAGCGCAACAGTCGTTCCAATTCTACTGGCAGTCGTGATGTTTACAGTGATTTATTTCATTTATTATCAGGTGACAAAGTGCTCTTGCTATAAGGCAGCACTCCAATGAGTGTAACGGCCAGTGTCCCTTACAGGCACTGGCCGTTTAACCTTGCGCGATCAAGCGGGCAGATGTAAAATAGAGCAAGAACGGGGGTGGGCGGATGTATGCTCCATATTGCAAACGAAAGCTGTTGTTCATTGTGCAACAGTTTGCCGTCATGATATTTCTGTGTGGGATGTATATCGTTAAAAATATAATTACAGCTGACGAAATCGTCCAATTTGTAGTGTGCTCACTTGCCTTTTGGGACGCTGCTTACATCTCATACCGGAACATCAAAGCAAACCATGTCCTGGCTCGTTTTTCTTCTCTGCTGTCCCTGTTAGGCTGGCAATTTCTGCTGTCACTATTTCATATACAGGGCTGCATTGTGTTGCTGCCCGTATGCCTTTTTCAGTCGTTTTGTTTCCTGCAATCATTTGTTTTTCAATCATCGGCATATAAGGGGCAAAAGCAGATTCAAATCGTCTGCAACAGTGCCTGTATTTTGTCGGTAATTAGTTTCCTCATTTCTGACAGAGCCTTTGCAATCACTTACCAAATCCAATACCTCCTGTCCTTGGCAGCCATGGTCTTGATTTGTGTAGTCCACCATAGGAGGGTTGCCTACTTTTTGCGGAGCCAGCGAAAGGCATTTTTCTTATCCTTGATCTTTGTCGTAATTCCCTTTGCGGCTTATATTGCTGTGTTTCTCCATAAATCGATGTATGTGGCAAATATGGGGAGTTGTTTCCTTGTCATGCTGACCTTTTTCAGCGTACACAACATTGTGTTTCAATACCATCCAGCGCAGGAGCGATTCTTTATACTGAAAAAGAAGTATGCAACGATCCTTTTCCTATCAGGTTTATCCCTTCTGGTTTTTGTTGTAGGGCTGTTTGAAGTCCAGCTGATGGCATTATTTGTCCTTATACATGGCTGCTTTCTGCTGGCTCTGCTGCTTGACTTGTTCCTGTACTTACAGGTCAGCCAGCAATCGGACGGCTGTTATGTACCCTCTTACATATATGCCTTGGAACGGCTGAAACGGGAAGAATTGCTCAAAAAGGAGTTTGCCAATTATCTGCATGATGATATTTTGCAAGACCTGCTTTCCATTAAGAACTTACTGCGAAAATCGGATCAGCCTGATATGAAAGAACTATTGTACGATACGCTCAATCAACTGAATGCGTCTATTCGCTCACAAATGGAGGAGTATCATCCAATGATGATAAGCAGCTTGCCTTTCATTGACGCATTGCAAAGTTTGCTGGATACGCTGACGCAGCATTCCACAGTTTCAGCAATCTTGGACTGTGACAAGAGTGTGTTTCTGGTGGATCCATATAATACGCTGATTTACCGTATCATACATGAACTGACAGTCAACGCATTGAAACATTCCAACGCTACAAAAATATGGGTGTTGCTTACGTTGGAACATGACGTGATTACATTAAAAGTATCAGATAACGGCATAGGATTTGATATGTCCGCCTGCAAGCAAGCCAAGCATCGGGGTCTCGCCTCTATTCAGGAGCAAGTCTCTTTTCTGGAGGGCAGTATGAGCATTGAGACAGTTACTGGCGTTGGAACAAAAATCCTGATTACCATGCCCATGCGAGGGGAGAGTTCTTATGAAAGTCTTGTTAATTGATGACCATAAGCTTTTTTCAAAAAGTCTGGCGATTGTATTATCTGATTTCCCTGATATTGAGGAGTTTTCCAGCACAAATGATGTGGATCATATCGCTGAAATTGTAGAGAAAAGCCAGCCGGATATTTTGCTGGTAGATATTAACCTGGGACATTCAGTGCAAGAAGATGGATTATTTCTTACGAAGCGGCTATTAGGGCGATTTCCGGAGCAAAAGATAGTCATTCTTTCTGGGTATGATCTGCCGGCTTATCGCAGGGAAGCCCAAAAAATTGGAGCCAAAGGCTTTGTTAATAAAGAAGTGGAACCAGAGGAACTCTTTCAAATTCTTTGCAGCATTCAATCTGGAATGACACATTTCCTATCTGAAAATGTGATGCTTGAGGATCTAACGGTCAGCGAGAAACAAGTGCTGCGGATGATTGCAGACGGCCACAGAAGAAAAGAGATTGCTATGCAGCTTCATCTAAGTGAGAGAACGGTTTCAAATCATCTGCAACATATTTTTGAAAAACTGCAAGTTGCTTCTTCGGTAGAGGCTGTGACAAAAGCGATACAGTTGGGGTATCTCTCTCCGATCAGTTAAAGCAAGGAAATGATACATGGAGGATAATGAAGTCATGAAAAAAATCCGTTTCAATCGGCGCTTGCTTTTCTATATCCTGATTGCGGTGCTGTTTGTTTTGACCACATGGACAATATGGGGCAATACAGCATTGATGGTGAGCACCACTACAATTTCCAGCAGTCGAATCCCGGCTTCATTTTCTGGATTTCGGATTGCTCAGGTGTCCGATCTTCATAATGCTGAATTTGAAGAAAATAGTGAACGGCTGTTGGAATTGCTGTCCAAAACTGAGCCGGACATCATTGTGATAACCGGCGATTTGGTGGATGCGCAGCATACCAATATTATCACCGCCCTTGACTTTGCCAAAGAAGTGGTTCGGATTGCTCCGGCCTACTATGTCACAGGCAATCACGAAGCCAGCCTATCCCAATATTCTACTCTCAAAGCTGGCCTTGAAGCGGCGGGAGTAGTCGTACTCGAAGATGAAGCGATACAGTTAGAGCGTAAAAGTGAAGCCATTACATTGATCGGACTTTCTGATCCAAACTTCACAATCAGAGGGGATATGTTTGGAGAAATCCCTGCTATGGTCAGCACAAAATTAAACAGCCTGACGGGTGATGAAAACGGTTATACAATTTTGCTTTCGCACAGGCCGGAATTGTTCGATGCCTATGTAAGCTGTGGTGTCGATTTAGTTTTAAGTGGTCATGCACACGGCGGACAGTTTCGTTTGCCGCTGATTGGTGGGCTGGTTGCTCCCAATCAGGGACTTTTCCCAAAGTACGATGCTGGCCTGTATACAGACGGCGGCACAAACATGGTTGTCAGCCGTGGCCTTGGAAACAGCATTATACCGATCCGTTTCAATAATCGGCCAGAGATCGTTTTGGTGGAGCTTAGTAGCCGGAACAGTTGAGGGATAATAGATAGCGAAGGCCGGAGAAACGGGCAAGCAGGGCATGATGGTCCCATCATGCCAAAAATGGACGCCCCGCCTCCCGGCGAGGCGTCCATTTTGCTTGTTGAGGGCAGCGCCCCCAAACCCCTTTGAACAGCTCCATTCTGGAGCTGGCTGCGCGTTCCTGCGGAACGCTTTTTGTCGGGCCTGCGGCCCTCCGGTACGGTGGAGAAATCAGCGTTCCTCCTCCCGGCGGTCCGCTTCTTTTTCATGCTCCTGGGCCTCATAGCCCATGAGCTTCTGCACGTTGGCCCGGACGGTCAGCAGCTCCTTCATATCGTCCCGCGCCTTGCGGTAGTCGGCATAGGCCGTCTTTTTTTCTGCCAGCAGCGCGGCATATTCGGCCTGCAAGCTCTTGACGGTGGGCAGCTTTTTCAGCCCGGATTCATCAAAAAAGTTCTTCGCCGCCTGATGCAGCAGTATCTCGCTCTCATGCTCGGCCTTGAATTTTTTGGAGTACCCGGCCTTGCGGTAGGCCACATAGACATCGCGGGTCTTGGCGTAGTTGATGATGTGCGTTTTCAGCACGGCGATCTCCGCCATGCGCTGCTCCGCCGCCTTGATCCTGGCGGACAATTCGTGATAGCGCCCGGTGGCCTCGTCCGCTTTGGCGGTCAGGTCGGCATAGTCCAAAAGGCCATGCTCCGTCAGATAATTCAGCGTCTGCGCCATCTGTTTGAGATTGAAGGTCCTGGCCCATCGTGCGTACCCTGCGCCTTTGCCAGCCTGGAGCTTGGCTTGAATATCCACCAGCAGATTTACCTTCGGCGGATCTGCGCGGCGGATATTCTTTGAAAGCGGAGTGTGCTTTTTTTCACCAGCGAGAACAGCCAGCAGCGCGGCGATGCAGTAGTCCGCGCCCATGCTGTCCTCGTCCAGCCGGACGAACCGTTTTCCTCCCGGCAGCTTCAGCCGGACGGATTTTCCACGGGGCGAGACCTCAACGCCAGCCTCCCGCAGCAGCTTCAGCAGGGCATCCAGGTCGGCGGGCTTCTGCGCGAGGACGGCATCAATCGCCATGCGGAGCTGGTCCCGCTGGCAGGGCGGCTTACTGCCCATCCACTTGTTGTAGCTCTTGCCCCGGCGCTTGGGATTTGCCACGATGGAGTAGCCGTTCTGGATGCAGATGGTGTCGTTGAGCCGCCGCACCGCTTTCCCGGAACCGAGGAAGTCCCGGAATTTCCGGTCGTGGTCCAGGCTGGTGGAGTTCCAGATGATGTGGTTATGGATGTGGGCCTTGTCCACATGGGTACAGACGATAAAGGCGTGTTTCCCTTTGGTAAAGCGCCGCGCCAGCTCATAGCCCAGGCGGTTGGCCTCCTCCGGGGTGATCTCGCCGGGGACGAAGGACTGCCGGATGGTATAGGCGATCACATCATCGGCCCCGCGCTGCCTGCCGGTCCTGGCCTGATACTGCCGCTTGGACAGCAGAAACTCTGCATCGGCGCTCCTGCTGTCACATTGATAGCTGGAGATCAGCCTGCCGCCGTCCGTCTTGTCCGGGTTCTCCACATAGTCGATGATGGTGCTGATTGCCTTTCCCATAGTCCGGTCCTTGCCGGTGTGCAGGGACATGATGCGGGTGGTTGCGATTATGTGACACCTCCTAGTTCAATAATAGCCCGTCTTTCTGATTTAGTCAATAGGCGTAATTATATTTATCCTATAGACTATTTTCAGTGTGGGATGCAAACCATAAGATAAACAGTAGACTAACCACAACATACACTATTGTTTATAGGCGGTAAAGCACATGGATACGCTGATTGAAATTGGAAAGCGGGTTCGGAAGACCAGGGAGCATTACAAACTGACCCGTGAGCAGCTTGCGGAAATGGCAAGTATCTCCCCGCAGTTTTTGGTGCATATCGAAAATGGAACGAAGAGTATGACTTGCAATACGATCTGTAAGTTAGCCAGAGCACTCAACATTTCCGCAGACTACCTTCTCTTCGGCCTGGATGATACGGACCTCAATCGGACGCTGGCGACAGAAGCCTTG
>OFGH01002337.1_pt1 | contig 10488 bp, 9 predicted proteins | sample 1521721 | NCBI WGS metagenome assembly OFGH01 (sample SAMEA3504132, study PRJEB24116) | mouse gut metagenome | biome: mouse gut; feature: mouse-associated habitat; material: faeces | place: Denmark | collected 2011
CGTGCCACCAGCGAGAAGCTGCAAATTGAGTGGAAAATCTGACGGCAGGCATACTATCAGGTCATTATTCTTTTATGCCCTTGTCCATCGTAGTTCGCATAAATTTCCCGCCTGCGTTTTTAACATAAGTATAAACCATTCCCTTTTATTAATACAGCTATCAAAATAGGCAAATATAAACCATTTATCCCACCCCAAGGGCAAGAAGTTCCTTCCTTGCCTGCTCCTGGGAAGTAAACACAATTCCATGTATTCCCAATCCCTCGGCTGCCAGAACATTTTCCCTGGTATCATCCAAAAACACCGCTTCCTCCGGGCAAATCCCGTACCGTTCCATCAGCCTGAGGTACACTCCGGCATCAGGCTTAATGAGATGTTCCCGAAAGGAAAGAATATACCCGTCCATCAGCTTGAGAAAGTCCAGCCTGTCTCCTCTCTGATCATAAATATGCTTCGGCCAGTTAGACAACGCATACACCCGATATCCCTTTCCCTTTAATTCCCGTATCCAAGGAATAGTATAATCCAGGCTCCAAAAGCACTCTCCCAGATTCTCGTAGACTGCGCGAATCTCTTTTTCATACGCGGGAGCCAGGGCTATGAAGTCTTGAAGTTCCTCCTCTTCGCTCAGCAGGCCCTTGTCATGCTCCACCCATGCGGCGCTTTTAAAGGTTGCCTGCTCCACCGCCCGATATACCGCAGGATCCGGAGCAATTCCGCCCAGATATTTCTCCCATCCATAACCGACCAATACTCTTCCAAGATCAAATATAATTGTTTTAATCTTCATAGCCGCCTCCACAATCAAAGAAGCTGCCGCAAAGCAAAACGGCAGCCCTAATCAAATACCTATTTCCGATAAATAATATCATCCCGCCCCGGTCCATTGGAGACCATCGTAATCGGGCACTCAATCTGCTTCTCCACAAACTCAATATACTTCCGGCAATTCTCCGGCAATTCCTCGTACTTCCTAATCCCCCGGATATCGCATTTCCAGCCCGGAAGCGTCTCAAACACCGGCTTCGCCTTCTCAAGAAGATACGGAACCGGGAAATCCTTTGTCACCTCGCCGTCAATCTCATACCCCACGCAGACCGGAATCTCATCAAGATATCCCAGCACATCCAGCACCGTAAAGGCCACATCCGTAGTTCCCTGAATCCGGCACCCATAACGGGAAGCCACACAGTCGAACCATCCCACTCTCCGGGGACGTCCCGTGGTAGCGCCGAACTCGCCGCCGTCGCCGCCTCTCCTGCGAAGCTCGTCCGCCTCATCTCCGAAAATCTCACTAACAAAGGCCCCCGCGCCCACCGCACTGGAGTAAGCCTTGCACACCGTAACAATCTCCTTAATCTCATAGGGCGGAATCCCCGCACCGATAGCGCCGTAAGCCGCCAATGTGGAGGAAGAAGTCACCATCGGATAGATGCCGTGATCCGGGTCCTTCATAGACCCAAGCTGCCCTTCCAGAAGTATTGTCTTCCCTTCCTGAATCGCCTTAAAGAGAAATGCGGAGGTATCGCATACATAAGGCTCCACCATCCTCTTATATTCCATCAGCTCTTCATAAAGCTTTTCCTGATCAAGCGCCGGCTTGTGATACAGATGCTCAAGAAGGGTGTTCTTCTGAATACACACATTGGCAATCTTCTCCCGAAGATAGCTCTCCCCGGCAAACAGCTCGCTTACCTGAAAGCCAATCTTTGCAAATTTATCCGAATAAAAAGGAGCAATCCCCGACTTGGTAGAGCCAAAGGATTTTCCGCCCAAACGCTCCTCCTCGCACTGATCAAAGAGAATATGATAGGACATCACCATCTGCGCCCGATCAGACACCAGAATCTTCGGAGCCGGAACGCCGCGCTCCACAATGCTCTGAATCTCCCGGAACAGCACCGGAATATTGAGCGCCACGCCATTGCCGATGATGCTTGTGGTGTGATCATAAAATACGCCGGAGGGAAGTGTGTGCAAGGCAAATTTTCCATAATTGTTCACAATGGTGTGGCCTGCATTTGCCCCTCCCTGAAAGCGGACAATAATATCCGACTCCTGAGCCAGCATATCGGTAATCTTGCCCTTTCCTTCATCTCCCCAGTTTGCTCCAACAACTGCTTTAACCATAGTCCCGATTCCTCCATTCCAGTTCCATAATATTGCTTTCAATACACCTTCTTGAAATCAATTTCCAGTCACAAGTGCATGTGCCTGTAAATCGATTTGTGCATTGTAAGGAATATTACTGTTCCAGTTCCGTAATATCCCATCTCATATGCATGGATAACGCCGGCAGGCACAGGCTTTCCGCCCCTAACCGCCGACGCTATTTAGTATACATGTTTTTTTTCCAATTGTAAACAACTTGTTGCTCTACTTATCTTTCGCTTTCCCCAGATAAGCCGCCTTCACTTCCTCGTTCTCCAAAAGCTCCGCGCCCGTACCGGTGAGCGTGATCCGGCCCGTCTCCATTACATAACCCTTATTGGCGGCCTTCAGCGCCATATTTGCATTCTGTTCCACCAAAAGGATCGTCACGCCCTGCTTATTAATCTCCCGGATAATATCAAACACGCCCTGTACAATAATAGGCGCCAGTCCCAGAGAAGGCTCATCCATCATAATCAGCTCCGGCTTGGACATCAAAGCTCTGCCAATAGCCAGCATCTGCTGCTCCCCGCCGGACAGGGTTCCCGCAAGCTGCCAGGAACGTTCCTTAAGCCTCGGAAACAGATCATGCACCCATTTCAAATCCTCTTCCAGAGAATCCTTTCTCATATAAGCGCCAATCTTCAAATTCTCTAGAACCGTCAGATCAGGAAATACCCGCCTCCCCTCCGGCACCAGAGTAATTCCCTTGGACACAATTTGATCCGTAGGAAGCCCCGCAAGCTCCGCACCTTCAAACTGAATACTGCCGCTCTCCGGCTTCACCAGCCCCACAATAGAACGTAAGGTAGAGCTTTTCCCGGCTCCGTTGGCGCCAATGAGGGTTACAACCTCCCCCCTGGGCACCTCAAAACTGATATCCTTTACCGCCTTAATTCCGCCATAGGATACATGGAGATCCTTTACTTCCAATATATTACTCATTCTGCGCACCTCCCAGATAAGCCTCAATTACCCGCGGATTATTCCGAATCTCCTCCGGCGTCCCCTCCGCAATGGGCTTTCCAAAATCCAGTACATAGATCCGATCGGAAATCTCCATAACCAGATCCATATGATGCTCAATCATAAAAATCGTCAGCCCGAACTCATCCCGAATCCGCCCGATAAACTGGGTCAGCTCCAAGGTCTCCTGAGGATTCATGCCTGCCGCCGGCTCGTCTAAAAGAAGCAGCTCAGGCTTCGTAGCCAGGGCACGGGCAATCTCCAGATGACGCTGCTTGCCGTAAGGAAGGGAGGTTGCCAGCTCATCCCGCACATCGTCAAGCTCCATCAGATGAAGCAGTTCTTCCGATTCCCTCCGCATCCGCGCCTCCTCCTTGCCGTTCAGCCGGAAGGTGGCCGTGAAAATATTGCTGGTGCGGAGCATATGCTTGGCAATCAGAATATTTTCAAACACTGTCTGGCTCTTAAAAAGACGGATATTCTGAAAGGTCCTTGCAATCCCCAGGCGCGTAATCTTATCCGGCGTCGGATCAACCGCATGCTGCCCTGTATAAGTCATGGGATTCTCACCCCGGTAAAGCTTCTTCATCTTGCCCTGGGGATAATTCTGAATTATCTTATTTCCCTTATAATAAACAGCGCCGTTGGTAGGCGCATATACGCCGGTAATCACATTAAAGGCCGTGGTCTTTCCCGCACCGTTGGGACCGATCAGGGACACAATCTCTCCCTTATCCACCTCAAGGTTCATGTTGTCCACCGCGATAACGCCGCCGAACTGCATCGTGACATTTTCCACCTTTAATACATTTTCCTTACTCATGGGAGACGCCTCCCTTCTTTTCCTTTTTTCCGCTGAATTTCCTCTTAAAGAAATCAGCGATTCCCTCCACGGAGAACTCCTTGGTTCCCATAATGCCCTGCCGGTAGAACAGCACCACCGCCATAATCACAACGGCAAATACCACCTTCCGGAAACCGGGACGCAGAAGCGGTACATGAAAGCCTCCGATATAAAGATTCTCATTATCCAGGAAACGCAGCCACCATTCGGAGCAGGCGATAAACAGGAAGGAGCTAATGCAGCTTCCCGTCACGGAGCCGATGCCGCCGATTACCACAATAAGAAGAATCTCATAGGTCATAGCCGACTTAAACATAGACGCCTGGATGGTCGTCTGATACATCGCCAAAAGCCCCCCGGAAATCCCCGCAAAGAAAGAGCTTATCACAAAGGCCAGGCGCTTATGGTGGGCAAGGTTGATTCCCATAGCCTCCGCCGCAATCTCGTCATCCCGAATAGCCTTAAACGCACGGCCGTAGGTGGAATTGATCAGCATCACAATAAGGGCAATACAGATCCCTGCCACCACAAAGGGGAAGATCACAGACCGGAAGGAAGGGAAATTCCGCAGCAGATTGGAACCGTTGGTAACAGGCCCCAGCTTATCCCACTGGAACACCGCCCGGATAATTTCCGCAAAGCCCAGGGTTGCGATGGCCAGATAATCACTTTTCAGGCGCAGCACCGGAAGTCCGATGAGATAGGCAAATATGGCCGCTGCAATGCCTCCGGCAATCAAAGCCACCGGAATCGGCAGGGTAAACTGAATAATGCCCCCGTCAAAATACTGATACACACTGTTTCTGGATTCCACCGGAATGGTCAGAATCGCATAGGTGTAGGCTCCCAGAAGCATAAAGCCCGCCTGCCCCAGAGAAAACAGTCCGGTAAATCCGTTCAGCAGATTCATAGATACGGCTACCAATGCATAGATAGCGCCTTTTTTTAATACGGTAAAAAGCATTGAACTGGAGGGCAGGGTCTGCTCCAGTAAAAAGAGCAGTATCAAAAGCGCCGCTATAAGACCCACGTTCCATGCGTTTTTTTTCTTCGTACTCATTTTGAACGCCTCCTTATACTTTATCCGTAACCTTCTCGCCGAACAGACCCGTAGGCTTGGCGATCAGAATCACAATCAGCAGCGCAAAGGTAAAGGCATCGGAAAAGGTAGTCCAGCCCAGACCCTTGATGATATTTTCACAGATACCAATGATAAATGCCCCGATCACAGCGCCGGGAATGGAACCAATCCCCCCGAACACCGCCGCCACAAACGCCTTCAATCCCGGCATAGCTCCCGCAGTAGGCGTTACGCCCGTGTAATTGGTAAAGAACAAAAGGCTTCCGATGGCCGCCAGAAAGGTTCCTATGATAAAAGTAAAGCTGATAACGGAATTAATCTTAATTCCCATAAGCTGCGAGGTCTCAAAATCTCTGGAGGCCGCGCGCATAGCCATACCAATCTTGGTGCGTTTGATCAGCGTCACCAGCAGCAGAACCAGAACAATTGTCAATATAGGAGTAATAATCGTAACCCGTTTTGTGGTGGCTCCAAACACAGTCACCGTATCGTTGATCCAGGGAATCGCCGGATACTGCTGAGACAGTCCGCCCGTCACATACAGAGCCAGATTCTGCAGCAGATAGGAAACGCCGATGGCGGAAATCATAATAGACATACGGGGGGCGCTCCGAAGAGGCTTGTAGGCCGCCCGTTCCACCAGAAAGCCCAGAATAACCGTTACAACAATCATCAAAGGAATTGCTATGTAGATAGGCATGACGGTGGTGGAATAAACCATAATCAGACCTGCCACCATAAAAATATCGCCGTGAGCAAAGTTAATCAGACGCAGAATACCGTAGACCATCGTATAGCCGATGGCAATCAGGGCATACTGACCGCCCACTGAAATTCCTGCCATAAGATAGGGCAGGTTTCTACTCATCCAATCCATAAAAAGCCTCCAAGTCATTGATGGAGCACTAACACAAATCCGGATACCGGAAATTTCCGAAAGTACTCTTTTGCCGGGGCTGCCGCACCAAGAAAAATATATACAAGATATAGTAAAATCTGATTTGAAATTAACGCTGTATCTTCTACGTATAATCTTTGCTGCGACAGTCCCTTTCTATTTACTTTGTAAAACCTGTATTTCCATGAAATAATTAGGAAGATGGAAGTAAAAATTACCGTTTTGCGGACCAAGCCGTTATCGGCATGGATTCCTGCATACAGGGTTCCGAAAAAGCTTCAACAAGGATATGGCGGAAGAGCATAAGAGCCTTCCGCCATTCTTATCTTCAATACATCCCTGCATGAATCAAAAGCTGACAGTGTTTTCCGTCCGGTTGCCGGTCACGAAACGAGCAGCAACCGCCTGCCTGCGCAGCGATATACCGGCGCCGCTCTTAGTTTACGCCCTGCTCCGTTACGAAGTCCCATGCACCGGTCTCTGTGTTGGCACATTTTACATAAGCAGTATCGCGAAGGGCATCGCCGTTCACATCATCAAATGCAATCGCTCCGGTTACGCCTGTGTAGGACACATCCCAGAGAGCTTCATTTACGGCTGCCGGATCGGTGGAGCCTGCCGCTTTCAAAGCTTCAAGGGCTACATAGTAAGCATCATAACCCATCGCTGTTACGGCTGAAATCGTATCGTCGCCGCCGTTGTTTGCCTTTGCGGTGGAATCGCTGTTGATCCACTCCTTGATGCCTGCGTCGAAGGTCTCGTTGCCGCCCTCCTGATAGAAGGTGGTTACATAGATCTCAACATCCTTGCCCTTTGCCGCATTTAAGATAACGTTGGAATCCCAGGTGTCGCCTGCCATGATGGGAGTTGTCATTCCCTGGGCCGCCGCCTGCTCGATAATCAGTGCTGCCGCCTCTGTGGATACGGGAGCAAAGAATACGTCTGCGCCTGCGTTCTTGGCAGAGGTTACATAGGACGTAAAGTCACTGTTGCCCTCCTGGAAGGTTTCCTCAACCACCTCGCCGCCAAGTCCTGTGAAGGCTTCCTTGAAGTAGTAGCCAAGTCCTGTGGAGTAGTCGTCGCCAAGCTTTGTCAGTATGTACGCCTTCTTTGCGGAGAAGTTCTCATTTGCAAAGTTGGCAAGTACGGTGCCCTGGAAGGGGTCCAGGAAACAGATACGGAAGTAATGGGTATTGCCCTCCGTAACCTGAGGATTGGTACAGGTAACGCCCATAGCCGGGATGCCTGCTTCTTTAAATACGTCGGAAGCCGCGATGGACACGCCGGAGCCGTAGGAGCCAAGTGCGATAGACACGCCTGCGCTTACCAGTGCGGAAGCTGCGGACGGTCCCTTGTCGTTGGAGGACTCGTTGTCTACGATCTCCAACTGTACGGTGTACTCTTCTCCGCCAATTTCCACGGTAGGCGTCTCCTGGTTTGCGTACTGCATACCAAGCACCTCCTGCTTGCCGCCTGCGCCGTTGTCTCCGGACGCCGGCTCATATACGCCGATTTTTACTACCTTTGCACCGTCTGCCGCTGCGGGCGCATCGGTTCCTGCTCCGCCCTCGCTGCCTTTACTGCCGCAGCCTGCCAGCATGGAACCAACCAGAGCGGTTACCAGTGCAATTGCTAATACACGCTTTTTCATAACTCATCATCCTCCTATTAAAAGTTCCGTAATATTCCCGTCATACCTCTGTTTGAAATCAATTTCCGGCCGCAAGTGTATGCGTCTGCTGATTTATTCGCGCACTGTGAGGGATATTACTGTTTCAGTTCCGCAATATCCCTTCGGATACTGTTCGGAGCCTTACTCTGTGTACGCGTGTCAAAGACATTTGTACGCAAATCTCAATACGGGCTTTAGTATACCATGTTTGCGGAAATAATTCAAGAAAAAATCTTGGTAAATCCTGAAAATGAAATTCTGAAAGTTACAATTCACACCCACGCCAATCACTCCGCTGATTGGCGTGGAGCCGATACAGTTATGGGGCCGAAGGGACTGCCCCTCGCCGAAGGCGACTTTAAATGGGCAGTCCCCGTTACAATTTGCACCCTTATCAAATAAAAACTTTACAAAAACTGGCGTGGGTGTAAATTGTAACCGAAAGGTGCGAAACAGGCTGCCTTTTAGATTCACGTCTGTAAATTACCGTTAAAGACGGTTTTTACAGCTAAATTGTTTTTAACTGGATTTTTTATTGAATTGTTTCCCCATTCCCGCTGTCGGTCAGATTTCCGATGAAACGGTAATGGATTTCGATAGACTGAACTTTCTCACCATTTACCCGGCGTTTATCGCCCACTAAAATCTTTGTGATAAGTTCATTGATAATACAAGAATTTAATTCTTTCAGGTCACTGTACTGCCGGATCAGGCTTATCCACTTCCCCGCATTCTGCTCTGTAGCGTCATGCTCCGCCGACTGCTCCTGCAATGCGGAAAGCTGTTTTTTAAGTTCTTCCTGCTCCCTCTGGTACTTTGGCAGAAGATTGTCTATGATTGTGCCTGCAAGCCTGCCGAGTGCGTAATCCTCATACAGCCTGCTTATGACTTTATCAATCTCCTCAAGCCTTTTCCCTATGGTTCGCTTCTTCCCCTCAATCAAGCCATAATCAACGGTACTGTTTAACTGCTGCTGCTCCATAACCCTGTCAAGGACTGCCTGCTCGTCTGCAAGCGCCATTACCGCCCATTCCCTTATGTCTTTGAGGACAATATCGTACAAGTCCTGCTCCTTGATGCGGTGCGGCGTGCATCCGTCCGGCCCGTTCGCCTTGTAGTTCTGGCATGAGCCGAAATAGGTCTTTTCCGGGTTGCTCTTGCTCGTCTTTTCAGGGAAGAATGAAATGCGCCTGCCGCAGTCCGGGCAGTAGGCAATGCCGGAAAAGATACTCGGCTCCCTTTTTGCCTTGCACATCCGCCTGCGCTTCCCATTGACTTCCTGCACACGCTCCCACAGTTCCAAGTCCACAATCGGCTCAAAAATGTCCTTTACCACCACCCACTCGTCTTTGGGCTTCACATAGTTTTTGCCGACCTTGAACAGCTTTGACTGTTTCTGCGCCACAAGGCTCCCGATGTAGACCTCGTGCGAGAGTATCCATTTTATTGTGGTTTCGTTCCACATATAGTTGGAGATATGCCCCTCGCCTTGAAAACCCGCCCACGTCCGTTCGCCTCTGATGTGGTGCCAGTATGCCGGTATCGGTATGCGCTCCCTTTTCAGCACGTTGCCGATTGCTTTGTAGCCTTTGCCCTGCACGGCAAGCTCATACATACGCCGTACAATCGGTGCGGTTTCCGCATCCGGTATCAGCTTGTGGCTGTCCTCCGGCGATTTCCGGTAGCCGAACGGCGGCACGGTGCTGTGGTAGATGCCCGCCCTTGCCTTCGTGGTCATGGTGCTGCGGATTTTCTTTGAAATATCCCGTGCGTAAAAATCGTTAAACAGGTTCTTGAACGGAGCCATCTCATTGTACCCCATAGCGGTGTCAATCCCATCGCTGATTGCGATATAGCGTACCTTCTTGCCCGGGAAATATACTTCGGTATAATATCCCGTCTGCAAGTAGTCACGCCCAAGACGTGAGAGGTCTTTTGTAATGACCGTGTTGATTTTCCCGCTTTCAATATCCTCAATCATGCGCTTAAAATCCGGTCTTTCAAAATTCGTACCGCTCCATCCGTCATCGACGTAGGTTTCCACGACCTCTATCCCGTGGTACTGTGCGTACTGCATGAGCATCTGCTTCTGGCTCGTTATGGAATTGCTTTCCCTGTCCGTGATGCCGTCATCAACGGACAACCGGGTATATAACCCGCCTTTTGGTGCTGTTTTGTATGTAGTCCTACCCATTCGCTTCTCCTTTTCCGGAAGAAGCTGGTGAACTGCAAAGTGGTTCTTCGTTTTCTATTATACATTCATAGCCGCCCTCCTGCAAGCATTTTTCCGCTTTATCCGCATTTTCTGAATTTAATATCGCCCTCACAAACGCATCCTGCGGCGTTCTCCTGCTGTCAAATACCCTTGTCACGATAAGTTTTGTTTTATTCAAATATATTCCCTCCAATCAATCCAATATCAGACGCTTTCTGCGTCCTGCCGTGTAAAATAAAAGCCCGGCACGGTGTGAAATTTCCTCTGCCGGGTATCAGCCGCTTTGAAAGGACGCAATAAAGACGCTTCCAAAATGCCCCCAAAGCCTTGTATTTCCTATGTTTAGACGCTAAGACACTTCTTTTTCAAGTTAGAAAACAAAAATTATTATGTATAGGAAACAGGCTCTTTCATAAGCGTATGTATATATAAAAAAGGATTTCGGATTTTGCCCGTCTTTGCGTCTTTTGCGTCTTAATGCCCGTTTTCCCCTGTCCGTACCTTTACATGGATACCTTTAAACCCCCTTGCGGTCTTGCCGGAGCCGAGTGCGATATTATGGGTATAGTCAAGCCCGTACTGCTTCTCGTTCTGCCGCAGGTAATTGGAAAAACTGCGCTCCCCCAACGGCTTTTCGAGGTTGTCCTCGCACCATTGGCTG
>OFGH01002343.1_pt1 | contig 10463 bp, 8 predicted proteins | sample 1521721 | NCBI WGS metagenome assembly OFGH01 (sample SAMEA3504132, study PRJEB24116) | mouse gut metagenome | biome: mouse gut; feature: mouse-associated habitat; material: faeces | place: Denmark | collected 2011
TCGCGCATGTTCGTTTCGGCTTTCAGGGAGTCGTGGAAGACAATAACGGAGCCGTTGCGGGTATAGTTCTTTACCACATTGAAGACACCGTTCGGGGTCATGTGAGGACTGTAATCGCGGGTCACCACGTCCCACATGATGATCTTGTACTTCCGGCGCAAGGCGACAACCTGCGGAAAACGCATATGCCCGTGGGGAGGACGATATAAATCGCTCTGAATATATTCGGCAGCCTTCTCTATGTTATCCAGATAATTCTTCGTCCAGTATTGAAGTCCCTGGATATGATTGTAAGTATGGTTCCCTACCCGGTGGCCGCGATCGAGCACCATCTGATAGATATCCGGATGTTTGCGGACATTATCCCCCACACAGAAGAAGGTAGCCTTCACTCCATATTTATCGAGTATATCCAAAACCCAAGGGGTAACCTCGGGAATTGGGCCGTCGTCGAAGGTGAGATATACACACTTCTCCTTGGCCGGTATCCGCCAGATTACCCCTGGGAACAGGACCCTGTAGAACCAGGGCGGTTGTTCTATAAACATACGTTATTTATTTCCACGCACCGAACCCCAAGCCATCCGGTAGTTGTCAAACTCTTCCTGATACTTAGCAGCGAATTCGGGATTATAATGTTTGCTGACCGTCAGCACTTGATTCATGACAGCCAGGTTATGTTCCAACTCTCTCGTTACAGAAGCCAGTTGAGAAGGTCTCAGACGGAAGAACCAGTCGATATTACGCATTGCATTCTCTGCAATTCCGGTAAAGACCTCTTCTGCCTTTTCCGTCTCATCGAGTGCATAATACAACTCTCCGGTAGAAAGAGCAGTCCAATCCAACGGTACATTTTCCGGAGGCAGTACTTCCATACATTTGTTCAGTACATTCAACGCCTTCTCCTTCTTACCTTCCTTCAACAGGTCTTCAGCCAGTTTATTGAACAATGCTCCACGGTAGCTCTTGCACATACGCATCACGTTTTCGTCGATGTAAACGCCCGGTTTGTCTACGCCACCCCATTTGAACTTGTTCATCACGTTGTCGTACATCTTTTCCGTGTTGGTGCCTTTGTTCGCCTGCTTCGGAACGATCTGGTAAGCCAGACCGGTCTGTTCGAAGTAACCGTCCAGACCGACAAACTGGTCAGGATTTACGGTGATCGCATAATAAATAGGACGTTCCCAGTTATTGGTCTGCAACATATCCAGAATCATCAGTTCCTGTTTGCCCAAAGCAGTCTTACCTTTCAGGCTGATTGTCATTTCCTTCAATAACCCGGTCGAATCGGTAGCCAGGCCTTTAGCAACGGCTGTCGCCGAATCCACCTTATAAACAAGCGTTTCCGAAGGGATATAGTCGAGTTCCTGATTGAAACCAGGTATCTTCTTGAATTTCGGATCATTGCTACGTACAAAGTTCAGCCCGGTACTCAGGTCGATAGGTTTATCCATCATCGGGACAATATAGGCAGCATCACGCGTACCCTGTATGTAATCGGCACGGTCCCATGAACTAGGCAGCGGAGCCGATTCGTACGCCTGTTTCTTCATCTGGTCGATATACCAGTCTGTCTGCAAATAACTGGTGTTACATACGCGGACATCGGTACGGATACCCTCCACTTCCTGCGCATACCACAACGGGAAAGTATCGTTATCGCCATTGGTAAAGATCACGGCATTCGGTTCGCACGATTCCAGGTAGTTAGCACCGAAATCACGGCAAACATAACGTCCCGAGCGATCATGGTCGTCCCAGTTCTGCCCCGCCATCTGGATAGGCACGAACAGGCACAGTACTGTCGCAACAGAACCTGCCACCACCGGAGACAACTTGCCGTACTTCTGCATCAGCTTCGCCAGGGCCGCGACACCGAACCCGATCCAGATACAGAAGGCATAGAAGGAGCCTGCATACGCATAGTCTCGTTCACGCGGTTGATAAGGCGTCTGGTTCAGATAGAGCACGATAGCGATACCTGTCATGAAGAACAGGAAGAAAGTGATCCAGAAACTCTGGATACCACGCTGTCCGGAATAAGCCTGATACAAAAGTCCCAGGATACCGAGCAGGAGCGGTAACATATAATATACATTATGTCCTTTATTGTCAGCTATATCGGAAGGCATGTTGTCCTGCGGACCTACAAGCACCTCGTCGATTGCCTTGATACCGGTAATCCAGTTACCGTTCATCACTTCACCATTTCCCTGGATATCATTCTGACGGCCGGAGAAGTTCCACATAAAGTAACGCCAGTACATGAAGTTCAGCTGATAGGCAAAGAAATAACGCAGGTTTTCGGCAAACGTCGGCTTCATCACCGTCACGTTCTCACCACAACGGTTGAACTTCACAGGTTCTCCCTTAAACTGCGACCATTCCTTATAAGCTCCCACATGCGCATCCACATTGCTGTACATACGTGGGAAAAGCATATTCAGTTCGTCTACATATTCATATTCCACATCGTGGCGCGAAACAAAATATTTGTCTTTTTCACTCGGATCTTTCTTGATGACGCGGCTCCATACAGCTTCACCTTCCTTGGTTACAGGAGCGCAGTTACCGCCCTGGTTCTCGCGCTGTACTTCCGAAGCAAACGTCTGTCCGTACAACAACGGTGTTTTACCATACTGTTCACGAGCCAGATAAGAACGCAAAGTGAAAATATCGCTCGGTGCATTCTGGTTCATCGGCGTATCGGCCGTCGCACGGATCATCGTCAGTGCATAAGAAGAATAACCGACAACGATCACCATCAGGCAAACCAATACGGTATTCAGCATCTTGATATTCACCTTCTTGCTCATAAACAAATAAGCAGTCAGGGCACCTGTCAGAATAACCGCCAGCACATAGCCGCTTCCGATAAACGGCACACCCACCAATACGATAGACAGAATAAACGCCACCTTCATGCGCACCGGATTAATTTCATCGCGCATCGTTTCCCAGATAGACCAGATCAGCACGGCGGCCAATACAATCACATAGGCAAATACACCTGAATTGTAAGGCATTCCCAACACATTGACAAACAACAGTTCGAAATAACCGCAGACTTCAACCAGTCCCTGTACGACACCATACATCATCAAGCCCACGATAGCGAACGACACCAATAAAGCGATCAGCGTACCCTTCATCGTAGGATTCGGGAATTTCTTATAGTAATAAACCAGCACGATAGCCGGGATACAAAGCAAGTTCAACAGGTGGACACCGATACTCAACCCCATCAGATAAGCGATCAGTACGATCCATCGGTCGGCATGCGGACGATCAGCCGCCTCTTCCCACTTCAGGATCAGCCAGAAAACCAATGCAGTAAACAGAGAAGAATAAGCATATACTTCACCTTCTACGGCACTGAACCAGAATGTATCGCTAAATGTATAGGCCAATGCTCCTACCAGACCGCTACCCATAATTGTGATCATCTGACCCAATGAGATTTCACTCTCATCGTCCACCATGATCTTACGGGCCAGGTGTGTGATACTCCAGAACAGGAACAGGATCGTCAGCCCGCTAAAGAGTGCCGACATCGAATTGACCATTTTAGCCACTGAGGAAGCATCGGATGCAAGCTGCGTGAACAGGTTGGCCGTCAACATAAAGAACGGTGCTCCGGGCGGATGCCCAACTTCCAGTTTAAAAGCAGAAGAGATGAACTCACCACAATCCCAGAAACTGGCAGTGGGTTCGATAGTCATCAAATAAACGGTTGAAGCGATCAGAAAAACGATCCATCCCAACACGTTGTTGATTAGTTTATACTTTCTCATGTTTGTATAAAGTGTGATAATTAGTTGTCAAAATACGCCATCCTCACACGGACAGTCGGCCGCAAAGGTAAGCATTTACGTTTAATACCAACGCCTTAATACTCCATAAATTGTATTGAAGAGATTAGAATTATATTAAAAAAAGTCTGATTTTTAGCTGACTGAAGATGACAATAATATGACACGGATGTCATATAGCAAAAACCGCCTTTTCATCGGTTACTTTGATCAGATTACCTCTGCCAGTTTCCAGGCTTGAATATGTTTTATGCCCTTATTGGAAGGATACGAAATCTCATCAAAAGAAACTACATACTTATCATAATTATCCTGAATTGCTTCCAAAGGCGCATATTCACGACGGACCGTTTGCTCATCTGACAACAAGTAGGTACTTTGCAAATAAAGAATATGATCCCCTTTCATAGCGACAAAATCAACTTCTTTATCCCGCATAGCACCGACATACACATCATATCCGGAACGCCGCAATTGTAAATAGACAAGATTTTCCAGCTTATAACCGATTCCGTAGGCAAAACCCGGATAAAGATAATTTTTATAAGCAAGGTCATTAATGTAATATTTGCAATTGCCGGAAATCGTCTCCTTTCCTCTTATATCATAACGTTCAACTTTATGAATAAGAAACGTATCTTCTATATAGCCAATATAGTTAGAAATAGTATCATAGTTGTTTTCCGCTTCTTGCTTTTAAAGAAATTCAAAATATTGGTTATCGAAATCAGGTTAGAGGCATTGTTCACAAGATATATAAAAATATCTTCCAAATTATAGAAGAGGATCATAAATAAATATATTGCTTTTTATTTATTTTGAATATAATAGATGGTTATACCCTTGTTTTATTTTTATGCAACAAAGCGATTTAATTACTTAAGATAGGAGAAGATTTAAATGACATTAAATGAGCTTTTTAAAAATACTTCATATGATGATACGTTGTTTTCTGATGAAGCCAAGGCTGATATCTCATCTCGTATTTTTATAAAATCTGTTCGTGGTTCTGAAACTCCTTATCTTACTTGTTTAATACGTAAAAAAGAAATAAAACTTACGCCAGAGGAAGCAGTTCGCCAACTTTATCTATATAAATTATTGCATGAATATAAATATGCAACTGACCGTATACAAGTTGAAGTTCCCATTCATTTTGGGCGTGAAGTAAAGCGAGCAGATATTGCTATCATGGATAAAGATCGCTTAACGGTTCCTTATATAATTGTTGAACTAAAAAAGCCCAAACTTACTGACGGTAAGGAACAATTAAAATCATACTGTAATGCTACTGGTGCCCCTATTGGAGTTTGGACAAATGGGGAGCAAATTTCCTGCTATAATCGCAAAGATCCTAATTTTTTTGAAGAAATAAGTGATATTCCTAACGCAAGTCAAAAACTTTCAGATATTATTAATGAAAAATTTACCTATGAAGATTTAAAACGAATAGATAAAATCAGCACACAAAAAAAATCTCTTCGTGCCTTGATTAAAGAAATGGAAGATGAAGTTTTGGCAAGTGCTGGAGTAGATTCATTTGAAGAAATTTTTAAATTAATTTTTACAAAGTTATATGACGAGTTGGTTTGTGCTAATGATTCAACAGCATATTTACAGTTCCGCAATGATGGAAATACTGACTATGAGTTAAAAGAAAAAATCCAAGGAATTTTTGACGCTGCAAAAAAGAAATGGGAAGGTATTTTTACCTATGAAAGTAAAATTCTTCTTTCCCCTTCTCATTTAGCTGTATGTGTAGCTTCTTTACAGAATATAAAACTATTTAATAATAACCTTGATGTTGTGGATGATGCCTTTGAATATTTAATGAGTAAAGCTCAAAAAGGAGAAAAAGGACAATATTTTACACCTCGATATGTTATTGATATGTGTGTAAAAATGATGAACCCAACTGTAAAGGACAAAATTATAGATACTGCCTGTGGCAGTTCTGGTTTTACTGTGCATAGTATTTTTAAAGTTTGGAAAGATATTCGGAGAGAAAAAGGGCTTCCTGAAAGTGACGGCTTTACCACGATAAAACGTATTTCTGAAGAAACTGATTTTGTACGGGATAATGTGTTTGCCATTGATTTTGATGAAAAAACTGTTCGTGTTGCCCGTACATTAAATTTAATAGCTGGTGACGGTCAAACGAATGTACTCCATTTAAATACGTTAGATTATTCTCGTTGGGGAGAAACAACGAAACAAGAAGATTGGATTGATACATATAATGAAGGTTTTAAAAAATTAAAGAAACTTCAACCTGCCAATGTAAAAGATTATAGCCAATTTCAATTTGATCTTGTAATGGCAAATCCTCCTTTTGCTGGAGATATTAAAGAAAATACCATTATATCACGTTATGAACTGGGGAAAAATAGTGCAGGTAAATGGCAAAATAAAGTTGGACGTGATATTTTGTTTATAGAACGTAATTTGAATTTTTTAAAGCCGGGCGGGCGCATGGCTATTGTTTTACCACAAGGACGTTTTAATAATGCCAGTGATAAATACATTCGTGAATTTATTACTGAACATTGTCGTATTCTTGCTGTTGTTGGTTTGCATGGTAATGTTTTTAAACCTCATACAGGAACAAAGACTTCAGTTTTATTTGTGCAAAAATGGGATGATAAATTATGTCCCAAAAAGGACGATTACCCAATTTTCTTTGCTACCATGCAAAAACCAAGTAAAGATAATTCTGGGGATAAAATCTATGTAAAAGATCCGCTTACAGGAGCGAATAAGCTTGACAGCCATGGACATTTAATTGTTGAACATGATTTATATAATCATGAGGGGAAAACACAAGACGGTATCGCAGAAGCATTTATTGAATTTGCAAAAAAGGAAAAATTAAGTTTTTTTTAATAAGCCCATTCATTGAACCTTATAATGAACAAAAATATAAGAATTTGATGAATGGGCTGGAATGCAAAGAAATACTATTAAGTAATACACTTACAGCAACTGATTATTTTCGTTTAGAAGCAGAATATTATAATTCAACTACGATATCATATCAAAGCACATTAAAAGGTAAAGATATTGTTTTTAATATTCAATATGGAACATCAAAATATTGTGATGAGCAAAAGGATGGATATCCTGTGTTGCGATTGAATGAATTACACAATTCTTTTATTGATATTCCACAAAAATATTGTCATATACTATCGCCTGATGAATTTGAGGAATTACGATTAAAAAAAGGTGATGTATTGGTTATTAGAACTAACGGAAATCCTAACTTAGTAGGAAGAGCTGCAGTTGTGTTAGACGATTCAAATTTTGCTTTTGCATCATATTTATATCGAATTACTACTAATGAGAAGATTAATCCTGAAACACTTGTGGCTTATTTAAATTGCAAATATGGACGATATGAAATTGATAAAAATTCAATAAAGAGTAATCAAACTAATTTTAGTCCTGCAAAATTTAGGGATATAAATATACCAATATTTAACACTTTTTTACAAAATATTATTAAAAATGTTTTTGATAAAGCATATCAATGTAGGGTAAATGCTGATTCTGAATTTGTATCCGCTGAACAAATGTTGATTTCTGCTGTTGGTTTTGCTTCTTGTGGAAATAATTCAAATAATGTTTCAATAAAATCATTCTCCGAAAGTTTCAGTCTTTCTGGTCGTCTTGATTCTGAATATTATTTGCCAAAATATGATGAATATAAAAATATGATAAATTCGCAGGAAACTATTAATTCTTTATGTACCATTTATAACGAAAATTATATTCCGAATAATAAAACTAAATATAAGTATATTGAACTTTCTAACATAGGAACAATAGGAGATATTAATGATGTGGAAGAATGGTTAGGTGAAAAATTGCCTACCAGAGCGAGAAGGAAGATAAAAAAGGGGCAAGTAATAGTATCTTCAATTGAAGGTTCTCTGCAAAGTTGTGCCCTTGTAACTGAAGAATATCATAACGCAATATGCTCAACTGGTTTTTATGTTATTGATTCACCATATATTAATTCTGAAACATTATTGGTTTTATTAAAATCAATACCTATACAAGCTCTTCTAAAACAACAATGTTCAGGAACAATACTTACTGCTGTTAATGTTGAAGATTTTAAAAAAATTAATTTACCTAAAATAGATATAGAACTTCAAGGTATTATAAAAGAAAAAATCAACAATGTTTATAAGCTTAAAAATGAAGCTAAACAACTACTTGATTATGCAAAACAAGCTGTTGAAATGGCAATTGAACAAAATGAAGAAGTTGCGTTAGATTGGTTAAAAGATAAAACTTGTTCTTATGAGGTAGAAATATGACTTTTGAACGTACCTATAACAATTGAAAAATAGTAACAGAGAGATAGATTTTGTATCATTTTGCAAAAGAACTGGACAGCGCCGAAGAAGTGGAAGTATATGCAAAACTCCCTAGGGCGTTTCAAATCCCCACGCCTGTGGGCGATTATACCCCCGACTGGGCAATAGCCTTTAAAAAAGATAGTGTAAAACATATCTTTTTCATTGCCGAAACAAAAGGAAGCCTAAACAGTCTAGACCTTCGCCCCATTGAACAAGCAAAAATCGACTGTGCCAAAAAACTCTTTAACGAATGTTCCACTTCCAAAGTCCGCTACCATGAAGTGACAAATTACCAAAATCTACTGGAAGTTATGGGTGGGATTGAGTAGAGAGAAACGAAAAAATATAATTTATATTGGGTGTGTTTCCGAATTATCTTATCCAAGTAAATAATTAACAATAAGAGCAAATACCTTTATATATTTTGCCAAAATGTAGAATAGATTGCCGCGTCGCTTACGATCCTCGCAATGACGTGTAGTCAAGGGGTGCTTTTCTTATTGGTCATTGTTTACTTTCTATTCCGTCATTGCGAGCCCCAGCGAAGCAATCTTTTACCTTATTTTATCTATTTGTTTTATATAATAGTTAAAAAATTAGAAACACACCCTAAATAAAAATGTGTTATAAAATTACTTACTACATAATTTTATAACACAAAAAAGATTAAAATATACTATTAATATTGAAAGGAGGCAATACAATACAATCAATACCGGGTTGTGCTGTAAGAAGTGATACTTGACTTCTAAGATATGGCATTAAAATAGCAATCGTATTTTTATTTATAACTGTTTCTTTAACCTCTTTATCTATTGGTTCTTGCATATCAAAAGTAAAAATTCCTACAATAGAAATCTCAAATTTATAAGTTTCAATTTTTTCACCAAAAATTGTTAACTTAACTTTATAAAAAGTATCATTTTCATCTGTTGAAATAGTTGAATTTAATTTAAATTTTGTTTCTTTTTCAGAAATTGCCTCTTCATTATCTTTATGGTTTCCTGTTCTTAGAAATTCTATTTTTTCAAAGAAAAGATTTAAAAGTTGTAATGAACTTTTTTCTAACTTTTTATCACTCATGACAACTCCTTATTATGCTGCAAATGGTTCTTCAAGAAAATATTCTTTATTAGTTACAGTATTAGTTACAGTAAGATCAATAAATTTATCAAAATAATTTTTATCTTTTTTATATTTAATCCTATTGTCCAAATTAGTCTTTATATCAAACCCACAAAGAAATACTCCTTCAGAAACAATAATTTCACTTTTTATTTTAGGCAAAAAAGAATCTGATACTATTTTCGCATTTAAATTAAATTCTTCAGTAGAATAATTTTTGGCTTCTTCAATAAAAAGGCTTTCTTTATCAATACACAAACCTTGTTGTATCATACTTAATAAAGAAGAAGCATATAGTCGTACATCATCATTTACAATTTTATAATATGCTCCTTCCACCGGTAAATAATCATGGTCTAGAAATTCAATATTTCGTTCCTCAATAATATCAGATTGAGTATCTTCACCAGAAATAAGATCCCAATACCTTTTTTCTGATAAAAACAGATCTCTCATTGGAATAGATCCAATTAACATTTCATACAAACTTTTAATATCAGATTTAACTATAATATAATGCAAATCCTCAATTTCTGAACAAATAATTAAATAATAATTTTCTTCATCTTTTCCTATCATAAAAACAGGAATATGATCATATTCAACCAATATTTGCTCTAAATAAACATTTTTTCCATTTAAAATACAACATAGAGTTTTCATAACAATTCTCACTAATTACAATATGTAAAAGTTGAAATGTCTCGTTGTTTGTATAACCACCAAGATACATGACCTTTTTTATTGGTATACTGCGGACCGCTTTCTTCGTGAATAAATCCTTGTATCATTCTTTTCGTAGGTTTTGGCATGCTAAAATAATTGATTAACTCTTCTTTTTCTAAAAAAAATGAAACAGAATAAAGATCTGAATTCAATGTTTCGTCAATATCATCATTATTTTTCCCTATTATTCTCTTTTTTTTGATGCTTTTTCCTAATTCTTTGTATGATTTAAAATCATTGTCGCTTATTGGAGAAGAAAAATCTCCTTCAGCTCGAGTAACAATTCTGTAAGCAATAAATTTATCGTAAAAAAAACGAGTTCCTTTAGGAAAAGAAATTCCTGAATCAAGCATTTCTTTTATTATTGCAGGAAACTTTTCATAATTTTGATCAATTATATCTGTCATATTATTTTCGCAAAATTAAAAAT
>OFGH01002362.1_pt1 | contig 10415 bp, 6 predicted proteins | sample 1521721 | NCBI WGS metagenome assembly OFGH01 (sample SAMEA3504132, study PRJEB24116) | mouse gut metagenome | biome: mouse gut; feature: mouse-associated habitat; material: faeces | place: Denmark | collected 2011
TGGAGGTGCGCGGCCCCCGCTATTGTCCCATTGGGGTGCGTATCCGCGTCCCATGCGGCGGACCAGCTGGGGAACTGCGGGCGGCAGCCATGGCGCATACCGACGGGGTGACAGGTCCGTTGGACTTTGGAGCGGAGATCTCCTATACGGCGCTGTATGCCGCATTGAGCGCCGCGCCCGGCGTCAAAGCGGTGCGGGCGCTGGAGCTGCGGGCGCCGTCATCCGGCGGCGCCCACCGCACCCCGGAGGGCGGGATCAGGCTGGACGCCGATGTTCTGCCCTATCTGGATCAGTTTGAAGTGACGGAGGAGTAAAAGCAGGATGGAGCAGACGATCCGCCGGTACCGGTCCGACCGGGACCTTGCCCAATGCGGGCAGCTTGAAAACGGCATATACCGCTCCCGCTGGTATCCGGGACTGCGCCCCGGCATGGAGTGGCTGCGGCTGACGCTGGCGGTGTCCGGGCAGGTCCTTGTCCGGGTCTACGTTGCGGACGATCCGGCCCCCGGCTCTGTCTACGGGATGGAACCGGCGTTGGAGCGCGCCGCGCCGGATCTTCTGCTCTACGGCGTGAAAGGTCTTTCCTTCTCCTTTACGGTGGAACCGGGGGACGCGCTTCAAAGCTATGAGCTGACCTTTCCGGGCCTTTCCATCGACAGCGCTCTCCCCTCTGTCATGCAGGGGGACGACACGCTGCGAAAGCTGCTGGGGATCTACCAGTCCCTTTACATGGATGTAAACCGGGAACTGTATCGTTTCCCGGACCGGCTCTCCCCGCAGGGCCCCGACCCGCTGCCGGAGCTGCACCGCTGGCTGGGCGCGTCCTCCTGGATGGGGCTGGGTCTGCCGGAACGGGAAATGCTGTCCGCCGCCATAGAGCTGAACCGGCATCGGGGCACCAGGAAGGGCTTGCAGCTTTTATCAAGACTTGTGACCGGGCGAGATTGTGAGATCGTAGAGCAGTTCCAGTGGGAGGGCGGGATTCCATCCGCACAGGAGCTTGAGGAGTGCAGGCGGCTCTACGGCAGGGAACACTCCGGCGTGACACTGCTGTTTTCCGCCGATGTGTCCGCCGAGAAGTTATCGGCACTGAAATCAGTTTTAGATGATTTTATCCCTTTGGGTGTCCCCTATGCGGTGATACGGCTGGAGGATACGGCGACCATGGACGTCCACAGCTATCTGGACGGCGGCGCCGAAATATCCGACCCGCCGCCCGCCGAGCTGGACGGGCCGGAAAACGGCGAATGGATCTTGGAATGAATGCCTGAAAAGGCGCGATGGGAGAGGGATCTATGATAACGGCGCATCGCACGCGAAAGCCTCAAAAGACACAGACAGGCGGGATGCATGTAACCAACATTCCCGCGCAGGCGCAGCATCCGCCGCAGCACTTGCCGGCCAACGAGATTCGTGTCCCCTATCAATCGAGTGCGCCTCCCGGTCAGGAGGTTGTCCAATGCCGCGGGTTTTGGACCCGGCTCCGGGAAAAGCTCTGCTGCGGCGACGGCGACATAGAAATTGCCGAACCCACCCGGGTTGACGGTCCATGCGCTGTGGCGGCGCTTGAAAGGCTTGGATGGTATGTCGAGGGAGATGCGGACAGGCTCAGAATACAAACTGCCGCGTTTGGCGAACTGGGGAGAGAAGTGAACAATGCTGTCGCGCTAATGGCCTTGGGCCGGGCAATGATTTTATTCTTTCACCCGGACAACAGTGTTCCCTTTCATGTCATGTATACAGACGGCGAGGGAAATCTGTGCGGCGAAAACAATGATCCGGATATGCTTATGACCAAGTTTGGCCTGACTGTAGATGATTTTGACGTGAGCGAAGCCCCATTGTTGAAGATTCCCATTCAGCATATGGCATGGAATCCTGATGGTGGTGTGACCTTGAAATATATTACCCTTGAAGAGTATCAGAATGCGGTTTGACCGGAAGAACCTGAGAGAGGAGCGGAAAAATGGACGGCTTTGAAAACAATTCTCAGTGCATTTTGGAATATCTTGCATTGTTCCAAGCCCTCTCTGAGGAGGAAGTGGACACAGAGCAGTGCCGCCGGAAATGGCAAACGATTTTAGAGCGGGAGCAGGCGTCCGACAGCGTTCAGCTGGCCCCGCCCTTCCTCCGGCTGCAATTCCAGCTGGAGGAGCGGGATTTCCTGCTGGCGATGGCGGCGCTGGCCCTGGAGATGGACGGCGGACTGAGAAATGCTTTTCGCCGGAAATACGCCTTGGCTCTGCCCACCATTGAATACGGCTTGCAGTTGATCTCTCCTCTCTGTCCAAGCAGCTGCGAAACGCTGGCGGAGCTGGCGGGAAACACGATGCTGTGCGGTATGCTACTCACCACCGCCGAGCTGACCGCCCACCCTTTGGAGCGGCCTCTGATTTTATGCCGCACCGTACTGGCCTTTCTCACCGGAATGTCCGCGGCGGAGATCCCCGGCTGCATTCCCCTGATGGCCGACGAGACGCAATGGCTGCCGCTGCATGAGCGTGAGCTGGCGCAGGTGGAGTCCTGGTACGTCTTGGGGCAGGAGAACACCTTGTATCTGTGCGCCCCCGCCGGTTCCGGGCGGAAAACCCTTTTGCGCCGCGCCTGCGGGCATGTGGTGTGGGCCAAGCCGGAGGAACTGTCCCACCTCTCGCCTCTGGATCAGGATCATGCCCTGCGGGAAATGGCGGCGCTGGCCACTCTGCTGGATGCGCCCATCTGCGCCGCACCTGACCCCGACCGGGGATTATTTCGGCAGCTGGAGCGGCTATGCCGGCAGTATGGCATCCCGCTGGCCGCTCTGGTGGAGGAGGATCGGGAACTGGAAGGCGCAAAGGAAGTGGTGCGGTTGCCCCGGCAGCTCTCGGCGGAGCAGCGGCAGGCGGTGTGGAACGCACTGCTGCCACAGGCCGAGCCGGACACCGCACCAAAGGGCGCGATGACCATAGGCGCGGTGCTGGAAACCGCCCGGCTGGCATTGCGGACCGCGGCGGTCAACGAGCGCCAAGCCGTCACTATGGAGGACACCCGGCAGGCCATGCTCCGGCGGGGCGGAGCCTTGGAGTTTGGGGTGCGGTATCAGACCGATGTGACGTTGGAAGACATGGTACTGTCCGATCACGTGCGGGAGCAGCTGGAGCTGATTTGTCAGGCGGCGCTCTGCGGCGACAAGCTGGCAGCGTGGGGCCTGCCCCGGCAGCGGGAGGGCGTGACCGCGGTATTCCATGGTCCCTCCGGCACCGGCAAGACCATGGCGGCCTCGGCTATCGCCCACCGGCTGGGAATGCCGCTATTGCGGGCGGATCTGTCTCAGATCATGGACAAGTATGTGGGTGAGACGGAAAAGCACCTGGGGCGGCTTTTCCGCAGCGCAAGGGAAAATCACTGCGTTCTGCTGTTTGACGAAGCGGATTCTCTCTTTGGCAAGCGGGCGCAGGTGACCTCCGGGCACGACAAATACGCCAATCTATCTACGTCCTATCTCTTGCAGGAAATAGAGCAGTATGACGGGATTGCGATTTTGTCCACCAACCTCCTCAGCAACTTTGACGAGGCGTTCTTGCGGCGACTGCAATATATTGTGCGGTTCACTCTGCCTGACGCAGCCCTGCGGGAAACACTGTGGCATCAGACGCTGCCGCCGGAGCGGTGTGTGGAGGAGTTGCCCTATGCTCTGCTGGCCCAAGCGGAACTCAGTCCGGCGCGGATTCTGGCGGCGGTCCGGGGAGCTGTGGTGAAAACACTGGGCAATAAGAGTGAAAAGGTCGATTTGGCCAACCTCCTCACTGCGCTGAGATTGGAGTTGGAAAAGGGAAATAAATCTCTGCCAAAGCTGCTGGCGGAACTGTGCAAAACCGGGAAAGGCGGGAATGAATATGGAAGCTAAACTGCAGCAGCAGATGCCGCAGAAGGCTCAGGCGAGCAAGCCAAATCTGACGGGTATTCCAACGCAGATGAAGCTGGATTTTGAGCAGAGGAGCGGACTCTCCTTTGATGATGTTCGGGTACATTACAATTCGGATAAGCCGGCTCAGTTGCAGGCGCTGGCCTATACACAGGGGACGCAGGTTTATGTGGGACCGGGGCAGGAGCGGCATCTGCCGCATGAATTGGGACATGTGGTACAACAGAAAATTGGTAATTTGCGTCCCACATGCTATATTAACGGTTTACCTATAAACGATCAAAACTATCTTGAGCGCGAAGCCGACACTTTTCTTTTCGCCTCTCCATATGTTCAAAAAGATTTACAAGTGAAGACATACTCCCATGCACCCATTCAGTGTCGAATTGACATAAAATATAATGGCGGCACGACACCTAAATGGACAATTACAAAAGATGTACGTCCAAATTTTACAAATGACATTGATCCCTTTTTCTCCGATATAGTTAAAGCAGAAATCTTGGGATATGCGAGCACGCGTTCAGTAGATCATATTATTTCCTATGAAACGATAAATCAGTTGATTGGAAAATTATTACATCAGCAATTAAATAATGGCGATAAGCAGCCTGAAAACAAAAAATTTAATAAACAGAATGTAAAAGAAACTGCAACGAATTGGTATAATTTGGTGAAATTATTCATTCCAAAAGAAACCGACTTTATTGTACTCCATAATCTGTGGGAAATTGAGACTATGCTATCCCAAGCCGCTAAATTTTATAAAATGAGTTCGCAATGCAGACAAAAGAACGGGTTAGCTAATAGATACAAAACTTTATTGGAGTCAAAGGGAAATTACATAAAAACACTTCAAGCGCAAAGAGAAATGGCGTTAAATTATATTCAACAGATACATGACCTGCTTAGAGGCAAAGAAGTAAATGTTGTTCTTTTGAGTGGTGTAGTAAACAATTTGGAATTTTTGCTCAACAGTTCCGTTGGAAATTTGAGATTGGGTGACTCTTCTACAAATAGCGCGATTGGGGCTCACATTGATCCGCTTGATGGTTCATTTTCTACAGAAGCCAAAACCGACCCCTCAAGTGGGGAATTTGATCAATTTAAGGTTGTATTCAATGGCGAATCGAAAAAACCAATAGGAAAACTACATCGTTCAAGTGGGAAGGAAATTCTTTTTTATTCTAAAGAAAGGTCTATGGCAAGAAGAGTAGTTACTTTGCTGAAATTGGAAGATTCTCTTTCAGATAGTTCGTCGAAAAATTCAGAAGGAGTTCCCACCTTTTTTGTGGCTTATCCAAAATCGGAAGATTCTGGCCCGACAGATACTTCGTACGAGAGCCTCCGTGTCTTTTCAAGCGACAGCGGCATAGGAACAAGTGCTAATATCGGAAAATCGTTTCCAACTATGCGTTTAGAAGTAATATATACAAAGAAGCCGAAAGAGAAACAACCATTATCTAAAATTGTGTATACTGCAAATATTATAAGGTCGAACCATTCCGCAACAGAGGATACGCCTGATTTGAAAAAATACGCCTATTTTGATGAAATATCATTGAGAAAAGAAGAACTTATGGATATAGAAGAAGATTCATTGGGTACCTCTGAACCTATGGACACGGAAGATATGGCTACTGAGGATGGTGATTACCTCCATCGATACGATTCCGCCTATGATGAAAGCAAAAGAGTGCTGTATCAAAGCAAAAAAAACGACTTAGCTGAAACATTAAAGAAGGCAAAAGGTCCTACCAGCGGAAAAATAAAATTGAAAAAAGGCCCAATCAATATGAAGTCTGATTTGACACCTCCATCGGTAGAGCCAGATACCGACTCATCAACCAGATCATCGAAAGGCCCCAAGGCACCCAAACCGACAGATTACATAAAACGTAAAAAAGAACAGCTAAAGATCCTAAATCCTAAGAAGCCCTGATTAATTCTGTATATAGAATTTGCAAAGTGAGAAACGCACAATATGTTGTGGTTTTTTCAGAAATTCAGTGATTAAATCAGTGGTTCCCTTAAATAAGAAGAAATCTGGAGTCAAGAAATAATCCTCTGTAAATGGTGAATCGTGATTAAGTATTCTTGAATATTTCTATAACTATCTATTTCTAATACCCAGGGATGATTTACACCACCCCTCCGATGTGGTAAAATAGGAAACAACATCTAATCGGCCTGATCCTCAAGCGATCAAGCCTCATTGGAAACGGGGATATCCCCGTTTCCAATCCCCCATGGGGGATTGGAATGTTTCTTGTTTCACAAAGGGGGGATGATATGCCGAAGCAACTAATCGCCATTCCATATGCGCTGCGGGATGCGCTTCAAAGCGGGCTGACCCACTATAAGATCATGTTTCTCTCCGCGCCGACCGGCTGGGGCAAGACCGCTGCGGTAAGCAAGCTGCTGGAAAAGCAGAACGCCGTCTGCCTCTCCCTGCGGAAAAAGCCGCTCCCAAGTTACTTCTCAAAGGAGCGGGTGATCCTCCTGGATGACTTCCAGGAGCTGCCGCCCCAAGCGGAGCAGCAGTTTCGAGAGCTGCTGCGGAAGTCCCCGCGGGGACAGCGGTTCGTCCTGCTCTCCCGGGGGCCTCTGCCGGGATACCTCACCCTTTACGAGGCCACCGGCGCGCTGCTCCAGCTGGACTGCGGCCATCTGGCGCTGGATATGGAGTGTCTGGCGCAGCTTGCCCAGGACCGGGATCTCACCATTTCCTCCGACGATCTCCGTCGGCTCCGGGATGAGACCGGCGGATGCCCGGTGGCGGTGAATCTCCTCCTTCAGCTTCTCTCCGCCGGACAGCCCTTTCACAAGGCAACCATCGACATCATGGGGAGAAAGATGGGCGCGTACATAAACGAAACCGCCCTGCGGCCCCTGGACTCCAAGGCGCGAAAGCTGCTGACCGAGCTGTCCCTGTTCGAGTCCTTTGACCAGACGCTGGCGGAAATGCTCACCGGGGACGCCTCCGTCCCCGCCCTGCTGGAATCCCTGGAACGATCCGGCGGCCTGATCCGGCGGGAGGGGGATGTCTGGCGGTTCACCGACCAGCGGTTCCTGCTCCCCTACCTGCGTCAAAAGCTCCTGACCGGATACCCGGAGGAGCATATCCGCTCCGTCCATCTGGCCGGCGGGCGCTGGTACGCCCTCAAGCAGGACTTCCACAACGCCCTGCACCACTACCAGCAGGCGGACAGCCGGGAGGACATCATCAGCGCCTTGGCCCAGAACGCCCGCCTTCACCCCGGTACCGGGGCCTACTACGAGATGCGGGACTACTACAATCGGCTCACCGAGGAGGAGATCCGCGGGAATCCCGATATGATCTGCGCCATGAGTATGCTCCGCTCCATGACCTTTGAGCCGGAGGAGTCGGAAAAGTGGTACGAGGTTTTGAAGGAGTATATCCGGCACATGGACCGGGGGGACAGCGATTACCGCAGGGTATGCGGCTTGCAGTCCTACCTGGAGATTGGGCTGCCCCACCGGGGGACGGAGGGACTGGCCAAAAAGCTGCCCGCTGTCGCCAAGCTGCTGACCTCCAAAACGGTGGCTCTCCCGGAAATGAGCGTGACCAGCAACCTTCCCAGCCTTTTGCGGGGCGGGAAAGATTTTTCCGAGTGGGTGCCCAAAGACAAGGGCCTCTACAACACCATCCGTATCCCGGTAGAAATGGTTTTGGGACGGTACGGCGTGGGCCTGGGGGACATCGCCCTGACGGAAAGCCTGCTGGAAAAGGGGGAGGACGTGTCGGGCCGGTTCCTGTCCCTCACCGCCTTGCAGGAGGAGCTGCGGGCCAGGGGCACGCCGGAGATGGAGTTTGTCCTGGCCGCCCTTCTGGTACGCACCCTGCTGACGGCCGGAAACACCGGAAAAGCCCGGGACCTGCTGCTCCAGTTCCGCGCTGAGGCGGTGGAGCGGGGAGCGGCGCGGCTGCTGCCCAACATCGACGCCATGCGCTGCCGCCTGAGCCTGCTGGATGGCGGAACCTTCGCCTCCGTCTGGTTCTCCGAGCTGGCCCCCAACGAGGCCGTCTTTTACGGGATGGAGCGTTACCGCTATCTCACCAAGGCCCGCTGCTGCATCAAGCACCGGCAGTATCACGCCGCGCTGTTGCTGTTGGGCCGGATGCTGGACTACACCCGGCGGTATGCCCGCCCCCTGGATATGCTGGAAACGCTGATCCTGATTTCCATTTGCCGCTACCGCATGGAGGGTGACGACTGGCGGGAGCATTTCACGTCGGCGCTGGAGCTGGGCTGGAAATACGGCTATGTGGCGGTGTTCACCCGGGAAGGGGCCGCCCTGCTGCCGCTGCTGGAGCGTTTCGACCACAGGGCGGTAAAGCCGGACTACTGGGAAAAGATTCTCTCCGGCACAGTTGTCCAGGCCGGGTACTACGGGCAGTATCTCCGGCCCCCAGACATCCCTCTGACCCGCCTGACACAGATGGAGACCCTGATCCTGCGCCTCATCAGCCAGGATAAGAGCAACGAGGAAATCTGCGCCCTGCTGGACATCAAAATGCCCACAGCGAAAACCCACGTCCGCAACCTGTTCAAAAAGCTGAAGGTATCCAGCAGAGCCGAGGCCCAGAAAGCCGCCAGGCGGCTGGGGCTGGTATAGGAGAGAGGTGCATGATGGAACATCAAAACCTGAACCAGGAGCAAAAGCTCCAAGTGATCCTATGCGGCCCCCTGCCCAAGACGGAGCGCGCTTTGCTCCGGCGCGGGGACGTGGAGATCATACGGGATAAGAAAAACCTCAATCTCCTGATTGGATTAAACAACGGGGCGATTGACTGCGACATGATAATCGTGAAGGCCCCTAACGGTCATGGCCTATATGGTCTGACCTATCCGATGGGAAAGCGTAAAACCTGCCCGGTTTGGATGGTAGCCGATCCGCCGCATGAAGCCATCTGGAACGAGATCAACCGCCAGTTGGGTGAAGCGCCCGCGAAAAGGCAAGCGGAACGTGACGCGGCAATCGCTGTGGGACCGCCGAAGCATGAAATCCTCATTCTGGCGGACACTCCCCAGCAGAGAGACAAACTGACCGGCTGGGCGCGTGAGATTTATGCCTCATGGAAAATGACCCTCCCGCCGCTGATCGTCCCGGAGGATGTGAAAGCCTATTTGCGGGAGCTGCGCGGGCCGTGTGCGCCGCCGGAGGCCGTGGTGATCGCCATGGCGGGTGTGGACAGCCTCAAAGCCGCCGAGCATATCCGGCGGGTCTGGCCGAAGGTTGGAATGGTCTGGAGCTGCAACCTGGATTTTTCCCTGCAAGCCTACCATCTGAATGTAGACTGTTTTTTCCTGTTGGGCGAGGCCAACACGGGAACGCTGGGCATCGGTTTGAACCGCATATATCAGTACAATAAGCGAGGTAGCGAACAATGAAAAGACGGATTTTAAGCATCATCACCGCTCTGGCCCTGTGCCTGAGCCTTTGCCCCACCTGGGCGCTGGCGGCGGAGGCAGACCCCGCCCTCTGTAAGCACCACCCGGAGCATACGGAGGACTGCGGCTACATCGCGCCCACCGAGGGCCGCGACTGCGGCCACGAGCATACGGAAGATTGCTACACCCTGGGGGTACTCCCTGACGCGGACGGCAGCAACCCCTACGAAGTTGGTGCGGATACGGAAAACCTGCTGGACTGCCAGCACACTCATGACAGCGAGTGCGGCTATGCCCAGGCCGACCCCGGCCAGCCCTGCGGGTATGAGTGCCGTATCTGCCCCATTGAGGACCTGATCGCCGCCCTGCCGGATGAAGTGACGGCAGACAACGCGGAGGAGGTCCGGGCGTGGCTCGACGAAATCCTTGCCTTGTTTGGTGCGCTTACCGGGGATGAACAGGAATTGGTGGACATCACCCCCTGCCTGACGCTTCAGGAGCAGCTGGACGCCGCCAGCGCCGCCTCGCCCCTGGCGGACACGATTACCTTAAACAGCCGGATCACAATCAACAGCGGCAACTTGAACCAGTACAACAACAAAGTGATCACCGGCGCCACAACGAAAGACCATCTGACCATCAGCGGAGTGACAATTAATCTGACGATAAAAGATTTAAGCATCCAGCTGCCGTATAGCGGTGATATCAACTCGGGTTTGGTTCACGCCGGAATCAAGCTGGAAAATAACGCCACGCTGAACCTGACCCTGGAGGGGACAAATACGATCAAGGGCGGCAGTATGAACGCGGCTATCAACGTTCCGGCGGGCTGTACGCTGACCATCAGCGGCAGCGGTTCCCTGACGGCCAGGGGCGGAGACGGGTCCGCCGGAATCGGCGCGAACTTTGGCAGACAATCAGGGATTATGACAGTGGGCACCATCAACATCAATGGCGGTACCATTGATGCTTACGGGTCGAGCGGCGGCGCGGACATCGGCGGCACACTGCGAGGCTCCACGGGCCGGGTGGTTATTAACGGCGGCACGGTGTATGCCGAAGGTTCCGGGTATTCGGCTAATATGGGGACCGCA
>OFGH01002364.1_pt1 | contig 10413 bp, 12 predicted proteins | sample 1521721 | NCBI WGS metagenome assembly OFGH01 (sample SAMEA3504132, study PRJEB24116) | mouse gut metagenome | biome: mouse gut; feature: mouse-associated habitat; material: faeces | place: Denmark | collected 2011
CGTCTGCGGCGGGGGGGCTGGCGCGGCCGCTGCCGTGCTCACGCCGGGGTAGGGCTCCAGATCCGGGGCCACCCGCTGCCAGACCCGGTCATACTGCCGGAAGTCGTACACCTCGGGACTATGTAAATTCTCTGCCATAAAAGCCACTCCTTTGCTCTTCATCTGCGTCCCATCCTATGCGGCGGCGGGCTTTTTTGTTAACCGTTGCATCTGCAACAGGTAAATTCCTGTCAAATGGGGTAAACTATCCTTGAAAAGAACAGTCTGCCCCGCACAAACCCATTAAATAGATATGTTGTCTTTTCCTGCCGGATCTGGTAAAATAGACGCGCTTATGAAATCCACACTCTGAGGAGGTTCCAAATATATGCTGGAACTCAAGTCCATCAGCTATTCCGTCCGGGAGGGAGACGGGGAGCTGGGCATTTTGAACGACATCTCCCTCACCATTCCGGACCACCGCCTGGTGGTGTTCACCGGCCCCAACGGCGGCGGCAAGACCACCCTGGCCAAGATCATCATGGGCCTGGTGACGCCCACCTCCGGCCAGATCCTCTGGAACGGACAGGACATTACGCCTCTGGGCATCACGGAGCGGGCCCGCCTGGGCATCAGCTACGGCTTCCAGCAGCCCCCCCGCTTCAAGGGGCTGACGGTGCGGGATCTGCTGACCCTGGCTCACGGGGACGAGAGGCTCTCCAAGGACAAGTGCTGCCAGTACCTCACCAAGGTGGGCCTGTGCGCCAACGACTATCTGGACCGGGAGGTGGACGTGTCCCTCTCCGGCGGCGAGGTCAAGCGCATTGAGATCGCCTCCATCCTGGCCCGGAACGCCCAGCTGATGATCTTCGACGAGCCGGAGGCGGGCATCGACCTGTGGAGTTTTGCCCGGCTGACGGAGACCTTTGAGCAGATCCACGCCGCAGGCAGCGGCACCATGATCATCATCTCTCACCAGGAGCGCATCATCTCCCTGGCGGACGAGGTCATCGTGGTGGGCGACGGCACAATCCGCCACCGGGGCTCGGCTTCCGAGATCCTGCCCCAGATTCTGGCGGACACCCTGGGCGGCTGCCCTGTACTGACAAAGGAGGCGAACGCGCTATGATGGACACCGAGATCGACCGCGAGCTTCTGGAAAAGATCGCGGACCTCGTAGGCAAGCCCGTAGGGGCCTTCAATATCCGCAAGGACAGCGGCTGCGACGGCCGCCAGTCCACGGAGCACATTGAGATCACCTCCAGGGCCGACGGCAAAAGCGGCATTGACATCCGCGTCAAGGACGGCACCGTGGGCGAGACCTGCCACATCCCCGTCATCATCACCAAGCCCGGTGTGGAGGAAATGGTCTACAACGATTTCTATATCGGCGAGAACTGCGACGTGGACATTGTGGCCGGCTGCGGCATCCACAACTGCGGCGACCAGACCAGCCGCCATGACGGCGTCCACACCTTCCACGTGGGGAAAAACTCCCGGCTGAAGTACACGGAGAAGCACTACGGCGAGGGAGACGGCAAGGGCGGCCGGGTCATGAACCCGGAGACCGTGGTCTACCTGGAGGAGGGGGCCTCCATCCAGATGGAGACCGTTCAAATCCGGGGCATCGACTCCACCAAGCGCAACACGAAGATCGTCTGCGGCAGGGGAGCCGAGGCCATCATCACCGAGCGGCTGCTGACCCACGGGGATCAGGTGGCGGAGAGCGATATGGAGATCGTTTTGGACGGCGAGGATTCCAAGGGCCGGGTGATCTCCCGCTCCGTGGCCCAGGACCGCTCCAGCCAGGTCTTCTATCCCCGGATGGTGGGCAACGCCCAGTGCTTCGGCCATGTCCAGTGCGACTCCATCATCATGGGGGACGCCAAGATCAAGTCCATCCCCGCCATCACCGCCAACTGCACCGAGGCCCAGCTGGTTCACGAGGCTGCCATCGGCAAGATCGCCGGCGACCAGCTCTTGAAGCTGGAGACCCTGGGCCTCACCGAGGAGGAGGCCGAGGACTGCATCCTCAAGGGCTTCCTGGCCTGATCCGTTTTCTCGAGAGAAAAAGAATCCAAAAAGAGCTTTCCCACGCTATGCAGTCCGGTAATGGAACACATCTCCGCGGCAGCAACGGGGCGTTGCGTCATTTGGCCCACTTTAACTGGAAACACTCATAAAACGCGGGGAGGGAACCACTTCGGTTCCCTCCCGTTCCGTTTTTTTATTGCGCCTGCACACTTACTCCACTGGGAATTCCGGGCTTCCCGCCGCACCGGCGGCGATGGAATACTCGGGGAATACCAGCACCGGCACGCCGTCCTCCCGGATATAGAAGGCGGTGTTCTCGTCCACCGTGGTGAACCCGCCCTGCTCCGGGGTGAAGAAGAGCGTGAAGCCCTCTTCGTCCACGCTGGCGTCAATGCCTGCCCGGACGGCCTCGTTGCACCGCTCCACCCAGTTCTCGCCCAGGAGATCCGCCAGGGTGATATCCCGGTTCTCCGCCAAATCCAGGTTATAGCAGTACCGCTCCTCCATGGAGGCCACCCAGCCCTCGGCCAAGGTCACAACAAACGAAACCCGGCTGTCCGTCTGGCTCTTGACCTCGTAGTCCACGATGACGTCCATCTCCCGTCCGGCCCACTCCTCCTCGGTGCCGCCGGTGGCGAAGAAGGCGTTCTTGTAGTCCTCCCAGTCCTGCCGGGCCTTGGCCATGTGGGCGTCCACCTTCTCCTGAACCACCCCGTTGACCCGCCGGGCCAGCTCGCTCTCTCCGTCGGTCTCCAGCCGGGGGACGGAAACCACATAGTTGATGCCGCCGTCGGAGGCATTGTAGCTGATCAAGGTCATCACCCGGAACAATCCCCCCAGCACCGGCACCTCCGCCGCCGCGGCGGCCACGGTGGGGGACAGGTTCAGCGTGCCCACCAGCACCACAAAGCAGGCGGCCACGCCGGTGGCAATCCGCCGCCACCGCCTCCGGCGGTAATTGGCCTTCCCCTGGCGGATGCCCGCCCGGACCCGGCTCCCCAGCTCCTGGGGGATGGGGGTGGACTCGTAGTCCTCTCTGGCTTTCTTGAATTCATTCATTGCATTGACACTCCTTCCAGTGATATCCGCAGTTTTTTCAGCCCCGCGTACAGACGGCTCTTCACGGTGTTCAGGTTCCATCCGGTGACCTCGCTGATCTCTTTAAGGCTCATGTCCTCGTAGAACCGCAGCTTCACCACGGTCTGTACCTCCGGCGGCAGGGCGTTCACCCGGCGCCCCAGGGCGCCGTCCTCCGGCAGGGGGTCCTCATAGCTGCCGGTATTCAGGTCCTCCGGCGATACGAAGGTCACCCGCTTTCTCTGCCGCAGCAGATCCATGCAGGCGTTCACCAGGATGCGGGTGAACCAGGTCCCCAGGGCTCCCTCATCCCGCAGGCTGTCCCGCCGCTCCAGGCAGCGGCAGACGGCGGTCTGCACCGCGTCCAGGGCCTCCTCCCGGTTCTGGAGATAGCTGTATGCCAGACGGTAAAACCGCTCCTGGCCGTCGATGAGGTAGGATTCCAGCCGCTCCTCCTTCAAAGACGCCATGCACACACCTCCCTTCTGTGTTGTTCTGTATGATAGACGCAGGCAGAGCCGAAAAAGTTTGAGAAATGGGAAAACCCCGGCGAAAAATTTCGCCGGGATTTTCCCGATCCTGCGGAGACGGGCCGCCGAACGCAGTTTCGCAGGCTGACGCAAAGCCGTCAGTCATACCGCAAAGCATCGATGGGGTTGAGCTTCGCCGCCTTGTTGGCGGGAAGGTAGCCAAAGAGGATGCCGATGCCAACGGACACGCCGAAGCTCACCGCCACGGCGCCGAAGGTAGGCGTGGCGTTAAAGGTAACTCCGCTGGCTCCCATGGACTCCACCAGCATTCCCCCCATCAGGGTCCCAATGCCCGTTGCCAGCAAAAATCCAAAGCCAATGCCCAGCAGCCCGCCCAGGGCGGAAGTCGTGCCGGCCTCGATGACGAACTGGCGGCGGATGTCCCGGCGCTTGGCCCCCAGAGACTTGCGGATGCCGATCTCCCGGGTGCGCTCGGTGACGGAGACCAGCATGATGTTCATGATGCCGATGCCGCCCACCAGCAGGCTGATGGCGGCGATAGCCACCAGCACCGCCATGGCCACGCCCATCATGGAGTTGATCATGGCCACCTGCTCCGCCATGGTCTGGATGTAGAAGGTCTGCCCGTTGTCGCTGTACTGCTCACCGTAGAAATCCAGCATCAGCTCCGTCAGCAGCTCCTTGGCAAGGCCGGAGGTCTCCCGGGAGGTGCAGGTGAGCTGAAAGAGCTGGACCTGCCGGGTGCCGGAGAGCTGGAGGGCGTTCTCATAGGGGATGAACACGACGTCATCGCCGCCGCCCTCCTCCATGACCTCGCCGCCCTGCTTCATCACGCCGATGACGGTATAGGGAACGCCGCCCACGATGATCCCCTGGCCCAGGGCGTCGCCGCCAAAGGCGTTCTTATCCAGATACGCGCCGATGACGCAGACATTGCTCCGCTGGAGAACGTCCACATAGCCCAGGAAGCGGCCCTTTTCCAGTAGTCCTCCGTCCAGGGTAGCGGACAGCTCCGGATTAAAAAAGGCCTCGCTGACGCCGTAGATATTGGTCTTCTCGTACTTCTCATCGTCCCTCCGGGTGCCGGTGCCGGCGTTGACCCAGGGGGTGACCCCCTCGAACACGTCCGGCCGCTCCTCCACCAGGTCGTAAATCTCCTGGGAGTCCAGTGTCAGCGCGCCGCCGCCAAAGCCCCAGTTATAGGCGTAGATCTGGTTGATGCCCACCTTCTCCACCTGCTGCTCCACCATGCCGGTGAGGCCGTTGCCCAGGGAGATGATGACAATGACCGCCGCCACGCCGATGATGATGCCCAGCATGGTGAGGATGGCCCGGGCCTTGCTGGCCCGCAGGGATTTGATGGCCAGCTTGAAGGACTGGGTAAAGCTCATGCCCCCACCTCCCCGTTCTCCGCGTCCTCCGGCCGCACCACGGCCCGGGGGTCATCGGCGGCGCCGTCGTAGATCACCCGGCCGTCCTGGAGGCGGACGATGCGCTTTGCCTTTACGGCGATGGAGTTGTCGTGGGTGATGAGGACCACCGTATCCCCCTCCTGGTTGAGCTTCTGGAGGAAGCCCAGCACCTCCCGGCCAGTGCGGGAGTCCAGGGCGCCGGTGGGCTCGTCGGCCAGGATGACGGAGGGCTCCCCCGCCAGCGCCCGGGCGATGGACACCCGCTGCTGCTGGCCGCCGGAGAGCTGGCTGGGAAGGTTCTTCCGTTTGTCGGCAAGGCCCACCCGCTCCAGGGAGCGGACCGCCCGCTCCCGGCGCTCCTCGGAGGAGACGCCGGCGTATAGCAGCGGAAGCTCCACATTCTCCTGCACCGACAGCTTTGGGATCAGGTTGTACTGCTGGAAGATAAAGCCCAGCATCTTGTTGCGGATCTCCGCCTGCTGGTCATCGTCCATGGTGGACACGTTGGTGCCGCCCAGATGGTAAGTGCCGGAGGTGGGCACGTCCAGACAGCCGATGATGTTCATGGCCGTGGATTTGCCGGAACCGGACTGGCCCACGATGGCCACAAACTCCCCGGGATCGATGGTGATATTCACCCCGTCCAGGGCGTGAACCTCCTCGGAGCCCATCTGGTAGATCTTGTAGACATTTTTCAGCTCAATGAGATGCTCCACTTGACTCTCAGCCTCCCATGACCGCCGTCTGGTCCAGAATCAGCACAGTCTCTCCCTCCGACAGGCCGGAGGTGATCTCGATGTACGCGCCGTCGCTCCTGCCCAATGTCACCGGACGCTCCTCCAGCTTGGAGGGATCCGCCACGGCGGCGCCGTCCTCGGTCATGGCGCCCTCGCCGGGAACCAGCACGGTATTGCCCCGGTTCACTGCCCCTACAGGCACGCAGAGGGCGTTCTCCACCGTTTCGCCCAGGATGGTGGCGGAGACGTTCATCCCCGGCTTCAAGTCGCCGTAGTCCTCGACGACGATGGTCACCGGGTAGGTGGTGAAGCCGCTGGTGGTGGTGCCGTTGACGCTCACCCGCTCCACGGTGCCCCGGAAGGTCTGGCCCATCAGGGCCGCCGCCGTGATCTCCACAGTCTGCCCGGCCCGCACCTTGCCGATATCCAGCTCGTTGACGCCCATCTCCACCTTGAGATAGCTCATGTCGTAGATCATCGCCAGAGTGCCGGACGCGGCGCCGTCCACCTTGTCTCCGGCCTTGAATTTCTTCTCAATCACCGTGCCTGAGATGGGGGACTCAATGCGGTAATCATCCAGATTGTCGGCGGCGCTGCCGGCGGAGAGGTTGGCGCTGGCCACGCTCAAGCGGGCATTTTCCGCCTGGGCCCGGTTGGCCTCGGACTCAATGGTGCACAGCACCTCGCCCTTGGCGACCTTGCTGCCCGCCAGCTTGTCAAAGCCCGTCACGGTGCCGCTGCCCACGGAGTACACCGTGGCGGCGCCGGCCATGGACACCGTGGCCTGACCGTAGCTGGAGTAGCTGCCCACGCAGGCGGAGGCCTTGAAGCTGTCCGACAGCACGCCGGGGTTGGTGATCTTCACCCGGACGGAGCTGCCCTCCTGGCCGTTGCTCATGACGGAGGTGGAATCGGAGACCGCCTCAACGGTGCCCTGGACGGAATCCGCGAACTCCCCCACAAATACGGTGGCCGGCTGCCCCACATAGAACGCCGCGGGCTCCACATAGGGAAACAGAAAGTCGATGGACAGGTCCCGGCTGGTCATAATCTTGGCCAGGGCCGTTCCGGCGGTGACGCTGTCGCCGTTGTGGACGAAGACCTCGTTGATCACGCCGCTGATGGGCGCGGTGGGGTTCAGGGCCTCCCGGGCCTGCTCCAGGCTCAGCCGGGCCTGGGCCGCGGAGATGTTGGCCCGCTGGACGGAGCTCTGGGCGTCGCCGCTGTCCAGGATGTACAGCAGCGTGCCCTTCTCCACCAGATCGTCCTCCTCAAAGGGAGCCTCCTCTATGGCCCCGGAGATCAGTGTGGAGACGTTGTAGGCGTCCGCCGGGGCCAGGGTGCCGCTGCCGGAAACCGTCACGGTGATCTCCTGCCGGCCGGCAGAGACCGGCTGGTAGTTGGCTCCCGCCTGGGCCGTGCCCCCCTGCTGGAGGCGGGTGAGGGCCAGCGCCGCCGCCAAAATCACCGCCGCCCCCGCGATCAGTCTGCGCCGGCGCGGCTTCTTTCCCTTGGGAAGGCTCCACTTTTTCCGCCCGGCCTCCGCCTGAGGCGCGGTCTCCTCCGGGGACGTTCCCCGCTCTTCCATCAGTTCGTTTTTCATGTCTTGTTTTCCTCGCTTTCTGATACTCTGGGGCTGTCAGCAGTCCTCAAAACGCCTGGTCACGCGTCCTTGTTCTTCGCCATGCCCCGCCGCAAAATGTCCAGAATCCCATCCAGATGCTCCCGGTAGCCGGGAGCATCTCCGGCCTCTATGCCGGCATAGAGCAGCGGCCCGGCAACCGACAGCAGCACCGCCAGCAGATCGTCCAGATCCTCCTCCCGCCGCAGGTCCAGCAGCTCCGGATTCACCGACTGGCGCAGCCGCTCCAGCGCCTGACCGGAGTCCAGCAGGTCCAGCAGGGCTCCCCGCTGCATCCCGCCGTTGCGGCTGATGATGGCCGACATGGCCCCCATGCCGCCCAGGGACTGCTCCCCCCGCTTCTCCCACACATAGTCGAACAGGGCCCGCAGGGCCGCGAACACGTCGCCGCTCTCCCGCAGCAGCGACTCCTCCAGCACCATCAGCAGCTGCTCCATATAGCCGTGGACCAGATAGCGGAACAGCTCCTCCTTGTCCTGGAAGTACATGTAGAAGCTGCCCCGGGGGATCCCCGCCTCCTGGATGATCTTGTTGATGGACGCCTCGTTGTAGGGCTTCGCGGAAAATTCCCGCGAGGCGGCGTCCATCAGCCGGTTCTGCTTATCTTCCGGCAGATTCAAAAACGTATTGCTGGGCATGGCCTCTCTCCCTCTCCTGAGGAACCACCGGCTCAATCCCCGTGCGCGCCTTCACGCCGCGGCTTCCCTCCGGGCTCCGCGGGAAAGCCTTGAAATCCGCCCGGATTCCCGGTTTCTCCTGCCGGAAGAATTTCCGGCGCGAATCTGCGCGCGTTGATTGAATCAGTGCCTCCTAAACAACATATAACGAAACAGGGCCGCCGGTTTCTTCAAACCCGCCGGAAGATTGATCCAAAGTTTACAGCTTCCACCGGGGGGAAGGTCAAGAACTTTTTTCGCGCCTTCCCAAAATAATGCGACAACCTGTCAGGTATCATACCCGACAGGTTGTCGCATTGCAAGAGGGTTCTGGGAATGTTTACAAAGTTTTCATATTTCCTCATACAGCGGCCGCTCCCGCCGGTAGGACTGGGGGCGGTAGGTCACCGAGGAGATGCGCCGCCCCGAGAGACCGTATTTGGGATGGGTGCCGAAGAGGTCGATGTAGCGCATGAGGTCGCCGCGCTCCGCCGCCATGGCTTCCAGCAGCTGGACCGTGGCCCGGGCGTCATCCACCGCCCGGTGGCTGTTCACCGCCGTGTCCCTCAGGCCGTAGGCCTCGATGGCGTTGCAGAGCTTGTGGGGATAGTCCCGCCGGTCCCGGTACACCGTCAGCGCGTCCAGGAACCGGGGCGGGCCCAGCACTTCCACCCGGCCGCAGGGACGCAGGAAGTGATAGAGGAAATTCAGGTCAAACTGGGCGTTGTAGGCCACGAGAAGGGGCCGCTCACAGCCCTCCAGCAGACGGCAGAAGTCCTCCGCCGCCTCCGCCTGGTCCACTCCCTCCGACAAAAGCTGCGCATCGGTAATCCCGGTCAGCTCCACGATGAAGGGGGGCAGAACCCCTCCCTCCGGCAGGCGGACCAGCACGTCCAGACTGCCTGTCTCCGCGCCCGCCTCCAGACTGACGGCGCCCAGCTCGATGATGCGGTCCTTTCCGAACGCAATGCCGGTGGTCTCCGTGTCGAAGACCACAATCCGGTCAAATTGCTGCCAAAGCTCCTCCATCAGGCGGCCCCCTGCTCTTCCGGCCAGTTGTCCCCCGTGGCGTAATCAATGCCGATGTCAGGCTGAACGTTGTAGGCGTAGACGTTGAAATACACGCCCTCGCCGCTGTCCTCCACGCTCATGGCCTCCATCTGTACGCCCCGGGCCACCAGCTCCGTGCCTGCAAAATAGGGCGTCACCCGGTAGAGCACATGGTTTCCGGTTTCCTTTACGTAGTCCGCCACCAGGTTTTCAAAGGGCAGCATCCCCTCCACGTTCATATACCTGGTGCCGGTGATGAGATTTTTTTCATTGGCGTTCTCCCCCGCCAGCTGAAAGCCGATGAGGTGACAGCGGTTGTACAGGCTCTTGCCGTCCACGTTGTCGTACTGGACCGACTGCCATCCCGTGGGCTTGATCCGGCCGATGTCCTCCCGCTTCTCCGTTGGCATCAGCTCCTGACAGATATTTGCGTAAGCCGTGCCGCACCGGCCCAGGCCGTCCAGCTCGCTGTAAAACTCGAAGGCCTCCAGCGTCAGGTCCTCCTCCGAGAAACCCGGCACGTTGCCGTTGATCTCTATGTAGGGAGTGCCGCTGTAGGCGGGGATCTCCTCCAGCGGAATGGCGGGATACCGCTCCTCATACAGCCGGGCCTCCACATAGCGCAGCGCCAGCACCGCCAGGAGACCCAGGATCAACGCGGCGCCCCGTCTGAGTGTCCACTGCTTCTTACTCCCGCTCTTCCTGGCCATGGTCCGCCTCCCGCACATAGATTTTCCGGATGATCCTCTCATGGGAGGTGCCGGGGAACTCCCGCTCCTCCGCCAGCGTGAAGCCCGCCTCCACCGGATCAAAATCCAGATGGACGTCCGCCGGGTAGGCCCGGTCCCAGTCGTACAGGACCATGGCCTCAATCTGCTCCGCGCAGGGCGCAATGGGGCGGTCCTCCACAAAGCAGACCTCTCCCGCCCCCGCCTTGGTCAAAAACTCCTCGTCCGCACGGATCTCCTCCCTCTCCCCGAAGAGGGGCACGGAGTAGGGAGCAATCCAAAGCCGCCGCCCGGCGCAGAAATTCAGCAGGTCCTCCCGCTGTCCCCGGTCCTGGCTCTGCCGCCGCCGGTTGAACAGCATCCCGCCCCGTCCGTCGATACAAACCGCGATGATCAAGGGCTCTTCCTCCTTCCTCTTACCGCCAAATATGGCTTTGTCCTCCATAGTACCATCTGTTCCGCCATTTTTCAACATTTTCCCACAGGCCGGAGGAGAAAATGCGGGCCTGCCCTTGCAATTTCAGCCTCTCCGTGGCAAAATGACGGAGATGTGTTCCCTGTGGGGCGGATATGAGGAGACGGCGCCCCGGGAGAACCCTCCCGGGGC
>OFGH01002367.1_pt1 | contig 10412 bp, 10 predicted proteins | sample 1521721 | NCBI WGS metagenome assembly OFGH01 (sample SAMEA3504132, study PRJEB24116) | mouse gut metagenome | biome: mouse gut; feature: mouse-associated habitat; material: faeces | place: Denmark | collected 2011
AAGGCCCAACGAGCGCGGAACTTGCCGCACGTGGCCCGCAGGGCCTCCTCGGCCTGCACGCCCATCTTGCGGGCCACGTTCACGAGACTGAACAGCACGTCGCCCATCTCCAGCTCCACGGCGGCCAAGGCCGCGGGATCGGCGGCACCGTCCACCTTGCCGTTGGGCGACTTCGGCGCGGCGGCGTAGGCCTCGCGCAGCTCGGCCATCTCCTCGGCCACTTTCTCCCACACGTCGTCCACGCTGTCCCACTCGAAACCGGCCGAGGCCGCCTTCCGCGATATCTTCTGGGCCTGCTTCAGGGCCGGGAAGCTCTTGGGCACGCCGTCGAGCAGCCCCTCGGGGGCTGCCTCTCCCCCGGCAGCGTCGGCGGCCTCCTTCTCGGCCATCTTCACCTGGTCCCACAGGTCGAGCACCTCGTTGGCGTCGCCCGCCTGCACCTCGCCGAACACGTGGGGGTGGCGGCGCACGATCTTCTCGTTCACGGTGCGGCACACGTCGTCGATGGTGAACGTGCCCGCGTCGGCGGCGATCTGCGATTGCAGCACCACCTGCAGCAGCACGTCGCCCAGCTCCTCCAGCATGTGCGGCGTATCGTCGGCCTCGATGGCATCCACGGCCTCGTAGGCCTCCTCCACCATGTTGCCGGCGATGCTCTTGTGCGTCTGCACCTTGTCCCAGGGGCAGCCGTCGGGCGAGCGCAGCGCCTCGATAGTGGCCACGAACTCGTCGAAGGTCGGATGGGGCACGGCCTCTACCTCGGCCACGAGCTTTTCGGTCATGGGATTCCTTTCTTCCGGAGGGCGCCCCGCCGTCCGTCTTCCGCAGCGCCGTGGGAAGGCGAAGCGGGTCGCAACGGCCGAAAACGGGCACCCCTTGCACGTTTCGGGCCATTATAGCGCGGTGTGCGGCGATGCCAGGCCTTCCAACAGGCCCTCTACACGGGGAAGAATTGTGGCCTTACGATGTAAATCGAAGCCGATTCGTCACCAAATCCCCATTTCGGGAGCGAAAAAGGGCGCTTTTTGGAAAGAAAAGGCAACTTTACCGAGAAAAGGGGTGCACAAGCGGGGCATTTCTATTATTATCGTCTACGCCAAAAGCGAGGAACGCTGCCGTCGCACTCCGCGATGTCAGCGTTCTTCGAATGAATGCCCTGGTAATGGTGCCAGGACGACGAGAAGAAAGAGAAGTGATATGCCCGCACCTACCATGACCCCTGAGCAGCGCGCCGCCGCCCTCGAGAAGGCTCGCATCGTCCGCGCCAAGCGCTCCGAGATCACCAACAAGCTGTCCATGGGTCTGACCACCCCGGCCGAGGTTCTCGACCAGATCGACGACCCGGTCATCGGCCGCATGAAGGTGAAGGCCTTCGTGAACGCCCTCCCCGGCTTCGGCAAGGTGAAGACCGAGAAGCTCATGGAGGAGCTGGGCATTCCGGCCGAGCGTCGTCTGCAGGGCCTGGGCTCCAACCAGATGAGCGCCCTGAAGGCCGCCCTGGCCTAAGCGCCCGCGCCATTCGCGTTCTTTCAGCGCCAGTCTATAATAGGCTGGCGCTTTTGTTTTGGCCGGAAAGGAAGCCCATGCCCGTTATATACGTTGATTCACTGGACGATCCGCGGCTCGATGCGTTCGCGCGGCTGACCGAGGCGCAGCTGCGCTCAAAGCTGGAGCCGGAGCGGGCGCTGTTCATTGCGGAATCGGAGAAGGTGATCGAGCGGGCCTTCGCCGGCGGCATGGAACCGATCTCGCTGCTGATGGAAGAGAAGTGGCTGGAGCCCATGATGCCACTCATCGGCGAGATGGAGAAGCGGCGACGCGAGGGCACGGGAGGCGAAGGGGCTCGCAGCGAATGCGAGGTGGTCGACTTTCGCGCGGCCGCCTTCGAAGATCCCGAGAGCCTGCCCGTGTTCGTGGCGCCACGGGAGCAACTGGAACAGCTCACGGGCTTCGAGCTGACCCGCGGGGCCCTGGGGGCCTTCCGCCGGCCTGCGCTGCCGTCCGTAGCCGAGGTCCTGCGCGACGCACGACTGGTGGCCGTGCTGGAGGACGTGACGAACCACACCAACGTGGGGGCCATCTTCCGCAGCGCCGCCGCCCTGGGGGTGGATGCCGTGCTCGTGAGCCCGGCCTGCTACGACCCGCTGTACCGCCGGGCCGTGCGCGTGTCCATGGGCACGGTGTTCCAGGTGCCTTGGACCCGCATCGGATGTGGCGAGGCGCCCGACCGCCCCGGCGAGGGCCGCCGGAGCGAAGCGGGCCTCGCCGAGCTGCGCGATGCCGGGTTCACCTGCGCCGCCATGGCGCTCTCCGACGATTCGGTGACCCCCGACGAGCTGAACGCCCTCCTGGCCGAGCGCGAAGCCGCCACCGGCGAGCCAGCGAAGCTGGCGCTGTTATTCGGCACCGAAGGGGACGGCCTCAGCGCCGCCACCATCGCGCGGTGCGATTACACGGTGCGCATCCCCATGGCCCATGGGGTGGATTCCCTGAACGTGGCGGCATCGAGCGCCGTGGCCTTCTACACGTTCCGCCACCTGAGTGCGCTGGGGAGGTAGACACTATGAGCGACGTCCAACCCGCCCCTTCCCGCACCCTTGCCATTGCCACGTGGGCGGTGCGAGTGTGCTTCGCCTTTGTGTTCGCAGTGAACGTGCAGTGCGCCCTGGGGTTTGCGCTGACGCCCGAGGCCTACATGGGGGCCTACGAGCTGGCCGGCGTGCCGGGGCGCGTGGCGGCCCAGGGCATCGGCGTGGCCTTCCTCATGTGGAACTGCACCTACCCGCTGGTCATCTGGCGGCCGCAGCGCCACAGAGCGCTCGCCGGTGTGGTGCTGGCCCAGCAGCTCGTAGGTCTGGTGGGCGAAAGCGCCATCCGCGCGAGCCTTCCCGCCGGCCACGGCCTGCTCGCCAGCAGCATCGACCTCTTCATCACCTTCGACGCCGTGGGCCTCGTGCTGATGGGACTTTCCTTCGCCGCGTTTCTCTATTGCCTGAAATTCTGCAACAAACTCCAGTAAGTAGACATGCCGAAGGCCCATCGCCGCCACTGACGAAAAAATCGCCGAAGAAACGCCTGATCGCGAAGGAGCGAATCGACGACACCCTTCCGTGGAGAGCTTTTCATCCCCGAAAATGTCTACTTACTGGAGTTTGTTGCGCGAAAAAGCCTCCTTCGGAAACCCGGAGCTGATCGATCCCGAGATAAAAGGGCGGCCGTGGTGGCCGCCCCGGAGGAGAGGAGGTAAGGTTGTCGCGCCCTCGCTTGGGAGGGCAGCGCCGGCTACTTCATAAGCTCGGCCACCGCTTGGGCAAACGCCAGCGGGTTGTCGGGCATGATGCCCTCCACGAGCAGGGCCTGGTCGAAGAGGAGCCCGGCGTAGGTGCGCACCTTCTCGTCGTCGCCGGCTTCCTGGGCGGCCTGCAGGGTGGCGAACACCGGGTGCTTGTCGTTCACTTCCAGCACGAGGTGCAAATCGGGCAGCTCCTCGGCGCCGGGCTGGGTCTTCAGCACCTGCACCATGGCCAGGGACACGCCGCCCTCGCTGGTGACCACGGCCGGGGCGTCGGTCAGCCGCGTGGACACCACCACGCGCTCCACCTTGTCGCCCAACGCCTCGCGCATGGCGTCGAACAGCTCCGCGTTGGACTCGGTGGCCTCCTCGGCCAGCTTCTTCTCCTCCTCGGAGGTGAGGCCCAAGTCCTCGGCGCCCACGTTCTTGATGAAGTAGGGCTGCTTGTTCTCGTCATCGCCGTCCACGGGGTGCTCGCCGTAGGAGCCCATGGCCATCATGCAGAACTCGTCCACGTCCTGGTCGCACAACAGCACGTCGTAGCCCTTGGCCAGCACCGTGGTCACGAGCGGCATGTTGGCGAGGCGCTCGCGGGAATCGCCGGCGGCGTAGAAGATGCTGTCGGCGCCGGCCGGGGCGTCGGCCAGGTACTCGTCCAGGGTGATCATCTTCTGCTGCTTGGCGGAGTAGAACAGCAGCAAGTCGGCCAGGGTGTCCTTCGCCATGCCGTAGCTCTGGTAGATGCCGAATTTCAGCGTGCGGCCGAACTGCTCGAAGAAGCGCTCGTAGGCCTCGCGGTCGTCATCGCGCATGTTAGCCAGGTCGGCCTTGATCTTCTTCTCCAGTCGGCGCGCGATGGCCCGCAGCTGGCCGTTGTGCTGCAGCGTCTCGCGGGAGATGTTCAGCGTGAGGTCGGAAGAGTCCACCACACCGCGCACGAAGCCGAAGTAGTCGGGCAGCAGTTCCTCGCACTTGTCCATGATGAGCACGTTGGAGCTGTACAGGGCAAGCCCGCGCTTGAAGTCCTTCGAGTACATGTCCCACGGCGCGCGGCTCGGCACGAACATGAGGGCGTCGTAGTTCAGCGAGCCCTCGGCGTGCACCGAGATGGTGCGGGCCGGGTCTTCGAAGTCATGGAAGTCGGTCTTATAGAACTCGTTGTACTCTTCCTGAGAAACCTCGCTCTTCTTCCGCTTCCAGATAGGAATCATGGAGTTGATGGTCTCCACCTCGGTGTAGCTTTCCCATTGGGGCGCGGCCGGTTCCTCGCCCTCCGCCGGCTCCGGGGCCTCCACCTTGCGGCTCTTGGTGACTTCCATCTTGATGGGGTAGCGCACGTAGTTGCTGTAGCGCTTGATGAGCTCGCGCAGGCCGTGCTCGCTGGCGAAGGTGCCGAACTTCTCGTCGTCGGTGTCGTCCTTCAGGTACACGATGACGTCGGTGCCGTGCTCCGCGCGTTCGGCCGGCTTGATGTCATAGCCGTCGATGCCGTTGGATTCCCAGGCCCAGGCCTCGTCCGACCCGATGGCACGGGACACCACGCGTACCTTCTTGCCCACCATGAAGGCGGAGTAGAAGCCCACGCCGAACTGGCCGATGATGTCCACGTCGGTGAGGTCGTCGAGCCCCTTGGCCTCGCCGGGCTCGCTCTCGGCGGCGGCCTCGGCCTGGGCGGCCTTGAACTCGAAGGAGTCGGAATGGGCGATGGTGCCGAGGTTGCGGTCGAGCTCGTCCTTGGTCATGCCGATGCCATTGTCGGACACGGTGACGGTGCGCTCGTCGCCGTTGAAGCCCACCATGATGGCCAAGTCGTCGCGGCCCACGGCCACCGACGGGTCGGTGAGGCTGCGGAAGTAGAGCTTGTCCACGGCGTCGGAGGCGTTGGAGATAAGCTCGCGCAGGAAAATCTCGCGGTTGGTGTAGATGGAGTTGATCATGAGGTCGAGCAGCTTCTTGCTCTCGGTCTTGAACTTGCGCATGGGTTCGCTACCTTCTTTCATACGGTCGGAAGACGCATACCGCCTGAGTGTAGGCCGTGCGCAGGCGAAGTCTCGCGGGTTGCTTTCGCTGAAAGATAGTCGTTGACCTGCGGCGACAAAGGCGTTTAGCAGTCTCCCTTACTGAGTGCTAATAGCACATTGTACGCAGAAGGAAACCTAAGTCAACCCCTATCAAGTTTTGTTCACAAGGAAGCGCCCCTACCGGAAGATTTTGCAGCAAGCTGCTGCAAATATACAGGAGCCACCAAAGTGCAACAGCTGTTGCACTTGCTGCACCTCTAGCGACTTCCCCGTTCTTCCCATTCTGCTACACGGCGATGGAAGGTGGGCTCGCTGATGGAGAGATAGGCGGCGGCCTGCTTGGCCGTCCACTGGTGGCTGCGGTAGCGCTCGACTGCCTCGCGCAGCATCAGCTCGTCTACGGGCTTGCGCTTGCGACCTCGGCGCGAAGCAGCCCCGTGCTCTTTCGCAGAGGCTTCGCCGCGGCCCATCTTTTCATACAAGGGAAGCAGGGTGCCGTAAAGTGCTTTGCGCTCCGAAGGCGAAAGGCGCGCGCCGGCCATTGTCACCTCGCACCCCTCGCACAGGGCCCGGAGAACCGTTGCAGTGGCCTGTCGTGAATTGGCGGCAGCGCCAATGGCCTTCCCCGCCTCTAATGCGTCCTCTGCGGGAGGCACCGCGCGAAAGTAGAGGTTGTCCCCGATGTAGCGCGTCGCTGTGCGAATGAGCCACTCCAGCGGATCCCAGTATTCCATGGCGCACTGGTCGAGAAGCTGCCAGAGGTCTTCCCGATTCTCCATGGGCGCCCGGTCGGCAATGAGCGTCGGCGTTCGATTGACCCGCTCGTAGCGTGCCTTGCGAGCCGACAGGTCAAAGCCGGGAATGCCTTGGAAATCGGCAGACCCCAAAAGATCGATCACCGCATAGTCCGGTTCCAACTCATAGCGAAACGAGTCGTCCTCCCGCACGGTGTAGCGCACGAGCCCCAGAACATAGGTGAAGCCCCCCGGGCCATCAAGGCACAGTTGGGCCACTGTCACGTGCTCCTTCATAGGAATCGCCTCCCCAACGAAGCGTAGGAGGCGACAAGAATCCCCTCGTACCGAGCGCGAATCATATGAAGGTAGAAACGCCGATGCGTTTCGTTGATCTGGGGCAGCTCGCCCACCAGTTCTTCAATGCGCGCCATATCCAGGCGTCCCATCACTTCCACCAGCGCCCGATTGCACTCGCCGAAAGCGAGGCTGTGGATGACCTCGAAATACGAGCTCTTCTTGCCGCGCAGCTTAATCTGCGACGTCGGGAACGTGTACACACGCCGAGCGGTCTCCTCGGGCGATGCCATAATGGCGGCCATTTCGTCCTCGTCGGTCAAATTGGGGAAGAGACAGGAGCCGTTATCGAAGACGGGCGCCAGCGCATAGGTATTGTCGCGCTTGATGAAACCCCAGTTCATGCCATGGCGGTCGAAGTTTCCCAGCAGCGCGTCGACGACGAACATTTCCCAAAACATGGAAATGGTCTCCGCCACGTCGGTGAGCTTCGAATTGTCGCGCAGCATGCGCATAATGTCCTCGTAATCGTACTGGTAAGATTCCTTGTCCGAATCCAGCGTGCTCTCCCCCACATCGTTGAACGGCACGAACTGCTCGCCTTCGGCCACGAAGCTCTTGCAAGCGACGACCTCCTCGCCGTGACGCAAACCCAGGAAGACCTTCTGGGCCGGGTAACCCAAGATGTCGAAGATGCGCGAGCCCAGATACTCGGACAGGTGATTGTTGCGAAGACCGAAGGGCGTGCGCTTGCGGAACTTCAACATGTACTCGCACGGCGCCCCGCCCCCATTGGGCACGAGAATAGCCTCCTTGCGTTCGGAGCCCCCATATTGCACGTCACTCGATGGATATGGCGAAAAGTCGATCAGCTCCATCTTCAATCCTATCAAAATTAGGTTTTAATTTTGATAGGATTATTCTATCTTATATCTATCAAAATTAAAAGCTAATTTTGATAGTCATGTGATCTGGATAAATGGGGGGATACAGCGCCTACACCGCTGCCTCGTCTCGCATGCGGAGGTAGGCGAGCATGTCGGCGGCGTCGAAGGCGCCCGTTGGGGCCTTTCCGCGCAGCACTTCATCGTTGGTCACAAAGAAGTCGGCCTTGGAGGTTTCCAGAGCGGCCAGCACCAGGTCGTCCTCGAAGTCGCCATGGAGGTCCTCGTAATGGGACGCCAACCACACCTGCGGCTCCCCCACCGGCACCGCCACGGCGTTTTGGATCATATTGCGAACGCAGCCCCAGGCCACCGACCGGGCCGCCAACGCATCGGCCTGGGAAAGACCGCCCTTCTCTTCTCGCGCCAGGCGCTTCATTTCGCTGCAAATGACGTAGAACATATCTTTGGCAGCCACAGACGCATAGGCTTTTGTCATGTTCTCATCCTCGGCAAAATCCATGAGGGCCTTCGCTGCTCCGTGACCCGGACGATACTCCAAGTACAGATCGAGCCAGATATTCGTATCCAACAGCAGCACCAGATTCTTCTCGTTCATAACAGGCCCCTCTCCCGCATCCGCTCCACCATCGCCTCGTGGTAGAGTTCCTTGTCAGAAAGGCCCGATGGCTTGCACTTCTTAATGTCGATGCCCATTTTCGACAACCCCTCTGGCACAATGCGCGCTCCCTCTTCGGCTTTCGACACGCTGGGCCGCACCGGCGCATCCTCAAAAAGCCGGCGCAACTCCTTCAGCTTGCGCGGGTTGCGGCGGTTTCGCGCCGCATAGGCCCACACCTCGCGGACCGCCTGGGACGGCGACCACCCAATACTCTCAAAAGCCTCGTTGCCCGCAATGCGAATATCGTCGTCAATCCGCACGTTCATCTGACCAGTCGGCATGGCTACCTCCTCAAAAGCTGTTTCAAGGAAGTATATCATGTTTCCTAGGTGCTATACATTCAGATTGTCGCCCAACACAAAGACCGTCACCCATGGTTGGTGACGGCCCGATGAAATGCCCGTTCAGCTATGGAATTGTGGGTGAGGTTGCGATGGAGGCGCCCCGCAGGGCGGCGGCACGAAAAAGGGCGCCTCCGAAGAGGCGCCCTGAGGCGACGGTGCAGCGTGCCCGTGCAGCCCTACTTCTCCAGCAGGTCGATGGCCTCCACGAGGGAGCGCATGATGTTGCGGCGGGAGAGGGCGCCGACGAGCTTGCCGTCGGGGCTCACCACCGGCACCTTCTTGATGCGCTTCGCGGCGAACAGCGAACACACCTCGTCGACGGGGGTGTCGGCCTGCACGGACACCACGCGGCGGGTGGCCACAGCCATGCCGTTCAAGGCCAGAAGTTCGCGCAGACGGCTGGCCTCGGTCTCGTCATCGATGTAGCGGTAGCCGTTCAGCAGCGTGGAGTCCACAAGCGCGATCTCGGTCTTGCCCAGATAGCTGGCCACATCGCCGTCGGACACGAAGCCCACGAGCGCCCCTTCCCCGTTCACCACGGGCAGACCGCTCGTCTGATTCTCGTCCATGAGGCGAATGACCTCCTCCATGGTGGCGGCGATGGGCTGAAGGACGGCTTGCAGGGCGGCGGCCTCCAACCCCTGGGGTGCGGCCCCGGGGGCGATGTATGTCCCGTGCTTGCGGATGGTGGGAAGGACTTCCGCCGTCACCCACCGCTTGAACTCCTTGGCCTTTTCCAGCCTGCTGGAGAAGATCAGGCTGTATACGCCGCTCTCGTTGATGATGGTCAAATTGGGGTTGCCGGGGGTTCCGTCGCAAAACGCGACGGTATTCTTATCCTCATCGTCAACGTGCTTTGCCAGCGCATCTCGCGGATTGCTGTACCCCAGCGCGGTAGCCATATCCTTGCCCACGAACCACGGCTCTCCGTCCACCTCTACCGCCCGGATCTCCCCGAACTCGGGGTTGTTGAAAATCTGAAGGTCGGTCATGACATCGCCGCCCTTCTCTGCATAGCGCGGGCGTTGGTAAAGCTGATAATTTTTCCGCCGCTCCTATATTCTACAATAACTTGTCTTTTTACAGTAGCCGCAAGTGCTTCTACAACATCCTCATAGCTGAGGATATAGATCTCATGAAGATTCTTGTACTCCGTCCATGGACGGTAATCATCGTTCCGTGCCGGGAAACGCTCGGGCATTCTGACAACAGACATTTTGAAAAACCTCCTTGAAATTCCCCGGAGGTTCGGCTATAATGGATTTAGCCTCCTTCGGGTGGTGACATAAGGCAATCGGGGTTTGCTTTCCACGGCTTCCCGGTTGTCTTATTTTTTTAGTTGTGCGTTCTGTTCCTGAATGCCCATTCGCACCACCTCGGATCGACTTTTCCCAGTTATCTCACAGCACTCATCGAGCTGTGATAGCGTTTCCTGGTCAAGCCTCACTCGAAGCATGAAATCTTTTGGGCTTTCAGAAAAAGGACGCCCTTTTTTCGCAACCACACATTCACCCCTTTCTTGTTGCTACGATAATTATATACTGTAGCAACAAGAAAGTCAAGAGGTTTTTCAAAAAATTAAGGGCACTTAGTGCTGCATTGGTTTCCGGCAGGATTTTGCCGATCTCAATCCAGCTTTCCCATCCGATCCAGCACAGTCATGGTACGGCAGAAATCCTCGGACACGTTCAGTCCGTCCCCGGTGCCCTGGAGTGCCCCAGCGTCCACCAGCTTCTCCACCGTGGGCCTGTACCACTCCGGCACATCGCCCAGCGTTTTGTAATACTTCATCTCGTCCACCTCCTTTTCAGGCTCGGGATCCGGGTCTGGTGCTTCATGCGGCACAAGTGCCCAGTCCGGACGCCCGTAGCCCTTAATGCTTTTCCCGCCAATTACATACCGTCCGGCCCGGACAGCGGACGGGTTCCCGGCGTTGCCCTCGATGGTATGTACGTAACCGTTTTCCACCTTTGAGACAATTCCGGTATGCCATGTGGTTTTGCTGTCTCCGAAAAAGATTTGATCCCCCGGCTCCGGCGAGGAGAACAGCCGCCCCATCTGCTGGTAGTATTTGAGGCTATACCCCGTTCCGGCCCCCAGGGAGCGGTTGGGTTGGCCCACCAGCCTCTGTCCAAGCCCGCGCCCGAAGGTGGTGACA
>OFGH01002370.1_pt1 | contig 10403 bp, 10 predicted proteins | sample 1521721 | NCBI WGS metagenome assembly OFGH01 (sample SAMEA3504132, study PRJEB24116) | mouse gut metagenome | biome: mouse gut; feature: mouse-associated habitat; material: faeces | place: Denmark | collected 2011
ATGAACTGGGGGAGGTTTCCGCGGTCAGGGCGGATGGAAGCGTTGAGGTGATCATTGAGGAAGGACGGTTTGTACTGCCGGGCTGTGAGGCGCTGAACGAGCCGTTGCTTTCGGGGCGCTGATACGGGAGTACAGCGGCTGCACTTTAGGCGCCGGCGGAACGCCTGCAGGTTGAACAGCTGTTTTGCGTCAGGAATTTGTGCTAATAAATCAAAAAAGAAGTGCGGGAGGCACATCTCGGTTGTTTCTTGATTTTTCGCCTTCTGCAAAGGGCAAAAAGGGGCAGGTCGTCAGATTTGTCCATGATCCGGATGGACTTGTGGTGATTGCGGACAGTTTTGATGAGTATCTGGAGATGCTGATGGAATACGAATATGATTTTATAACAGAAGATATCGTGGAGGATTTCTGACGGAAATATATGTTTTATGGAATGAAAAATGACAACAGGAGAAGGGGCAATGAAAAACTGGAAATTAAGCAGAAAGATTACACTTGGGATTATGCTGAATGTTATATTATGTATGAGTCTGCTTTATATCACGGCAAATAAAACGCTGAACGGCATGATGGAGGAATCAGAGCGCAATCATATGGAGAGCATGCTGGCAGGGCAGACCGCGCTGATTGAAGAACATGTTATACGCCAGGAGGATATGCTGACTGCTTTCAGTAAGGCGCCGGTGGTCAGGGAGTTTTTAAAGGACGTGGATAATGCCGAAAAACAGGAGGCGGCACAGAAATATACGGAGTATTATTATGAAGGACTGACAAACTGGGAAGGGCTTTACATAGGAGAGTGAGATACCCATGTTATCGCACATTCCAATCCGAATGTTATCGGGGTTGTGACAAGAGAGGGAGAAGGGCTTAAGGCACTGCAGGATGAAATGACATCAAGGGGCGGCTGTATGATGCGGGCATTATTATTTCTCCGGCTTCCGGAAAACTGATATTGTCCATGTATTGTCCGGTTTTTGATACCGACGGCAAGACTATTTTGGGTTATGTCGGCGGCGGTCCTTTTGCGGAGGAGATGGAGGCACTTTTAAACGGACTGAAAAGAGAAAAGGATACGGAGCGCTACTATATGATCAATGTGGAGACCGGCATGTATATTTTCGCGGATGATCAGTCGCTGATCGCGACCGAGATTCAGGATGAAATGCTGCTGCAGGCTATCGGCCGGATAAAGGCCGGGGAGAGTGCGGGAGAGCTGGTCTATGAAGGAGCGGAAGAGAATTTTGTAGTAAGTTATCAATATATCGATGAACATGGCTGGGCGGTCATTTCTTATGACAGTGAGGATAATATTTACAGCACGGCAAGGGAGAATATGTTTATCCTGGGAGAGATCTGTACGGTGTTTGTGCTGATCATCAGTGTGCTCGCCTTTGTGATGATCCTGATCAGCATGAGACCTCTGCAGTATGTGGAGGAGGCTATTATCGGACTGAGCAATCTGAAACTGATGAAAAACAGGAAGCTGGAACCCTGGATCGGGAAGAGAAGTGAGATCGGAAAGATCGCGACGGCAATGGATTCCCTGTATGGGGCGCTGGAGGAGATCGTGGCAACGCTGACGGACTGCTCTTCTTCCTTAAGCGATTCCGCCGTGGCGATGCAGGATTCTTCCGATGTGCTGATTTCCTGTGTGGCGGATAATACGAAAGCGGCGACAACTTTTGCGCAGCATACGGAGCAGATCAATGAGAACGTGGCAAAGGTGGACCAGGAAGTGGGCGAGATCGCACAGGTCGTAGCAGAGGTAGAACAACAGATCAAACAGGGAAGCGTTCATGGGACGCAGCTTCTGAGTGAGGTTGAGCGGATGCAGCGTCTGGCGGACAATACCATGACAAGTACAAAACAGCAGATCGCGGACAATCAAAAAGCCATCGAGAAAGCGATGGAAGAGCTGCAGACACTGATGCGTATCGATGAGATGGCGGCGAAGATACTGAGCATTGCCAGCCAGACAAATCTGTTGTCCCTGAATGCTTCCATTGAGACGGCGAGAGCCGGGGAGGCAGGCAGAGGATTTGCGGTAGTAGCCGGGGAGATTGGTTCTCTTGCGGGCAATTCGTCCGAGGCGGCGGCACAGATTCAGGCAATATGCAATGAGACAAAAGACAATATCGAAAATGTACGGAAATGTTTCGATCAGGTCATCCTGTTTTTGCAGAATGACGTGCAGTCACGCTTTACGGAATTTGCGAATACGACACAGGACTACTATCAGTCCATTCAGGATATTCAGCATATTATCTCGGATGTCGCGGAAGCTTCCGGAATTTTTGCCGATACGGTACAAAACATCCAGTCTCAGATCAGGGAAGTATCGGATGTGCTGGGGGCAGAGAATATCAGCAGTGAAGATATGCTGGATAAGGCAAGGCAGACAGAGGAGACAACGGAGGCAATGACGGTGATCGTAGATCGGAATAAGGAGAATGCCAACGCGATCGGCGGCATCGTAAAGCGGTTTTCATAAGAACTTTTAGTGGCTAAGTGGGCAAAAATACTGCGATTTCAGGATTGTTTTCAGTTTTGATATTGCGCAGATCACGAATTTCGGCTACACTATATAGCGTGTCAGCAGGAAATCAAGCGCGAGAGAAACGAGCATTTGATTTCACCTGACACGGCAGACAGATCACAGGAGGATAAGGAAATGGCACAGGTAGGAATTGTGATGGGCAGTGATTCGGATATGCCGGTGATGGCGAAAGCGGCGGATATTCTGGAGAAGGATATTGTGCAGCCGGGCTGCGTGCAGGGACTTTTCGGACGTGGAAATACACCGGCAATTCTGGATGATCTGGATGGCGGTGTGGTCACGGGAATCTGTGTGACGGATGAATTCAGCAGAGGGTATTTCAGCGTGCGCAGGGCAATAGAGGAGCTGGAGAGATCAGGAACCGGAGAGCCTCTGGTGATGGATGCTTATTATATTGAGAAAAAAGATTTGAGGGAACCGAAATATGAGAAAATGCTGTTTCCTATGGAATAGAGGTAATAACGGTTGTATTATCTGCGGAAAGATACTGGCTGTGCTGCTTGGCGTCTGTATGGTCCTTACGGGGTGTCAGGGAGCAGGGGAGGAAGAGAAGAAAAATTCCATTCGCATCGGGATCAGTCTGTACAGAGGCGATGATATTTTTATCAACAATATCCGAAATGAGCTGGAGGAAAAGGCAAAAGAATATGAGCGGGAGAAGGGGATCAAGGTGACGCTGGACATTCAGGACGCAAAGGGAAGCCAGAATACCCAGAATAATCAGGTGGACAGATTTATTTCCCTGGGGTGTGACGTACTGTGCGTCAATCCGGTGGACCGCATGGATGCTTCCGTAATCATAGATAAGGCGATGAATGCGGAGGTGCCGGTGGTATTTTTTAACAGGCAGCCGGTGGAGGAGGATATGAACCGCTGGGACCAGCTCTATTATGTGGGGCTGGATGCGAAAGAGACGGCGGTCAATCAGGGAAAAATGGTGGTAGATCTCTATCGGGAGAAGCCGTCTGCGGTGGATCTGAATGATGACGGGGTGGTCAGTTATGTGCTGCTGGAGGGAGAGAGCAGCCACCAGGATTCTCTGATCCGCACGGAATGGTCGATTCGGACGCTGAAGGACGGAGGCGTGCCCATCGAAAAGATCACCGGCGGCATAGCCAATTGGGAGCGGAGCCAGGCATCCGCCTTAATGGAACAATGGCTCGGTGCTTATCCGGATAAGATAGAGCTTGTGGTAAGCAACAATGATGATATGGCGCTGGGCGCCGTGGATGCGTTGGAGCGGGCGGGAATCACCGGGGTGAATGTGGTGGGGATAGACGGTACCACGCCGGGAATTGAGGCGGTGGAGAGCGACCGGCTCTTAGGTACGGTGTCCGCGAATAAAGAGACCTATGCCAATGCTATTTTGGAACTGGCGGCAAGCCGCGCCATGGGGGAGGAACTTCCCCGGGAATATCCTCTGGTGGATGGAACTTATTACTGGGCACCTCAGGAGATATTGATACGTGATCTGGGAGAATGATCAAAAAATAGAAAAAAATTATAGATTATCAAAGAATTTCTTATTGAAAACGGTCATAAATTACACTATAATGGTTTCATGAGTGGTCATAATGTACAAATCATTGTATATTTATGCTGCTCAAACAAAAAAAACGCTCAAAAATGAGCAGAATAAAGGGAGGAAAAACCATGAAGAAAAAAATTGCGTTATTATTAGTTGCCGCAATGACAGTTGCCAGCCTGGTAGCTTGCGGTAACAGCGCAGCAGATGCTCCTGCAGCAGCAGAGACAGAGGCTCCGGCTGAAGAAGCACCGGCAGAAGAGGCAGAGGCTCCGGCTGAGGAAGCGGAAGCTCCGGCAGCAGAGGGCGGTTCCGTAGCGGTATTCTACTACACCTACGGTGATACCTATATCTCCAGCGTACGTTCCGCACTGGACGCAGCTTTTGATGCGGCAGGCGTTGCTTATCAGGATTACGACAGCAACAACAGCCAGACAACCCAGACAGAGCAGATTGATACTGCAATCGCTCAGGGTGCGAAAGTTCTGGTAGTGAACCAGGTAGATACGGGTTCCGACGACACAACAAAGAACATTATCGAAAAGGCAACCGCAGCAAACGTTCCGGTTATCTTCTTTAACCGTTCCGTAAGCGAAGAAGTGGTTACCACTTACGACAATGCTGTATTTGTAGGTACGGATTATGAGATGGCAGGCCACATGCAGGGTGAAATGATCGGTAATTATGTTCTTGAGAATTACGATACGATTGACTTGAACGGCGACGGCGTGATCTCTTATGTTATGTTCAAGGGACAGGAAGGTAATGCGGAAGCTGACGCTCGTACACAGTACGGTGTTGAAGATGCGGACGCTATCCTGACAGCAGCAGGTAAGGAAGCACTTTCTTTCTATGACAGCGCAAACAGCAATAAGTACCTGGTAGACCAGGGCGGCGCATGGTCCGCAGCAGCAGCTACGGATTACCTGCAGACAGCACTTTCTCAGTACAGCGAAGCAAACAACAACATGATCGAGCTTGTTATCGCAAACAACGATGAAATGGCAATCGGTTCCGTTACGGCTCTGCAGAATGCAGGCTACAACAAGGAAGGCGCTACCGTTATTCCGGTATTCGGCGTAGATGCTACTGACGCTGCGAAAGATGCTATTGCAGCAGGCAGCATGATCGGTACAATCAAGCAGGATGCGGAAGGTATGGCGAATACCATCGCTCAGATCGCTCAGAACTTCCAGGGCGGCGCAGACAAATTTGCGGATGTTGAGGCAGACAACGTTGTGGGAACATGGCGTGTAAATATTCCTTACGCTACATACACAGGTGAATAAGGAACAGGATCTTCCGACCAGAAGTCAGAAATTTTGTGGCCGTACATTGTGTGTGTGGTCATAGAAAAAGAGTCCGGCAAGCCCGGACTCTTTTATCAAATGAAAAACAGCTTTTAAAACGGAGGTGAGATGATTTGGAAAAACAGACAACATCGTCTGACAACAAAAATGTGCTCCTGAGAATGGAAGGGATCTGTAAAGAATTTCCCGGCGTAAAAGCGCTTGACAACGTAAACCTCACCGTGAAAGCAGGTACGGTACATGCTCTGATGGGGGAAAACGGAGCCGGAAAGTCAACGCTGATGAAATGCCTGTTCGGGGTGTATAACAAAGACAGCGGCCACATTTATCTTGAGGGGCAGGAGATTAATTTCAGGACCTCCAAGGAGGCTCTGGAAAATGGTGTGGCAATGGTGCACCAGGAACTGAATCAGGCGCTGAAGCGAAATGTAATGGATAATATGTGGCTGGGGCGTTTTCCGAAAATTTCAAAATGGTGTCCGCTGACCAGTGAAAAGAAAATGTATGATGCCACGACAAAGGTTTTTGAGGAACTGGACGTCCATGTAGATCCCAGAACAGTCATGAGCAGGATGCCGGTATCTCAGCGGCAGATGGTAGAGATTGCCAAGGCGGTATCTTTTCATTCCAAAGTAATTGTTTTTGATGAGCCCACATCTTCTCTGACCGAGGAAGAGGTAGAGCACCTGTTCCGGATCATCAATATGCTTCGGGACCGTGGATGCGGTATTATCTACATTTCTCATAAGATGGAAGAAATTCTGCGGATATCGGATGAAGTGACGATCATGCGTGACGGGCAGTGGGTAGCAACCCGTCCTGCGAAAGAACTGACGATGAATGAGATCATCCGTCTGATGGTAGGGCGTGAACTGACAAACCGTTATCCCGAGAAGGATAATGCGGTTGGAGAGCCTATTTTGCAGGTGAAGAATCTGACGGCACAGTATTCTCTGCTGAGAGATGTTACTTTTGAGGCGAGGGCAGGAGAGGTTCTCGGTGTGGCGGGACTTGACGGTTCCGGACGAACGGAACTTCTGGAAAATATTTTCGGCATTGCTACGAGAAAAGAGGGCGAGATTTATCTGCACGGCAAACGGGTGATGAACCGGAATGCCAGAGAGTCACTGGCGAATAAATTTGCCATGCTGACGGAGGAGAGACGTGCCACGGGTATTTTTGGGATTCGTGATATTCAGGCGAATACAACGATATCCAGTCTTCCCAAATATAAAAAGGGACCTTTTCTCAGTGACAAACTGATGAGTGAATCGACAGAGTGGGGCATCAATGCCATGAGAACAAAGACTCCCAGCCAGAAAACGCAGATCAGATCTCTGTCCGGCGGTAACCAGCAGAAGGTTATTCTGGCAAGATGGCTGCTGACAGATCCGGAGGTACTTCTTCTGGATGAACCTACAAGGGGTATTGACGTAGGTGCAAAGTATGAGATCTATCAGTTGATTCTGGATCTGGCAAAGCAGGGAAAAACAATCATCATGGTTTCTTCGGAGATGCCGGAGCTGTTAGGGGTATGTGACAGGATCCTGGTAATGTCCGGAGGACGTTTATCCGGAGAAGTTGGTGCGAAAGAAACGTCACAGGAAGAGATCATGACATTGGCTGCAAAGTACGCATAAGGAGGGAGAGAGCGTGGCTGAAAATAAATTAAAAGCAAAAAAACAGGCTTTCAAGGAGCTTTCCTCGAAAGACAAAACAAAAAAAATTACCGATTTACTATTGAATAATGCGATGTATATTATTATTATACTGGCCGTTATTTACATATCCGTTAAAGTACCTGCATTTTTAAAGCTTCCTTCTATTGTGAACGTAATTTCGCTGACGGCGGCGAAACTGCCGATAGCGCTTGGCATAGGCGGCTGTATCGTACTGACAGGTACGGATATTTCCGCAGGGCGTGTGGTTGGTCTGACAGCCTGTATTTCGGCATCTTTATTGACCACTACCTTTAAGGTATTTCCGGATATGCAGAGTGCGCCGCCGATTATCGTAGTCCTTCTTATGATCATTATAGCCGGCGGACTTGTAGGACTGGTAAATGGTTTCAGTGTGGCAAAATTTAAACTGCATCCGTTTATTGTAACATTATCCACACAGCTTATCGTATATGGTATTATTCTGATGTATCTGATGAAGGGTACAAACAATGGTCAGACACTGAGCGGACTGACAGATGAATACCGTTCCCTGATTACGGGTACGTTGTTCAGTATCCCTACGGCAACCGGTTCCGTGGCGGTGCCTAAGTATGTCCTTTACAGTATCATATTGGTTATTCTTATGTGGGTAGTCTGGAATAAGACAACTTTCGGTAAAAACATGTTTGCGGTGGGCTCTAACGAGGAGGCAGCGAACGTATCCGGCGTTAACGTATCAAGAACAATCATCATGGTATTCGTTCTGGCAGGTATGATGTATGCCGTTACCGGTTTCCTGGATGGCGCGCGTATTGCTTCGGCTAACGCAAATACCGGTCTGAACTATGAGTGTGACGCGATCGCAGCCTGCGTTATCGGCGGTGTATCTTTCGTAGGCGGTATCGGACGTATCAGCGGTATCGTGGTGGGTGTTCTGCTTCTGCAGATCATCTTTACCGGTCTGAACTTCCTGGCGGTTGACGCGAATATGCTTTACATCATTAAAGGTTTGATCATTCTGATCGCCTGCGCAATTGATATGCGGAAATATCTTGTAAAGAAATAAGAATTGCCAGAGGATGATTTTCAGGGAGATAAGTTTATTATCTCCCTGTTTTGCTCCTGCGGGATGCATTTTGTATAGAGTGAAAGCAGGCAGATGGAGGTAGAATGGAGGAATTGAGACAGGAGACAAAGGAGCAGGAGCCCCGGCAGCTTCGGGGGCTTTACAGTAAAGTAAAAATTTCTGTCAGGACGCTTAATATTATTATTGTGGTGCTGGTCATTGCGCTGATCGGTTGTATGGCTTTTGCCATAGCAAAGGGAGGTTTCCGCGTCACATTTGATACACAGGGCGGGACACCGGTGGAGATGCAGAGCGGGATTATGCATGGAGAACTGATGGAAGCGCCGGAGGAACCGACCAGAGAGGGATTTGAGTTTGACGGCTGGTATCTGGACTCGGCGGGGACGATGCCCTTTGATCCGGAGGTAGATGTGGTGACGGAATCCATAACGTTGTATGCGGGGTGGAAAGAAAAGTAAAAGTGCGGTACCGGTTCACTCTGCGGTCAATACTATGATTCGGATTTTGGATGCGGAAATGATTGATTAATGATAAGAGGTTGTTTATAATGAAAGGTGCAGAAGAATAGAAACAGGTAAGGCAGAAGGATGGCAAAACCAGAAGTGCGCATCTCTCCCGCTGCTTTACGTCCCGGGAGAGATGCGGATAACAGATTATGGAGGATAATCGATGAAAGCAGTAAAGAATTACAAATTTTGGTTTTGCACCGGCTCACAGGATCTTTATGGGGATGAGTGCCTGAAAAAAGTGGCAAAGCATTCACAGATCATTGTGGAAGAACTGAATAAGTCGGGGGTTCTTCCCTTCGAGGTTGTCTGGAAGCCTACGCTGATTACAAATGAGCTGATCAGAAGAACTTTCAATGAGGCGAATACGGAGGAAGAGTGCGCAGGCGTTATCACATGGATGCATACGTTTTCTCCGGCGAAGTCCTGGATTCTGGGACTGCAGGAATACAGAAAACCGCTTCTTCATTTACACACGCAGTTTAATGAGGAAATTCCCTATGATACGATCGACATGGACTTTATGAATGAGAATCAGGCTGCCCACGGAGACAGAGAATACGGACATATCGTAAGCCGCATGGGAATTGAGAGAAAGGTAGTTATGGGACACTGGTCCGACAAAAGAGTACAGGAGCGGATTGCTTCCTGGATGCGGACAGCCATAGGCGTGATCGAAAGCAGTCATGTGAGGGTGATGCGTGTCGCTGACAATATGAGGAACGTGGCAGTGACAGAAGGCGACAAAGTGGAAGCACAGCTTAAGTTTGGCTGGGAGGTAGATACCTATCCTGTAAATGAAATTGCCGAAGCGGTAGGCGCGGTGTCCGAATCCGATACCAATGCGTTGGTGGATGAATATTATGATAAATATGAGATCCTGTTGGAAGGCAGAGATCCCGCGGAATTCAGGCGTCATGTGGCGGTACAGGCACAGATTGAGATCGGCTTTGAACGTTTTCTGGAGGAGAAAAATTATCAGGCGATCGTAACGCACTTTGGCGATCTGGGTGCTTTAAAGCAGCTTCCGGGGCTTGCGATTCAGAGACTGGAAGAAAAAGGCTATGGTTTCGGTGCGGAGGGCGACTGGAAAGTGGCGGCAATGGTACGCATTATGAAGCTGATGACAAGTGGTATGAAGGATGCTAAGGGAACTTCCATGTTGGAAGATTATACTTATAATCTGGTAAAAGGTAAGGAAGGTATTTTGCAGGCTCATATGCTGGAGATCTGTCCGTCTATCGCGGAAGGCCCCATCAGTATTAAGTGTCAGCCCCTGTCGATGGGAGATCGGGAAGATCCGGCAAGGCTCGTATTTACGTCCAAAGAGGGAACGGGTATTGCAACGTCACTGGTGGATCTGGGGACAAGATTCCGTCTGATCATCAATGAAGTGGACTGTAAGAAGGTGGAGAAGCCGATGCCGAAGCTTCCGGTAGCAACCAATTTCTGGGAGCCGAAGCCGAACCTGTATACGGGCGCCGAAGCGTGGATACTGGCGGGCGGCGCACATCATACGGCGTTTTCCTATGATCTTACTTCTGAACAGATGGCTGACTGGGCGGATGCGATGGGAATCGAGAGCGTGATTATTGACGCAGATACGACGATCAGGAACTTTAAGAATGAACTGAGGTGGAATGCGGCATCGTATCGGTAAAAAAGATTCCGAATGAGAACAGGGAGATTTTTTTATAGGTGATATGGTAGGCGGAAGGCTGTTATCAAAAGGCTTTCCGCCTTATTTATTAATA
>OFGH01002372.1_pt1 | contig 10395 bp, 11 predicted proteins | sample 1521721 | NCBI WGS metagenome assembly OFGH01 (sample SAMEA3504132, study PRJEB24116) | mouse gut metagenome | biome: mouse gut; feature: mouse-associated habitat; material: faeces | place: Denmark | collected 2011
CGCCCGCCAGTGGCAGCGGGAGCTGGATCCCACAAACGGCGGCATCTACTACACCTGGCCCAGGCCCAAGGAGACGCGGGACTACAACGCCCTCCCCACGATTCGTCCCACCTGGCTGCCGGAGGGCTATCTGCTCCTGGGCGCCGGCGTTGGAAGAGAGGGCGTGCGGAATGATTCCGTCACCTGGACCTATGTGAAGGACGAGACATCCGGGAGTAAGATCACGTTCACCTGCTACCGTCCCACCAACCGCTCCCGGGGCTATAACTTCGGGGTCGGACTGGAGACCGCGGCGCTGCGGCGGGACGCTGTCGTCCAGGGCCGCTCCGCAGATTTCTACCGGGTTTATGAAGACGGAAGCCGCAACATCCTCGTCTGGGAGGATACCGCCGGGAACCTCTTCTGGCTCCAGGGCACCCAGGACCAGGCCACCTGTGAGAGGATCGCGGAGAGCGTGAGGGATGTGAAGGACACCCCCCTCCCCGCCCTAACGTTCGGCTGGATACCGGAGGGGTTCACTCTGGACACGGAGGGCGGCCTGACCATGCCCGCCATCGTGGAGGAGACCTGGGCCAAGAAGACCCAGGGCCCGCCCACGAGCACCGACATGTTCTACTGGACCTACTCCCGGGAGGCGCTGTTTGGCCCCAAGAGTACCAAGCCGGAGAGCGTGAAGGTCAACGGCGTCCAGGCCCAATACTGGCCGGGGGATCTCGATGCCCAAAGCAACACCGCCTCCGTCAGCGGGACCGTGACCGCAGTCAGCACCTCTGCCGATCAGTTGGGGACCCTTCTCTGGACGGACCCGGAGACGAAGATTAACTTCCGTCTTGAGGCCCCCTTTGACCGGGACACGATGATCCGCATGGCCGAGAGCGTTTCGCCAAAATGACAAGGGCAATCCCGGCGGGAGATGTTCCAGCGTTTACAGGTTGTGCGTGTGGCTGCCCTCACCAATAGGGGGCAGCCATACCCACAGCGGTAAGAGCGGAAGGGGTACGTTCCAGGCAGAATTTCATCCCAACCGTATGCAGGTACGATATTTAAGGAGTATTGCATGAAAAACATCAAAAATTTCTCTTCATTTTTAGGAGGGGTTTTGACCGTCCTTTTGGTGGCTGGCTGCCTGAACACCGCATTGGCCGCTTCCGGGAAAGTGTCCTATAACTTTTCCAACGTTGCTCTGGGCGGGGAGACGAAGATTACCGCCGGGCAGGATATCACCGCCGCCAACGGGCAGAAGGTCCCCGGCACCATCCTCTTTACCGACGCCGCTGGAGGCAAGACCAACTACCTCCCCATCCGGGCCGTCAGCGATCTGCTGGGGGTGGAGATCGGCTACGACTCCGCCACGAAAACCGTCCTCCTGGGGAAGCAGCCTGCGGCTGCCGGCGCACTGTCCAGTTATGAGACGGAGCTGGAGGGACGGCTGGCGGAGGCCAGGAAGATCGCCTATCAGGACCTGGACAGCGCCTCAGAGGAAATGCGGGCAAAGATCCTGGAGGCCCGTGCGCTCATCATCAACAACACCGCATGGGTGGCCGATGGTTACACCGCCTCCCAGGTGGACCCGGACGGCAATGAGGTATCCCTCCCCCACTTTTCCGAGCTCTTCCCCGGCTGGGACCTCCCCAAAGCCTAAAACGCTCAAATTTCGATACGCTTATTGGAAGCGCTCAAAACCGTAAAGTTACACAAATAAATACAGGAGGTTTTACAATGAATCTCAAAAGACTGACATCGCTTGTGCTTGCCGTCTCTACCGTGTTCTGCATTTCCGCTTCCGCTATGGCGGCAGACCCCGCGCAAACCCAAATTGCAAAAGCCAGGGAAATTGCGTATATGGATGTGGACGCCGCTCCTGCGGCAATGCGGGAGGCTATCCTGGACGCCCGCGAGGTCATCATCAACAGCCAGTGCTGGGTTGCCGACGGATACAGAGGCTATTACACTGCGCCTGATGGGACCGAGACCGAAGTGCCCCATTTCTCCGAGCTGTTTCCCGGCTGGGACCTGCCTGCTGTGGACGTTAGCAATGCCCCGGCAGCAGCCGGTGCTGCCCGGATGCAGCCGGAAGAAACGACCCGGGTCAATCAGGTATATCTGAAAAATCCTTCTTCCTCACAGAATACGCCCAGCTTTGACGTGTTCTACTTCATGAACGAGCTCCAGACAACCGTTACAGATCTGGATGCCGCAACGCGGACATGCACGGTTGGATACTCCAATATGTTCCTGGGCGTCTCTGTTGGCGTATTCCCGAATATGCGGGTTGGCAGCCTCGCGAGGATTGAGAATACCCCGGAAGATGTTGCGGCTGGCAACCCCACCCTTATCTCGGTGCGCGCCAGCACGAACAGCACGCCCGGTTACGGTACTTTTGAGAGCACCTGCTGGTAAAAATATTGAAACTGCCGGCCTGTTTAAATTGCAGGTCCGGCAGTTTCTGTATCATAAAAAACAATCCGGCACTTTGCTTTGGCATAAAACCAAAATTCATAGATAAGTGAGGAGTTGTTATGAAAAGAATCAATAAAATTATAGCTATGCTGCTTGCAGCCGCAACGATTCTTTCCCTTTCCGCTATGGCTTCCTTCTCTCCCGAAGAAGTGGTTGTTGACCGCGCTCTGGAGGAGGTCACCGGACTCTATACCAACGTTTATGCAATCACTGATGCGTCCGCATATCTGCTGGATCAGACCACAGATGAGTACGGAAATACTGTCTATATGGTCGAAACATCTTTTAAGAGAACATTGAAGGCAGCAAGCGCATTGGAGATTCCCGCTATCGCCGGCATGGTGAAGGCAAAGAATCAGCTGGAAGACCCGGCCGAAATTCAGGCTGCCGAGGAATACATTGCAGCCCGAATTGCTGATATGGAGGAAAACTATATCGGCGTTGAACAGGACACAAACGTTACGCTCCGTGTGACCATTCCTGCTGCTATGCCTGCCTCAGCGTCCCTGGGCGATGTGATCACACATGAAACGATTGAGGTCGACTGTGGCATCGGCGAAGAGGAATATGGCCCTCTGGAGGGAATTGCTCCCAGAAGCGCCGCTGATCAGCAGGAAACCGGCTCCGCACTGGTAACGGAGGCTGTAAACAGCGCAAGTATGATGGCTGCCAGGGAGACAACTCGGAACTCTGCCATTTTGGACTACAACCGTATCGCCGCAAGAAATTACGCACGATGGTTTTCATGCGATGAAGGAATCAGCACTGACCACCCCTCCTGTCACAATGGAAGATATGAGTTTTTTGACGGGAACGATTGCGCGAATTTTGTCTCCCAGTGTCTGGAAAACGGCGGCCTTACCCGTGATGACCAGTGGTATCCTTACAGCTCCTACTGGAACACGACAGGAAATGGTGGCGCGGGTCTCCGGCAGTATATCACAAAAAACGATCTGTTCTTTAGAACGACCAACGTTAACAAGGCATTTGCCGGCAGTATTATCAATCAGCTGAAATCTGATGGCAGCAATAAAGGGCATGTTGGGCTGATCGACCAGAACGATTTCTCAACTGTGACTTTCTGCGCACATACCAACTGCCGGAGTTCCAGGCCAGTTTCTTTCATTGGGTATAAAGACTATTATGTCCCCTACTATGATTCCTATGGCGACGTCTGGGTCAATCCGTAACTATTTTCGCATCTGGCATTACTAACAGGAGGGAACTCTATGAGGCGTTTTTCATTTTTGCTGCCGCTGGCGTTGGCTGCAACCCTGACAGGATGTGGTGGATCTGGGGAAATTCCACAACCCGGCGGGGCCGGAGAGATGGACCTGCCTAACAACAGCGTTCAGATCCAGATCACTGGCGATCCGGTCCGGGAGGAGCCGGCGGAGACCGCGCTGATGGTACTTCCGGTAGACCCGGCCCTGTCGGAGATTCCAGAGACTGGGACGGCCACCTGGACGCTGGAGGACGGAGTCCTGACAATCAGCGGCAGCGGTGTGCTGTCGGAAGCTTCCTGGGAAAAGGAATACCATGACGAAACCGTGCAATCTATCACGAAAATCTTGATTGGAAATGGAATCATTGATCTGCCCTATTCCGCTTTTGGGGATCATGATTCATTGGTTTCTGCGTCCATCGGAGACGGATTTACCTATGTTCCGTCAGAGACGTTTATCGGGTGCACCAGCTTGAAGCAGGTCAGCTTTGGTAAAAATGTAACCTTCATTGACGGCGGCGCCTTTGAGCGGTGCGGCCTGGAGGAAATTGCAATTCCGGATACCGTCTCTTTCATCAACATCGGCGCATTCGCCAACTGCACGGATTTGGAAAAAATCTTAATCCCTGCCAGCGTTACCAAGATTGGAGAAGACGCCTTTAAGAACTGCGAAAAACTGACAATTTTCGCGCCGAAAGGGAGTTATGCGGAAACATACGCCAGAGAAAACGGCATTCAGTTTTTACCTGTTGACTAATCGCATTTCAATTCACATCAGTGCCTGTCCTATTCTCAAAGAGGCCGGAAACCGGTATCATACGGTTTCCGGCCTCGCAATTCGATTATCATTTTGTATACAAAACTTAAAGGCCATGTATGAAATGAAACATGTTTTTTCTTTATAGCCTTGACATATTGTGGTAACTAAAGTATAATCTCGGATAAGAACATATGTTCTATTTTGATACAAGCAAGCGTTCTAATAGTCTAAATCGTGGATCGCATGAAACAATCGAGTATCGGCAGTCAGCTAGTCGCTTTGAGGAAAACATGGAGGTGTTGAGTGCCGTATTTATCTGTGAGGGAAATTGAGAGTATCGCCCACCGTGTAATCACCGCATATAGGAAACTGCCTTCCCTGGCAGGCCAGCAAGCAAGCATGGTTCAACCAGAACTCTTGGTAAAGGATCTGCTCGGCCTGTCAGTCGAGTACCATGTGCTCTCCACCAATGGCAGAATCCTGGGCCTTACCGCCTGTGGTAAGGTTGGCGTTCCCATTTACGATGATCCATGCCACCCGGAGTATTACTTTCTGGACGGCAGAACGCTGCTGGTCGACAGCAGCCTGATTGCCGAAAGAGCAAACCAGGGGAGGTATCATTTCACGTTGGTCCATGAGGGCTGTCACCAGATCTTCCGAATGCTGTTTCCAAAGGAGTACGCAGGCTATACCCAACGGCGGCAAATCCATTACTGCAAATCTTCACCCGCTGCAGATGCCGACTGCTGGGAGGAGTGGCGCACAAATATTTTGACGGCGTCTGTTCTTATGCCGGAGGACATGGTGCGGAGCAATCTGGAGAGCTTCGGTCTGGGTGGGAGACGGCTGATGCTGAACCGGGTATTTGCCCGTTCCGATTATGACCGCTTCGTTGAAATGGCTGATTACATGGGCGTATCAAAGACCGCCCTCTCCATCCGCCTCAAGCGGCTCGGCCTTCTGCGTGCAGATTATCTGCGGAACCCCTATGCCCTTGTCGATATTTACCCAGAAGAAGAACTCTAAAACGTGCAAAGGAGGACTATTATGCCAAAAATCAATGCAAAAGAGAGAAATCCCACCCGATACGCCCTGGCCGCTGCGGAGCAGGAGGCGTTAAAAAAGACTTACTCCAGCTCCATACAGATCGCCCGGCTGTGTCCGTTCTGCGACCATAAGATAGAAGTCCTATGCCGTGGAACCCACAGCGGAGCTTATACGAAATGCCCCAATTGCGGAGAAAGTGTCTTTTTCCCGCCGATTGCGTTCCGGCTGACTTAAAACAGGAGTTTCCTGACAATTTTATAATGAATAAACAAGATTTGTGCCCCGGAGCCGCTTGATGCGCTGACTTCCCATGTGCCGCTTGGTTTTTGACCTCTGTTCTGAATAGAACAGGGTGATACCAGCGCGGCAAAGGGAGGTCAGCAAATCAAGCGGTTCTTTTTTATGCTCATCCGACTCCAGAAAGGAATCGGATGAGCATTTTTTATTGGCTGCCCTATGTGGCGAAATACCCGTGATCTCCGAGTTTTTCCATCTGAAAAATTCACGAAAAGGAGATCACGAACATGGCGAAAAAGTATTTTATCTGGAAAGACCCTGCCTGCAACGGCATGGACATCGAATGGGTTGAACTGAACGGCAGGGCATTTTATGACCTGCTGAAGAAACCAGAGAACGGCGAACGGCGTTTTATCCGCCTTGGAAACGATATCTGTCCCAATGCAGATGTGATTTACATAGAAGCCACCGAGTCGCAGTACCAGGATTGGTATACGGAATATTGCCGCCACAAGTATTTGCGTACCTGGGGCAAAGGCAGAACTGCCTTGTCCTTGGACGCCCTGCTCGACGAAGAAGGCCCCTGTTCGTTGCACGAACTGATTGCCGACATTGGAGCGGAGTTTGAAGAAGATGTTCTCTGGCAGGTTTGTAAGGAGCAGCTTTCCCCTGCAATGGAAACGCTGTCCGTTGCTAGGCGAGAGGCCATTCTCACCAAATATTTTCATTGTCCCACAATGAGCGATAGCGAAATCGCTGCTGCACTCGGAATCAGCCGCCAAGCCTTTACAGACCGGAAAAACTTCGGTCTGGCAGATTTGAAAAAATTTTTGAAAATTGATACGGCAAAATCCGAAATCGCTACCCAATGATAAGTGAGAGGGTTAGAAAACCTTCCATGAACCTTGAAAACCACATACCCATTCACTGAGACATCAATTCCGATGATGTGTGGAAATCACGAGCCACGACAGCCGCTGCGCCGAAACCCCGGCAACGGGAGAGCGATGAAAGCTGCTGCGAGTGCCGGGTCGCCCCCGGCATGGCGAAGACAATCGGAAGGATAATGGTACTCCCGTCCAGTCTACAGTCCGAGCGAACTTGGTTTCGCCGCAGGCAATGAGGGCGGCTCTGTCAGAACGACAGCTGGGGTGAGATTCCCGTGACGCGGCATAGCGGGCCGCGACTCAGTGATTTCCCATGCACAGGGGTGTCGAGGACAAATGATGTGCAAAAAAGCCCAAACGGCCACGCTTACAGAGCCGCACGTTGAAAGACTCTGCTGGGCGTAGGCCGTCTGGGCGTTACATGACGAAAATACTTTGAGAATATATAGGAAGAGAGGGATTGAATATGATTTGCCGAGGGGATATCTATTACGCCAAACTGAACCCCGTACAGGGTTCCGAGCAGGGTGGGCTTCGCCCTGTCCTGGTCATCCAGAACGATAAGGGAAACAAGCATTGCCCCACCGTTATCATAGCCCCCATCACCAGCAAGGGGAAGAAGTATTACCTGCCCACCCATGTGATCCTGCCGGACCGGCTGGAACTGCCCCGCCGCCCCATGGTCATGTTGGAGCAAATCCGCGTACTGGACAAGCAGCGGCTGCGGGAGTATGTGGACTGTATGGAGGCGAATGAAATGGAAGAGATCGACCGGGCCATTTGTGCCAGTCTGGCACTGCCTGATGAGAGACAGGCTAAGAAAAAAGCAGAGCCGGAGGGAAAAAGACTCTGCCTCTGCCCGAATTGTTCCAATCAGTTTTACAGCTCGCCGGACCATGTGATCCGCAGGGCGGAAGGGGAACAGGCTGAAAATAGCGTCTGCGAATACTGTGAGGTCCAGCCGGGGCTGGACTTCATGGTTATCAACCGCAGGAAGCGGTTGGGAGATACATGAGGGGAGGAGGTATCGAAAATGTTTGAAGAGCAAAACAGCGGGTGTGGTAAAATGGATACGGGATACAAACCGTCCTGCGGGGTGGAAAAACGAACCTACTCCGTGGGCGATATTCAGAGAATTTTAGATATCAGCCGCTCCACAGCCTACGCCCTCATCCGGCGCGGGCTGTTCAAAAGCCAAAAAGTCGGGAAGCAGATTCGCATTTCTAAAAAGAGCTTTGATGCTTGGCTGGATGGCGAGGGAGAATAACGTGTCAAGGATACGAATTTCCAAAGCGCAAGGGTTTTGTACCTTTGCGCTTTTTCCCACATCCCGCTACAATGTGGGGCATAGGGGAGGCCCACATTGCAGCGGGTCTTACATAGAGGCACTTTGTCTCAACAAATCGAAGAAATAGGAGGTTATACAGCATGGGAAAGACAAGCATCTCAGTTCCCGAAATGCAGCGGCTTCTCGGCATGAAAAAGGTCGAGGCATATTGGCTGGTCAAACAGGAACGCTTTCAAACCATCTTAGTGGGCGGCAAAATGCGGGTCCTGCTGGACAGTTTTGAGGACTGGTACAGCGGTCAGTTTCATTACAGGAAGGTCAACGGCCCCTCTCCCGGACAAAAATGGGCACATACTTTGAGCGTCCAGGAAGCCGCCGACCGCTTGGGCATCCACCCTGGTACGGTTTATACATACATTAAGCGGGGACAGCTTCGGGCGGTCAAGGTGGATAACCGGACTCGTATTTACAAGGACAGCATCCCTACTCAACAAAGCGCAGAACAAATTGAACAAGGAGGAACCGCGTAATGGCAAGCATCATCAAGCGAAAGAGCAAGTATTCTGTGGCCTACTGGATCACAGACGAGAACGGAGAACGCCGTCAAAAGTGGGAGAGCTTTGATACCCACGCGCAGGCGAAGAAGCGGAAGGCCGAGGTGGAGCATCAACTAGCCGAAGGGACCTTCATCGCACCCTCTGCCACCACACTGGCCCATCTGTTGGAGGAATACGTCTCCATCTACGGCGCGAACACCTGGGCCCCCTCTACCTATGAGGGCCACAGGGGGTTGATCGACAACTACATCCTCCCCCTGCTTGGGGAAACGAAGCTGGATGATATCACCCCCCGCATGATGGACCGCTTTTATCAAAAGCTCCAAACCATGAAAGCCAAGCAGCGGCCTTACGAGACTGGCGAGGCCAAGTTCATCTCCGCCCACACGATTCGAGAGATTCACAAAATCCTCCGCAGTGCCTTCAATCAGGCGGTCAAGTGGGAGCTGATGGCCCGCAATCCTGTCCAGAACGCAACCCTTCCCAAGTACGAAAAGAAGGAGCGGGAAATCTGGGACGCAGAGACCTTGTTCAAAGCCATCGACCTCTGCGAGAACGATATGCTTCGTCTGGCATTGAACCTGGCGTTTTCCTGCTCCCTGCGGATGGGCGAGATGCTGGGTCTGACTTGGGACTGTGTGGATATCTCCCCGGAGAGCATCGACAATGGCTCGGCCTTCATTTATGTGGACAAGGAATTGCAGCGGGTTTCCAGGGATGCCTTGGCGCAGATTGACCAGCAGGGGATTAAACTGCGTTTTCCCTCTGTCTTTGCCTGTGGACACACGGTCCTGGTGCTGAAATCCCCCAAGACAAAAACCAGTGTGCGGAAGATATTTCTGCCCAAGGCGGTAGCCGAGATGCTAGAGGAACGGCGGCGGGAGATCGACGAGCTGAAGGAGCTGCTGGGGGAGGAATACACCGACTATGGGCTTGTGTTCGCCTCGTCCTCTGGAACCCCCGTAGAAGGGGCGGTTATTAACCGGGCCTTCAGCAAGCTGATTGCGGACAACGGCCTGCCCAAGGTAGTCTTTCACAGTATCCGTCACACCAGCACCACCTATAAGCTAAAACTCAGCGGTGGGGACATCAAGGCGGTGCAGGGGGACACCGGGCACGCCCAAGCCTCCATGGTCACCGAACGCTACGCGCACATCCTGGATGATGACCGGCGCTTAAATGCGGAGCGGTTCCAGAAGGAATTTTACACGGCCTAAGGACCCGCGCCAGAGAAAGATGCAGAAATGCCGCCAGCCGTCCCGCCGCTTGCCCTGGGAGAGAAGGAGCGAAACGCCCTGCTCCTGTCCCTGCTGGCCGGATCACCGGAAATGGCAGGGGCGCTCAAAACCCTGGCACAGGCGCTGTGATTTGTGGAAATTCACAAATGAGAGAAATCGAACCCACGTCGTTCCCTTTTCTTGTTAGCAAGATTTGGCCTGACTTTTTTGCCGTGTTAGCAGGGAGGGCCGAAATCGTGAGAAATCCGGGAAAATCCTGCTAACAATGTTAGCAAGCCCACGGCAGGGAGGGCACACAAAAAGTCAGAAGTTCGATCTGCCAAATCTTCCCCTTGCTAACAAAATCCATCTCCTGCTAACAAGCCCTTCTCCCTTATGGATTTTCACAATGGGAGTTTTCTGAACAAAAAAGGCCCAAAACCAGCGAAAATACGCTGATTTCGGGCCTTTTCTGGCACCCATGGGAGGACTCGAACCTCTGGCCTACCGCTTAGGAGAACGCAAAACTTAGTGCCTGTTATAAACAGGAATCACCGAAAAGCCTTGATACTGCTTACTTTTTTCAAGCATCGTTGCCCGTTATTTGCGGTCAATCTCTATGGTTTTTCATCATTTGAAGCGCGTCTTGTTAGCACCTTGTTAGCCAGAGCACGCCAAAGTAGGAATTAGTTAGATGTTCAATGCCTGTTATGGCCT
>OFGH01002374.1_pt1 | contig 10389 bp, 14 predicted proteins | sample 1521721 | NCBI WGS metagenome assembly OFGH01 (sample SAMEA3504132, study PRJEB24116) | mouse gut metagenome | biome: mouse gut; feature: mouse-associated habitat; material: faeces | place: Denmark | collected 2011
CCAGATATTCTTTGTTCCGCAGGGTGCCGAACACATCATAGCAGCGGTCATAATCGGACTTGTCCACACCGTACTTCTTGCAGAAAGCGGATTGCGCTGACCAATAAGCGGACTTGATGCGCTCATGCTCCTGCTCGGCCAGGTACTCGGCGGACTGGTGGAACTCCGCCCGTATGCGCTCCGACAGCGGCCCCACTTTGGCCTCAATAATCTCGCATACCTCGGCTGCATCCATGCCCAACTTCTCGGCCAAGGCCGTTTCGCCGCCGATAATGCTCTCACCCCACCAGCTATTACAGAAGTCATAATAGGACATGGTACAAACCGCATACTGCCGCTTCCTGACCGCGCCATTCTCGCGGTAGCTGTCGTGGATCGTGATTTTGTACGCCTACAGGTGGGGCCGCTCGAAGCGTCCGCCGGTGTACCGCCAGGACCATGCAGGTGGCTTTCCCTCTATCGTCCATGAATCCTGGTACGCCTCGATCTCCTTGTACTCGCCGTATGGGTCCGGCTTCTTCCGCCGAACCTGTTGTATCACACAGTACATGGCTATCCCCCGTAGTTACTGCGTGTCGGCGACTGGTAACTACGGTACAGCTTCAGCCAGTCCGGCAGCTCCATCGTCACCCGCCAGCCCTCCCGATTCCGCCGATGGAACACAGCAGGCAAGCCGCCGAACCGAACAGCATCCCTTTTCGCCTGTTCCAGTGCCGCCGACAGGTTGACGTTCTCCCGGCGTTTGACCTCGATGTGGATACCGGGGAGGTCGGACAAGTCCGGCCTCCCCATAGCTCATAGCGCGGCCAGCTTCCACCGGGTATCCGTACCCCTGGAATATACGGGATAACTCCAGCTCGGCGGCGCGGCCCTTGCGCTGGCTTGATCTACCGCCCATGCTCCACCTCCCATTTCCGGGTAAAGGCATGTGCTGCCTCGCTGTCAGCGGCAATGCAGAGAATAACATACCCAGGCTCCTCTCCCTGGACTACCGCCTGCCGGTTTGCCTCCAGGACCCGGTCCAGGGTATCGATGTGGAACGCATTCTGCTTCAGCGAATACTCGCAAACCCAGATCATCGTTCCACCTCCCAATCGAACTTCCGGTATGGCGATCCGCCCGCCTGATAAAACCGCCGGGTCACCGGGTCAAAATCAAGCTGGATCGTTCCACGGTCACCATACCGGCGATTCTTCAAAATGCGGATCCCCGCCGAGCAGCCCATTTCCGCCACCTTTTCGTCCGGGACCCGGCCCACCCGGAAAACGTTGTCGGCACGGTTCGTCAGGTCGGCGGTACCAGCTACATCGTCAGAATCGAAATTGCCGTCCCGGGTCTTCCGGGGATGGGCGACCAAGTGGACGTGAACATCAAACCGCTTTGCGAAAGCTACCAGCCGGGAAGCGAACACGGACTGCGCCCGCCACTGGCCCAACTTGCCCTCGTCCTTCAGCGCGGCAGTCATGACGTTGTCCACAACGAACGAGCTGCAGTGCCAACGCCGCTGGGCGTACTCGAACAGGCTGAGGATGTTGTCCTCGTCGTGGGCGTTGGACGTCCGGATATCTGTAATGAACACCCGCCGGTCAAGCCATTTGTCGATCCGCTCCCGGGCTGTGACGCTGACAGCGTGCAGCTCCTTCCCGGTGACCGTGTCTGTCTGCCGGTAAATATTGCCGCTCCCGGCGATCTGCTGGTACAGGATGGACTTAAAGCTGGCGGCGGGCATTTCTCCGGAGTAGACGCACACCCGCTTTCCTCTTGCTATGGCCTCGGGAATAAATTGGCTGAGAAGGGTGCTTTTGCCCTCGCCCCGTTTTCCGGTCCATACCGACAGCTCCCCGCCGGAGAAGCCGCCTACGGCCCGGTCCAGCGCAGGCAGTCCGGAGAAGGTCCGGTTTTTGCTTACCGCTTCGTCCGGCTGCACGTCGGAGATATTCAAGAGCCCGTTGACCGGTAGCTCCCGGCATCCCAGCAGAAGCCGCTCCACGGCCCTGATCCCGCCCTTGTCCCGCAGCTCCTGGACCGTGGCGCAGCCATGCCACGCGTCATCGGCGGGCAGACAGACGAACGCGCCAAACCGGGCCAGTAGCTCGTCCGCGATCTCCCGCTGGGCGTTTCCGGGCGGGACCGCGACCAGGATGAACGGAAACTGTCCCACGAACTCCCGGCACAGCCCCACGTCCTCCCAGGTGGACGACATGGCCTTACAGACGGCATTGACCTGTACGGCCTCCACGCCGTCATAATCCAGGCACCACCACAGGCCGGTGTTCAGGGCGGGGTCCAGGAATCGCTCCTGGAAGAGTAGAACATCAGAAATATCCATCAAACTTATCCCCTCCGCTCTTCTGCTGCTGGGAGAGCCCCCAGCCGTCACGGTGACACCGGCGGATCACCAGGTTCCAGTCCCGCCACCTGTTCTTGTTGCCGGTAGCCTGGGCGCTTTCGTCTATGTATGCGATGCACCGCTCGACCTCGGCCTGGCCCAGATCGTTTAACAGGCGGCTATAATCGCTGTCGGTCAGCTTCACCCAGCCATACTGGCCGTGTTTCTTTCGAGTGGGAGCGGGCGGCTTGTCCGCCCCATTCTCCCCTATACTAACCTTACCTAACCTAACCTGGGTATCCATTTCGGATACACTCTGTATACAGCCTGTATCCATTATGGAACCATCGGCTAATTTGACAAGGATTTCTTTGTAAATACTGGGGTGGTATCGGTCTTTCTGAATATAGTTATTTCGGCTCCAGTCTGTTATGTAGGTCACAAGATCATCATTGAGGACATTGACAAATCCTTTCGATGCTAGAACCCGCAAATCATCTTCCGTGGCCCCGGTAGTCCGCATGACGGAAAACGCCTCGACAACGCCGTCATCGTCAGCCTGCATTCCCAGGTCATAGTACAACAGACGGGAAGTGGACGGCATCCGCAGGAACCGGGCGGAACCTATCACCGATTTCGCAAACATTCTTCTTTCTGCCACGCTTACACCTCCGCCTGTTCGATTGCCGCTGCTGTCTCCATGATCTCCCCAGCTCGGCGGCGGAGGCTCCGGACGCAACGGTCACGCTCCGCCGAATCCCCCGGGAGGAAATAGCCGCGGATATTGTCCGACAGGATCGGGGTTCCCTTCCGCCTCTCCGCCTCGATCATCTGCCGCAGCTCCCGGTCGGACAGGCCGGTCAGGGCTATCAGGTCCCGCCGAGGAATGGCATTTCCCGCGCCGGGGTGGAGCAGGTCAGCGATCCGGAAAGGTTGATTCTCGGCGGGGGATGTGGTATGCTCTGAGGTGGGAGACTGGACCGTTTTGCACACGCGCCCGTTTTCCACTGCCCCTGTCAGCGTTGCCGCGCTGGTGGGGGCCTTTTTCTTTTCGCTCATTGGGCCACCGCCTTTGTCTGCCGCTCGATCCACTCTTGCAACCCGGCCACGCTGACCAGGACCCAGTTGCCCACCCGGAAGCTTGGGAAATCTTCTCGGTTCAAGAGCTGGTACAGTGTGGGCCTCGACACGCCCAATAGCCGTGCGGCCTCGGCGGCGGAGACGGCCAGAGGGGAAAGCTTGTCCGACATTAGCCCACCTCCTCCTGCCCTGTTTCCACCTGGGCTTTCATTGCTGCTCGCTTCTCCCAATAGCGGCGGTTGTTCTCCCGGACTTTGTCCTTGTTTTTAGACCGCCATTGCCGGAAGTATTCCCGGCGTTCCTCTCTGGCGCGTTCCTCTAAGGTCATTTCTGCCATTTGATGGTCCTCCTTTGTTTTTATTTTTCTCTTGCCTTTCTCTGGTTGTTGTGCTACAATCTGATTATAACAAACGAAAAGAGAAAAATCAATAAACGGAGAAATTTATCTTCTAATATGTACAATACGAGATTTATCAGGAGGTTTTTGCTAATGAGTAGAGCAAAAAAGGCTGCTCCCGTTCGCTTTCCAGAGTTTCAGACCGCATTTAATGAGCTTATGGGTGACATGACCATAAAGGAATTTGCAGAAAAACTTGATATGTCGCGGGCAACAGTTGGATTTTATTCGGCAGGACAGAGAATCCCGGACGCTTTAGGAATAAAAGTAATAGCGGAAAAATGCGGGGTTTCTGCTGACTGGTTACTTGGACTATCCCACGAAAAGGAAATGAACGGCGATATTAGGCAAATCTGCAACTACACAGGTTTGAGTGCAGAAGCCGTCCAATTTTTATCGGACCTAAAGGATTCTCCTTCTAGCTATATGTCTACAGTAGCGGACTATATCCTTTGTTCCGATGGTGGATTTTACGACATGATAGAATATCTTTCCGCCTCTGTATGGGGTTCAGTTGGAGTAAAAATTATAGGCGAATGTGCTCCAAATAGGAAGGATTGGGAAAATTATAAAGAAAAAGTAAGATCGTCCAAAAATCTATTTTTGATGTCACTATATAAACCTATGCCGCATAGCATACTTTCACCAAGCGAAACTGAGCACGAATCGTTCATGTTCGCAAAAATCATTAAAGATTTACCTCGACTTTATGACGATTTTAAGAAGGACTACTCTAATAATGAAGAATTTATCAATGCAGTTATATGCGATTATGTGAATCAATATAAGCAAAACTTAGAAGATGATGTCGAAAAATAAAAACCGCCCCCGGCGCTCTCAACACCGGGGACGGCAATAGGGCAGAAGTCTTGGCGGACGCTCTGCCCTCCTATCATACCAGAAACAAGGAGGAATTGCAATGGCAAGAAAAAGCACCAGAGCCGCCCAGGGCGGCGGCACGATCCGGCAGCGTCCGGATGGACGCTGGGAAGCCCGTTTCACCGTAGGCCGGGACCCCGGCACCGGCAAACAGATCCAGCGCAGCGTCTACGGCTCCACCCAGAAGGAGGTCCGGCAGAAGCTGGCACAGGCCGTGGCCGATCTGGACAGCGGCATCTATCAGGCCCCGAACAAGATCAAGGTTTCAGAGTGGATGCAGGAATGGCTCGCTACCTTCTGTGAGGGCAAGGTAAAGCTCCTGACAATGCAAACCTACTCCGGCCTGATCAGGAACCACATCAACCCCGCCATTGGCGCTATGGAGCTGCAGGTGGTCAAGGGTACTCATATCCAGAAACTGTATAACTCCATGATAAAGGCCGGCCTCTCCGGGAAGCTGGTGCAGAATGTCTCCGCAGTCTTACATAAAGCGTTCAGCGTGGCTATCAAGCAGGGTATCATCCGGACAAACCCCTGTGACGGTGCAGAGCGGCCCAAAGTGGAGCGGCGGGAGATTAAGCCGCTGTCAGACAGTGAGATTCCCTTATTCCTCGCCGCTATAGAGGACTCCCCCATGCGCAACGCTTACGCCCTCTGCTTGTTTGCCGGACTGCGGGAAGGGGAATGCCTGGGCCTTTCGTGGAAACAAGTGGATTTCCAGCGAGGGAGGATCACCATCAGCCAACAGCTCCAGCAGAAGAAGACAGGCGGCTGTGAATACTTCCTTTCCCCTACCACCAAGAGCGGCAAGCCCCGAACCATCGAGCCGCCGACGATTGCGTTTGAATATCTGAGGGCGGAAAAGCGGAAGCAGACGGAGAACCGGCTGAAAGCTGGCCCGGCCTGGAGCAACCAAGACGACCTGGTTTTTACGAATGAACTGGGACGGCACTACGTGATCCTGACGTTTTACAAGAATTTCAAGAAGATTGCCGCCAGCATCGGCAGGCCGGACGCAAGGCCCCATGACCTCAGGCACACTGCGGCCACAGTTGCCATTGCCAGCGGCGCGGACATTAAGAGCGTCCAGGACCTTCTCGGTCATGCCACGGCCAGCTTCACCCTCAACGTCTACGCCCATACCTCCGAACAGATGATGAAGGACACGGCAGCGCGGATGCAGAGCTACTATGACAACCTCGCCGCTAAAGGGTAAAACGCCTGTAAAGGGTAAAATAAAGGGTAAATGCCATGATCCAGACGGAAAAAAAGCCTTGCACCCATTGAGGCGCAAGGCTTTTACTGTGGCGGAGATGGAGAGATTCGAACTCTCGATACCCTTTTGAGGTATACACGATTTCCAATCGTGCGCGCTCGACCAGCTACGCGACATCTCCATGCTCTGCATTATACCTGACTTTTTTATAAAAGTCAAGAGGAACTTTGGCAGGGGAAGCGTCCCCGAAAACAGAGGTTAAAATACCTTCCATGCCATACCCATATCTTAAATGCTTTGTAAAATAAAGTGTTCCAAAAAGCTAATGCGCAACAAATCCGGCGCATATTTTCTCCTTAATGTTCTTATTTCTCGACGCTTGAAAATGAAAGGCCTCTTGCGCAAACCTGTTGTCTGCGCAAGAGGCCTTTCTGGTTTTGCAGGAAATACCGACTTCGGGATATATCCTGCCGCTATACGCCGATGCTGCTTCGCCAAAGTAATAGCAGCGGTCAAATCTACACTTATTGATTTAAATCTTTGTAAATCGGCTTTCTCAAACGTGAAAGGCTTATGACGATTCCAAGGATTCCTACGCTAAAGAACATAACAGCCGCTCCTGATCCGTTTCCCGAACCAAAAAAATGAGAAAGGATCTTTTGCATAGGCGAATCTGACGTCATAAACGGTTCTATGACATGGTCCGCCAATATACCGCCGAAAAATAACCCTAATGGAATTGTGCAGTTTTGCAATGTATCCTTTGCGGAAAAGACACGTCCCTGCATCTCAAGCGGGATGTGTTCGCGCAGGATTGCTGTTAAATTAGCGTTCATTATGACTGCGGGGATATATGACGCAAAGGCGGCAATACACCAAACCAAGGGGGAAAAGGATAGGCTTTGTACTACGTTGCCCGCAAAAACGAAAGCGGTGGTTACGAAAACGACCTTTGGCTTGTTCTTCGCAGGCTTCATCATAGTAACAAGGAGGCTTCCTGTAAGCAATCCTAATGCCACAGCGCTTTGAACCATGCCAAGCGCTTGCTGGCTGTTATTGGTTCTACCCAAAACAAAGGGGGCAATCATTCCATCATTGCCCAGTTTGGCAAGAAAATTGATGATGGCAATGAAAAGAGTAATCCGTAATAGGACTGAGCGCTCCCACAGGTAATGTATTCCTTCCAGGCAGCTTTTTAGAAACGGCGCATGGGCGCTCTCCTCCGGATGTTTTATTTCTGGAATCTTAATGAAGAACAGCAGCGTAAAAAACGCGGCGGAGAAACTTACCAGGTCACACACCAGAACTGCCGTCATACCTCCAAAGGCTAACAGACAGCTGCCCAATGCCGGAGCCAGAATGGAAATAGCCGAACCGGAAAGGCTCTGCAGTCCGCCAACTCTGGTATAATATTTTTTCGGCGCCAACAAACTGGTCGCGACAAAAGAAGCCGGATTTTGAAAGGCATTCATAAAACTAAGCAAAACGTTGATAACATATAAATGCCATGCCATAAGGGCTGAAAAGGAAAACAGCGTAAGGACGGCTACCGTCCCGAAAGCGGCTATCAAATCAGCGCACAGCATAATACGCTTTTTATTCCAACGATCCGCCAAAGCCCCTGCTATAAAGCGAAAGAAAATTGTCGGCAAAAAGGAACAGATTGTTAAAAGCGTTATACTGGACGCCGTCCCCTCCTGCTCATAAGTCCAGATGATTAGCGCATAGCTGGTCATAGCCGTACCTAATTCGGAGACGGCCTGCGAACCCCATAAAAGTAAAAAACTGCGTAATTCTTTTATAAATATTAAATTTTTCATGGCTTTGCTCCTTACACAATAATGATTGCAGTTACATGGAACGCAAAGCCTAATGCGGACGATCAATTTACATTAAAATGGAGAAAATGCTCCGTGCAGGGATCGTCCTATATTAGACCTTGCACGGAGCATAGACATCTGCGGAAAAAGGAAATAAGCGCGTCATTTCGCAACACCTCCTTGTCAGAGCCGATTTTATCATGGGGAAAGGAAGAAATCAATGGTGACTGCCAAGTCCCTGCGATTGATACATGCACGCGGAATACACGCAATCCCTATATAACAACTCCCGGAAAGCCAGCAGCTATGCGGCTTTCCGGGAGTTTTCTATCTATTCCCACTCGTTGCTGGGTATCATATTCTAACGGATTTTGCTTTAGAAATATGATGCCCTGTTCTTTTGATTATTTGATATATCCATATTATCCAGCCTATACGATGGGCTGTTATCAAAACGTTATCAGCGATGATAACGGGAGTAAAGGACTTGCTATTTGTTTTGTCGATAAAAACCTAAAAGTAAGGAATAAAGCAGGACATGATGCGCTTTACCATATCCTGCTTTATTCTTTGCACGTTTAACGTTGCCAAAGGAAGCTACAAAAGCTGTCTGCACTTCCATAGCAACAAGAGCCAGAACAACAAGATGCCGTATCTTTACCATCGTTACTCTGAAGCTGAGTTGCTAAAGAAACCACGTTAAGTACAGGTGTTTTATATGACATGATATATCTCCTTTCTGTCTATTTTCTTAAATAGTCGTATCGACTATTTGAGAACTCAGCTATTCTCGCTTTAGAAATTTTACACATGTGCTCTGCAGGCACATCAAGTCTACCAGTTGTCAATAGATTTTCCGCTGGGCAAGGTGTGCAGATTGAGCGAAAATCACAGGATAAGCATTGAAACGAGGCGGGAGCCTCCATCTGTTTATATTTTGCAAACTCTTCCCATATTGGCTTATATCCAAGGTCAAGAATTTTATATTTTTTTAGCCTCAGCTTGTTGCAAGGTTCCATATATCCCTCACAATCAATAATGAAACTGCTTTGCGCTATATCACAAGCAAACAATTTCCTGTCGCTTGAAGGAGGGGATGGAAAACAGCGGCTGGCCCATCGGTTGATTGTAATTGCGTATTTCTTTTCAAAGTCGACAATTTCTTCAGGAGTTAACATATATTCAAATGGGATACTATCTCCATTCAGTGTTGGAAATAACTCAAAACTATGTTTGAAATCTACTTTGTATTTATGAGCAAGACTTTCAACTGCTTGAAAATCATCAAGATTGCATTTTAATCCAATAAACTTTATTTCAAAGTGTAAATGTGCGTCTGCGAGCATATCTAACGCTTGCATTACACGCTGGTAGTTTCCAGAAGATTGTGTAACTTTTTGATAGGTTTCTTCACTTGCCCCATAGACACTAATGCTAATTGTTGCAGGAGGATACTGCTTGAAAACATCTATAATTTCATTATTCAGAAGAGAAATATTTGTCAGCAACTCTACTATAAATCCCTTTTTCTTTGCGTAAAGATACACATCCAAGAAATCTTTCCTGGTGAGTATTTCTCCACCTGTAAAATAGGCAAAAAGAATTCCTGCGTCATATAAAAGATCAAGAATCTTTTTTATTTCATCGCCAGATAGACACTGGGTGTATTTGCCGTTCTGCAAATAGCAATGAACGCAATGAAAATTACAATACGGTGTTAATTCAATTCCACATGCGTATGCGTGACGTATTTTCATCCAATAGGAGAAATTAGTATACTCTATAGACTGCTTCATCCTTGGTATTCCTCCAAATAGCCTGCTGTAATCAAATTAGCAACAAACCTTTCAGCATCTTTGAGTATCATATCGTACATATTGTCATTGTAATCATTCAGCAACTTAATAAACTCCTGAAGCATATCAGGGACTGAAAAAACAGAAAGCATTTTCATAATTTTAAACTGTTCATATCCAATTTCATTTGTTGAATAAATCTCTTTTTTAGAATAATAATCTTTTTCGGTAATATCAACTAAAAAATAGATGCCTGCAATGTCTCGAGGTATTACTTCATCTTTCGCACGATATAGCATAATTTGCTCCTTATAACATGGGAAATTATTCATATTTGTAAGTATATCATATTTCAGCATTGAAAGCAATAGCGTTTCGACTGTTTTCGGTAGAAGCAGGAGGGCACCCATTGGAGCGCCCTCCTGCTGTCTGTTACCTTGCCCCTCGGCTAAACTTCCGCTTTGCTTTCCTCTGCTCCCGCTCTTGTGCCTCCCGGCGTTTGGCGTCCTCCATAGCCCGCTCCACTTCTTCCGGGCCGAAAGCCCGCTTGACCCGCTCAAAGTCGGCAACTGTCCCCCGCAGGACCTTGTTTTCCAGTTTCACCTCCTGCAAACGGTCAGACAACCGCTCGTTGCCCTCCCGTACCCGGCCATAGTCCCCCTGCAACCGCTCATACTTTCCTTTTAACTCGACATAGGCCCGGTACAGGGAGCGCAGCACCTTGACGATCTTGGCCAGCAGGGGCTTGGCTTTTTTCTCCCGGTAGGATTTGGCGCTCTCCAGCGGTCCAGGCTCCGGCAATATCCGCTCCGGGTCGTCGGAGAACTGCGCCGCCAACTGCTCCATGTTCCTCACAGCCGGGGCCAGCTCCT
>OFGH01002381.1_pt1 | contig 10371 bp, 10 predicted proteins | sample 1521721 | NCBI WGS metagenome assembly OFGH01 (sample SAMEA3504132, study PRJEB24116) | mouse gut metagenome | biome: mouse gut; feature: mouse-associated habitat; material: faeces | place: Denmark | collected 2011
ACACAGGAACAACATATGCATAAAACAAAGCCATGACAATTTGAATCAACTAAATTGAAATCAACCTAAATATTGCTTTATAAAAAATCACAGGCAACAATTTCAAACTGTTGCCTGCTTAATTTCAGTTATTTTTCAAAGCTGTTCAGTTTTTTATAACAAAGATTTCTGAAAACTTGAAAATATTTTCTCACATTATCCTGACCGATCACATAAATATTGGGCATATAGCTCATTCTCTTTCGAGAATACTTTATCCGCTCAATACCATTATCAAACGCTGTATGATTGCTTAAAACAACTTCAACGTTATGCTTTTCTGTCTGCTCAATAAAATAATCCAAAGACTTCATATAGACAACAATACTATACAAATCCATTGGAGGAGCAGAACCACCCCATAATGCAGCTTTATACTCTTTACCATTTTCTGATACATCAAAGATATAGCTTAACCCGCCCGGAGTATGCCCGGGTGTTTCAAACACATAAATTGATTTGTTGCCAAGACTTATAACATTTCCGTCCTGAATATAAACATCAATATCAAAATCTTTTAATATATCAGCCCTCAATGGATTGTTCTGCCAAAAATCATCGTCCGTTTTAGAAAGATATGTTTTTGCTCCGTAATTTTCAACAATCCATTTTCCGCAACCTGTATGGTCAAGATGTCCATGTGTTAAAACTAACTTTTTAATATCATCAGGATTCCAACCAACATCTTTAATGGCAGAAACAATAGCATTGAATGCCTCTTCGCAAGGCCATATTGCATCAATCACAATCAAACCTTCATCTGATTTCAAAACAAAGCAGTTTGTTTCTTTTTGAGCGACAATCAGCAAATCATCAAAAATCAACGAATGGATAAAATAAGACATATCCTCCATTGCTTTAAACGAATCTTTTGTAATCATCGGTTTATCTAATAAATTCATTTTATATACTCCTTTAATGTTTCGTTTGCAAAACATCATACAGAGTATGAATTCATCAAATCCTTTTTAATTTTTTGATGAATGATTTTTCTCTGCACAATGTTCATCTTTCATTTGTACAGAGTATATTCGGTTTTTAGGTGGCTTTGTCCAAAATGTTTTCATAATAATAAATCCTAAATTAGTTATATTTCTTTTTTCATACAGATTGAATCAGGCATATTTTTATACTGACCATAATTAGGAATGACTTCATATCCAATTTTTCTGTATAAAGCCATTGCCGAAACAAGCGGTTCTCCACTTTCTAATATTAAATATTTGTAACCTTTTTCTTTGGCTCTTGCTTCTAATTGCTTCATTAACTTTTTAGAAATACCTTTGCCTCTATATTTTTCCTTTATAAAAACTCTTTTAACTTCAGCACATTCTTTATCATATTTTTTGAAAGCAGCACATGCGATTGGAGCACTATTATCATATATAATTATTACATCGTGAATATCATCAAGACTATTATATGGAATATATTCAGCACGATTTTCTTCTCCACCAACAAGATTATTTAGAAAACTGTCCAATAAATGACATAATTCTATAAAATCATAATTGCTGCCGTCTGTATATTCAAAGTGCATAATTTCCTCCAAAGAATTTAATAGTAGTATTATACTATTTATTTTAATAAATGTAAACAATGTACTCTCTCGAAAGTCTCTCACCTAAACGCTCCCAATTGCTCTCGGTAGGTTTTGAGAAATGTAGATTTTTAGGTCTCTGAAAGTCTCAAAAGAAAAGATATTGAAAACAATCGGACAGGATTCTCTTCTCAACTATCGAAAGGTACACTATACCTTTCTCCTAAAAATGCCCAGAAATCACGATTTCACGGCATTTTTAGAGTTTCGTTTCGAATCCTTCTTAGAAATTCACAAAAAGAAAAAGAGTATCAAATGATACTCTTTTTCTTTTGGCAGAGCATTGAGAAGTGTATCCGAACTTTTCTCAATATCTAATAATTTCAGTTTTAATGCATGTTCTTTATAGTTCAAGTAAAACAAAGCATAATCATCATAAAGCACAACAGCATTCACGAAATAATTTATTAACGCTTTTCGTTGTGCTTGATCTTTCAAATTTGCAACCTTTGCGTTATTGAAAAACTGTTGATATTGCTCTCTTGTGTATTTTGGTTTTGAAATTTCTTCTTGTGCTATCTGAATTTCAATATCCTTTTTCTTGCTTTCAAGTTCTTGTAATCGTTGCTTTGTTGAATCCGTAATAATGCCTTGCTCAATAGCATTCAGCATATTATCAATTTTATTTTTAGTTTTTGATAACTGCTGTTGAAGAAGTTTCAAATCTGTATTTTCAGATTCTTGAAATTCTAATAAAGCATCAATTAATTGATTAATATAATCTTCATTAGTTAGCGCTGCCACAACTACATTTAGTACAGCATCTTCAATATATTCTTTCTTTACTGCCTTTTTGTCACAACCACGCTTGCGTTTAGCATCAATACACTTGTAGTAACGATAAGTCAATCCTTGATGATTCGTTCCGCTTTCACCAACCATAAAAGATTTACATTTTCCACAATACAGTTTTGTTGTAAGGATATATTCATCATCTGCTTTGTACTTTGCTGATGCGTGTTTATTCTTTTCCAAACTTGTTTGTACTCTGTCAAACAAATCTTTGTTAATTATTGCTGGAATACCATCAGGCACAACAATATCACGAAATCTATACTCACCGATATATCTTCTGTTTGAAAGAATTTTTGAGATGATATTGATAGTGAAGCTACCGCCACAAACATTTGAAACGCCTTTGTTATTCAAATCCTCGGCAATTTCTTTCATCGTCATTCCACTATCATAAGCATTATAAATTTGAGTGATATATGGTGCAGTTTCTTCATCAATCTGAAAGTGCTGTTCATCATCAATATAATAGCCAAAGGTAACAGGACCACCGTTAAACTTACATTTCATTGCGTTTTCAGTTTGTCCACGAATAACCTTTTCTGCAAGCTCAGCAGAATAATATTCAGCCATGCCTTCAAGTACCGATTCAAGAATGATACCTTCTGCACCTTCACTTATGGCTTCAGTTGCAGATACAACCTTAACACCATTCTTACGAAGCTGAGCCTTATAGTGAGCAGAGTCATAACGATTACGAGCAAAGCGGTCAAGCTTCCAGACAATAATTACATCAAACTGATTTTTAGCACTATCCCTTATCATTTTCTGAAAAGACGGACGATTATCAGTTTTAGCAGAAAAGGCACGGTCAATGTATGTATCAACAATCGCTATATCATTGCGATTGGCAAATTCTTTGCATTCACGCAACTGACCTTCAATAGACTCTTCACGCTGATTATCACTTGAATATCTTGCATAAATTACGCCATTCATATCATCACCTCACTCGCATCTTAACGCTCTTCAAAGCAATTGTCAAATAAATTATTATATCTACTAAATCGAAATTCTGGAGCTATAATTCTAACTTAAACTAAGTTTATATCATCAAGAAACTCCGAAAAGTTATGTTCATATAAGTCACTAAATGATATACCATTTGTATCAGATAAATACTTCATAAACCTTCCAATATCACTACTAATAATTCTCTTAATATCACGAATATCTTCTAATGTTTCGATTTTGGCACATTCATCTTTTATTAAATTTAAATCTTCATGTAATTCGCTGCATTTATTTTCCCAATAGATTATATATTGATTTCTATCATGTGGATCGTAAATCTTAGCCTCAATATTTTCCACTGCAGGAACTTTGTAAAACTTTTTATCTCTATTTGAGCATACTATAAATAAAATCTTTTTCTTGAAGTCTGAAGATTTTATCAACTGTCCAACTTCATACATACAAGCACGGGATTTTAAATATTGATCGCTAATAATCATTATTACTTTATCATGATAATCTAATCCATTCATGAACTCAATAAAACTCCCCTTATAGGGAACACTTGTAGTATATCTTGATACTTCAATATATTTATAACTATCTAATTTACTACATATTATATCTGCTAAATCCGAATCCGAGTTACAATACGATAAAAAAATTCGAGTTTTTTTTATTTCAAATACAGATGGTGGAACATAATAATCATTGTTATCATCACTATTATCACATAATATTGTTGTTTCGTTATAATCAGCAAAATCACTTGATTTAAATAAAATTTCGTTTTTCTTTTCTATGTTATTAGATTTAAACTGATTAATATTCTTATTAAAAGAATTCTCTTTTGTGTTTTTTTAAAACATATTGATAATTCTTCGGATAAGACTTTTACTATGTTGTTTACTTTCCATTTTATCAATGTTAAGAAAATCATATTTAATTTCTTCAAAATTCTGATATCTATCATCAGGATTAATATAAGTACATTTTTTTATTATATTATCTAAACCTATAGGTAAATCAAAATTTATTTCTTTAACTGAAAATGTTGTAGAATTATATTCATGAGGAAAAATACCTGTTAACATTTGAAACATTGTTACTCCAAATGAATAAATATCTGTCCTTTTATCAGATTGACCTCTATCTCCATACTGCTCAGGTGCTGCATAACCTTTTGTTCCGAAACAAACTGTATCATTTAATTTCCCTGGTATATATTTTTTTGCAATACCAAAATCAACAAGCATAATTTGAAAATCAGGTTTTAACATTATATTAGCAGGTTTCAAATCCCCATAAATTATATTATGAGAATGGAGATATTCGAATACATTGATAAGTTGACTAGCAATTTTCATAACTTCATTCACACTCATCATCGAATAACTTAATATTTTGTCAATTGATTCTCCCTCAATATAATAATATTTCTCACCAAGTTCCTCTATTGTTTTTCCGTTCAATGTAATACTGCCCGATGTCGGTTTCAGAACACCGCATATCATTCGCATCAATGTTGTTTTTCCTGCACCGTTTGCACCAAGCAGACCATATACGCCAGGTTTCAGATTGACACTTACATTGCTGACAGCACATTTATCTCCGTACTGCTTCGTTAAATTCTGTAATTGTAATTCCATACAGAAATCCTCCTGTCATTTATTCATAGGCATAAAAATAGATGACCTATGATTAGTAAATAAATAGTAATCTGAACTTTTCTTTGAATTACTATTCATTGCCTATATCATAAATCATCTATCTTAGGCTGTTCTTTTCTGCAGCTTAATTTAACCTTAAGTTACTTGCTTTCCAATGGAAAAACAACAGTAAACTGTGTACCCTCATCTAATTTACTCTTAACGATAATATCGCCATTATGAAGTGTTATAATCTGCTTTGCTATGGCAAGTCCAAGACCGCTTCCCTCAGGTTTTTCCTTTGTGTTTGTACCTCTATAATATCGGTTGAACAACTCTGACTGTTCCTCTTCACTCATACCGCCTCCATTATCCGAAATATAAATACACGCCTCTTTTTCGGAGTTTATATTTATACTTATTGTTACTTTTGTTTCAGGCGGATTATGTGTAAGTGCATTAATAATCAGATTGTTCATAGCTCGGCGGAATAAATCCGCATCAATACAAATCTCTATGTCTTGAGCATTACTTTCAAAAACAATATTCCTATCCTTAAAAGCAGGATCATTCACAATATCAATTACCAATTCTTTCATATAACGCACAAGTTTTACTGATTGTGGATTAAACGGCATTGAACCTGAATCAAGCTGATAGGTCAGTTTTAAATCATTAATCAGTTTTTCTGTGTGATTCACATTTTTTAGGATAATCCCGCCATATTCCTGCATCGTTGCTTTGTCAATTTCAGCATTTGAAGTCAGCAATTCTGCGTAGCCTTTAATCGGTGAAAGCGGTGTTTTCAAATCATGTGTAATGTTTGTAATCCACTCGCTACGGACGCGTTCAGTCTCTTTCTGTATCTTATCACTGTTGCGAATTTCTTTATCCATTTTATTGAGTGCACCATAGATTTCACTGAATATGCCTTTTTCAGAAAGCTGAATATAGGTGCGCTGTGAAATATTGTCTATACCTTTTTTTATTTTACTAAGATGTCTGACAAGCCAGAGTCCACAAATTGCCATAATAACAAAGATGATGAATAGAGGTCGTCTTCCCATCTGAAGTATAGACAAAGACCGTCCGGCAAGAAACAGTATTATTGATAAAATAGATATCAGAAAAAATAAATATAATTTCTTTTTATTTTTCATATGGATTTACCAACTTATAGCCTAAGCCTTTCACTGTAATAATATAGCTGGGGGAGGCAGGATTTTCTTCTAATTTTTCACGCAGATGGCGAATATGCACCATAATTGTGTTGTCACATCCAAAGCTGTCCTCACCCCAAACAGTTTCATACAATCGTTCACGGCTGATTACTCTACCTATATTTTCTGCTAAATGTTTCAGAATTTCAAATTCTCTTGCAGTCAGTTCAATTTCCTTGTCTTTTTTCTTTACTCTGAAGCCGTCAGTATCTATCGTCAATTCACCGATTTTAATTGAATCGTTTTGTATTGGAGATTGCTTGTACTCCGAACGACGCAGCTGTGCTTTGACTCTGTACGCAATTTCTTTAGGACTGAACGGCTTTGTTACATAATCATCTCCGCCAACCGCCAAGCCAAGTATTTTATCAAGCTCATCATTTTTTGATGATAAGAACAATATAGGACAATGCGAGAATTCTCGAATTTGTTTGCACACCTCATACCCGTCAATATCTGGCAGCATAACATCCAAAACGATTATGTCAGGCTGCATTTTTCTGCAAGTTTCCACAGCAGAAAGTCCGTTATCAATTTTAGTTATGTTGTGAAATCCCTCAAGGTTTAATGATTTTTCAAGCAAATCCAATATATCCGGCTCATCATCAACAAGCATTATTTTGTTAGTCATTTCAACACCTGCTTTCATAAAAATTATATATAATAACAATATTGTATGCAATATTATCAGTCTTAAATTTATCTTAATTTTTTATAATTCCAGATGTAAAAATCAGTTAAATTCGTTGGTCGAAAAAAAAGCAGGATAAAGGCTGGGCATAAAAATCTTTATTGCCCAGCCAAAACACACCGAAAAGCAACGCTTTTCGGACCTTTTATTTTGATCCCAAAATGCACATCCGTGAATGTGTTTTGGTACCAAAATTCAAATTTTTTGAGCCCAATATTAACGAAAACCTACCTAATATCAAGCTTTTTTCGCATTATTTTTGATACCAAAAAGTTATCCCAAAATACAAACTTCCTATTCGATTCCATTTTTACTGGACAAATCAAAAAATTTGCGCTATTATGTGTTTTACCAAAATTGCACAATCGTGCAGAAAGGAAAAGTATATGAAACAGTTTAATATATCAACAAATATACTTTAAAGGAGGCGAAACAGAAAACAAATAAAAGTACTGTTGCCTTATGGCAGCAGAAAAGAAATTTGATTTTGAAAATATACCGATTGACAATACGGATGTTTTTATCAGGGATGTTCCGAAAGACATCACAATGTCAATGGCAAAATTAATCTTCCCAAGTGTTCAAGAATATTTCGAGAAACAGGATTAACATATAACAACAGGCAGGTAGCACAAAACTACCTGCCTTAGCTTTTGTATTGATTTAAAGATAAAAAAATCCGAATGTATCACCTACGATGATAAAGTTCGGATTTCTACTCTTTGTATAACCACTACAAAAAAGATGTATTTAGCAGTTTTGTGTATGGATTTGAACCCTTTAATCAAAATTTGATATCTATTAATAATAATTGACTACTAACATTTCTTAATGTAAATTAAAACTTATTCAAATTCAATATCTTCATTGATTTTTTCATGAATATCAATTCTGTTATCAATGTCAATCTTATTTACTAACCAGCCATTTAAATTGCAATTTTTTATAAATTCATCAATGCGATTAATGCCATACATTTCTTTTAATGTAACCACAACTCCAAATCGAAGTCCTATCCCATCGCTTGGGTCTAATCTATTATTAGTTTTAATTTCCATTCCCCAATTCTTATTCTTAGTGTATGATTTTTTAGGAATTTTTTTATCTTTTAGCTTTTCCGAAACATACTTTACATTATCCCATTTTCTGAATTTCTCTCTTGCCTGACCTTCAAGTATAAAACTTTTAGTTTCTCCTAAAGTATCATCTTGATTTTGTTTATCCTTATTTATCTCATTTAACTTCCCATCATCTTTAATTCTTCCAAAATGGAGATTAAGTTCTGTATTTGTATAATCAACACCTTGCGTTCTATCACATACCGGAAAATAACACATAGTTGCTCTTGCAAAGTAAGGATAATTATCATCTTTAAGTGGAACAGGAAAATGATAGTTATAGGTATTCCATTTTTCACTAATATCGGTCACAACAAACTTAATCTCATCATCCTGTGTTTTAACAATATCATCAATTTTTATTGGAACCACACCATGTCCATAGAGAGCCACTTCTTCTGGGGTAGGTATTTCATTCCATCCTCTTGCTGCATCAATAATCATTGCTTTAGCAAGTTCTCTATTTAAACCTAAAATATCAATTAAATAAGATAACTTTCTTGCAATCCATGGAGCAGCATAAGAAGTGCCTGCAACACTTGCTGCTCCCAAAGGTTCGCAAACCTGAATATATTTTTCTTCACTTCCTCCATAATAACTAACATCAGGCTTTGCAAAAAAAGAGAGTGCAAGACCTTTTCGCGCGTATTTAGTTGACAATCCACTTTTTGTTACTGCATTTACAACTAAACTATTAATAGAATCTGCTGGTGAACCAATTTTATTAATATTTTCATTAGGCTTATTTGTTCCTGCAACAACGAAAATTATATCATTTTCAAATTGGATCTGATCTAGTATTGCCGCTTCTGCTGAAATAAAATTATCATTTACTTCTTGATTACTACCAAGAGAAATATTCCAAACTTTTATATCCTTATTATTAGCAATAATACCCTTTATTTGTTTTATAATTGTAAAAGAAGAAAATTGAGCTCCAGCCGCGACACCAAAATGTCGCACTCTAAATCTTCCGCATCCATCATTCAACCAAGGATTTAAATTATGTCCATCAACAATAATAGATGATACTGCTGTTCCATGACGATAATCAGAAGAACTCTTTGGTATATTATCATCTACTAAATCATGATATTCTACCCATTCGCTAAAATATACACGAGTATCAAATAATGTATCAATAACACCAATTGTCGGCTCAATACTTGGGGATGGAATATTAGCAATATCCTGCTGATAATCCGCAATAAAATCTTCAGGTGACAAATCAGAAATATTTTCAGTGGCCATAGAGACAAGATAAGGTGCCTTTTCAAATAAAACTCTAGACTGGTTTTCATCTAAAAAAACTGTATTATTATCAAGTATTCGGTTAGATAAAAGATCTATGCCGATATTTTGGAATAGCTGTTTAGTATCTATCCCCGTATTGTAAATGGTTATAATACTTTCTTTGAACGGTTGAATCGCTTTTTCCACTTCGAAATTTTCAATATATGATACATCTGCTATAATCTGTTTAAATAAACTTTTTGTTAAAGAATATTTTTTGAAATCAATTTTATTAATTGTATTTTTATCATCAAAAGCTGTCTTATTAATACCATTTTTAAATTGGTTTGACAAGACACTATCCCCCTTATGAAGTAACTCCATACTTCTAATCAAATCATCAAGAGATAAAAAATAAGTAATAATGTGTTTTGTCTTTTCAGTATTAAATTTTGCCCCAACAATAGCATAATTCGATTGATCACCCTTAAATAATCCCGAAATACGATTAGTCTTGGCGACTATTTTATTATAATAAACGCTAATTAAAATTCCATTGAACGGCTTGTTTTCATTAGACCAAAACCTATAAATTTGATAGAGTTTATTGGCTAAATTTTGTAACTTAGTGTTTGTAACTAATTCTTTACTATTCATAGCTGGACCACCACCGCCACTACTCTTAGATGCTTGTACAAAACGTTTCCCTTTAAGTTCTAATACATTATTCACCTGCAATATCCTCCTTATTCAACTTTCTAGCTACGGTACTTTTAGATTCCCCTTTGAGTTTTTCGATTTCTCTTATAGTAAATCCCTTTGTATACAACTGATTTATATCGGTTCCATCAAGATTACCTATTAAACTATTATATAATCTTCTTAAATAATCATGTTCGTAATTCATATCACTAAAAGCCAATGATGTTTTAATAATATTTTTTAATTCACCTGGATAGGGTAAATCATTAGATATATTTAATATTTTTTTGAATAGTCTTGTGTCTTTAGAAATACCTTTAAAATTTCTAATATATGATGAAAAATAATGTTCAGCAACTTCAATTAAATCTTC
>OFGH01002400.1_pt1 | contig 10327 bp, 10 predicted proteins | sample 1521721 | NCBI WGS metagenome assembly OFGH01 (sample SAMEA3504132, study PRJEB24116) | mouse gut metagenome | biome: mouse gut; feature: mouse-associated habitat; material: faeces | place: Denmark | collected 2011
GCCCGCTTGCAGCCGGTGACGCGCCCTCTCTGTTCTTTGGGTAAACCGTTACTCTTTCCGATCATTGCGGTATTCACTTGACTCTTTCAGTATATTAGCAGGAGTTGTCCGCCGTGTCAAGTTTTTTCAGTCCTCCGCCTTGAGCTGATAGCCCAGCTCCTGGACCTTCTGGCGGATCTGCTCCTGGCGGACGCCGGTGGAATCGTAGTCCACCGCCACGCAGCCCCGGTCGCTGAGGCTGACGGAGGTGACGCCGGGCAGCATGTCCAGCCCCTGCTTCAAGAGCTTCTCGTCATGCTTGTCCCCGGCGTTCTCCAGGGAGAAATAGGTGCTCAAACGGGCCATAGAAATCGCTCATTCCAACGGTTTGGAATAGCTCTCCCAGGCCGCGTTTTTTCATTCTCAGCCCTTTTCCTCCGGCTTGTGCTCGGACTTCCGCTCCAGCCGGGCGGCCAGCTCGTTGAGCTCCGTCCCCGTCTGGTCCAGCGCCCGGGGCAGCTGGCTGAGGGTCACCTCAATTTTCCGCAGCTCGCCGTTCACATGCCCGGCGGCGGATTCGTTTTAGCCTGAAAGATGGAAAAATAGATCCGGAATTAGTTTTTTTTCACACAGACAGCATTCGTTTAAAAAAAAATTGCTAATTTTGAACCCGATTACCGACCTATTATACGCACATTCAACTATAACACACTAATATTAGTTTATTTATTTATGAAAAAAGCTACTTTCTTTGCTTGCGCCTGCGCCCTGCTCATGGGACAGTCGCTTATGGCCCAGAACAATGCTCAGGAGGTCACCTACGTGGAGGATCCCACCCAGGGCGTTCTGGTGAACAAGTTCAGCAACAACTGGTTTATCACGGTTGACGGCGGTGCCGGCGTTTACTTCTCCAGCTTCGACGATCACCGTAAGTTCACCGACCGTTTCGCTCCCGCTGCCGACATCTACGTAGGCAAGTGGTTCTCGCCCATCATCGGCCTGCGCCTCGGTGCAAGCTGGATGCAGAACAAGGGTCTGTCCAACGGTCCCGTAGCAGGTTCGCTTCTCGACGAATACCGTCCTGACGGCTACTATAAGACCCTCGACAACCAGGTGGGCCCGGCTGCTGACGTGATGATCAACCTCACCAACTGGTGGTGCGGCTACAAGCCCAACCGCATGTACAACGCCATCGTTTACGCCGGTGCAGGTGGTTACTTCACCCTCAACAACGACTGGCACACCCTCCGCGACACCAACCTCTTCGGCCGCGTAGGTTTCATCAACAGCTTCAACGTGAGCAAGCGTGTAGCTCTGTCGCTTGATATCCGCGCCACCCTCATGGACGGCCACGCCGACAACGCCTACAACCACGTAGACAAAATGTTCGGCAGCCTCAACGCTTACCTCGGTGTGACCTTCAACCTCGGCAAGACCAACTGGAGCGCTCCCGTTGTTCCCGTTTGCCCCCCCGCAGAGAACTGCGACGCACTGCGCGCACGCCTCTCCGCTGCCGAAGCTCGCGTAGCCGACCTCGAGCGTCAGCTCCAGGACTGCCTCAACCGCAAGCCGGAAGTTGTGGAAGCCGAGCCCGAAGCTCTCGCCACCATCTACTTCCCCATCGGTGTCAGCCGTCTGACCCGCGAAGACAAGAACATCGTCAACGCCGTTGCCGACGTCCTCAAAGCCGACGCTTCCAAGAAGTATGACGTGAAGGGCTACGCCGACACCTACACCGGTTCTGACGCCATCAACAACCGTCTCCGCAACCAGCGTGCAGGCAACGTTGTGAAACAGCTCGTAAGCCGCGGCGTAAGCGCCGACCAGGTTCAGGCAGTTCCCGTCCAGGGCAACCTCCACGGCGACAACGAAGCTCTCGTAAGCCTCGACCGCTGCGCTGTGATCATCGAGCGCTAAACCGCTCCTATCAGCCACAACTTTTATCGGGCTCGCCAAAAGGCGGGCCCGATTTCTTATGCCTTATCCGCAGCGCCCGATTCAGGCGCGAAGCCGCAGCACGGAAAACAAGACTGCAACAGGCGACACGCCTGTGAGCGCAGCGACGAACGGACATAAAGCTGCAAGAATAATCCATTCACTCAACATGCTCTAAGCCTGCACATACAAAGAAACAACAGCCCCCGGGGCTACGGCCGCACAGCGGACACAACCCGGGGGCACATGCCCATAGCGGAAAGCAATGGGCTTTTTACTCGGCTACGGGCACAGACTTCCTGCGCGACACAGGCAGCGTGTAAGTGACGAAGAAAGCGCCTGTGAGCGCTCCGCTACGCGCGCCATAGCCCGGCACATAGTACGGACTTCCATAAGGCGTCTCGGTGCAGTGGAGCATCGTGTGGTATTTGAGCATCCACCCGGCCGACACCGGCCCGCAGAGCTTGACACGAAGGCCGAAACACAATTCGAGCCATCCGGCGGCAGCATTCTGGCGAGGGATGCCGAACGTGGCCGTCTCGTCCCAATACGGAGAATCGACGATTACGTCGCGCACCTCCCAGCGGAACGTGGAAAATCCGTACCTCAGACCGGCAAGCAGCAGATAATCGGGATTGCTGTTGTACAGAAAATTATAGTTTGCTCCTATCCGGAAATACGGAGCCATCGGCGAGCGATAGTAGTAGCCACCGCCCGAGGGTTTATGCGAGGCGGTGCCTAATCCGGCCTCTAACACAGGGATGTAGCGGTTGTGCAGATTCACCTCGGCTGCGAAGCCCGCCAGACCATAGTCCTGGCCGAACAGACGCATTGCAGCGTCCCATATGTCCACCGAGACAGACACAGAATGCAGCAAAGGGTACTGCATGCGCGGCAACGACGCCGTCAGGGCAAGAGAATCAACCCATTTGTCGCCTGTCACGGTGTCGACCCACACCACTTTGCCGTTGTCGTCGACATAGCTCACGGATGAGGCGCGGCGTTCGGCATTGATGCGTGCGGTGTCGTTGCGCAGTTCGTTGCGGCTCTGCGTGGCCGTGGCCGCAGTGTTCACCGGTGTGATGCGGCGCTGCGCTTCGGCGCCGGATGCCACGGCGAGCATCGCCGCAGGGAGAAGCACACGTGCAAGATTCATTGCCCTGCCCCCTCCCCTTCGGGCTCCGCCGTGCGGAAATAGATGAGGATGCTCACCTTATCCACATTGGTGATGAGCGAATCGGCCATCACCACCCGGTCGATAACATTGTCGGTATAGTCTACGGATGTCACCCGGTAGCGGTACGTGGCGCCGCATTCCTCCGACGCAAAATAGGGTATGCTCTCGTAATCGAACGTGATGACATCCTCCACACCGGCCGCCTCGAGCGCTTTCTGTCGGTAAACGAAACGCCACGAGGTGCTGTTGCGGGTAGAACGCATCGGCAGATACAACTGGCTTTTGGCCGGCTTCGCCTCGCTCAGCACCGCACCGTCCGGAGCGTCCACGCCCACCACCTCGAGCGAATCCACGCTTATGGCCTTGTCGGTGGACGACGAGCGGAATTCGGCCAACGGCAGCGAACTGCGGTTGTCAAGGCAGCCGGAAGTGTTGCACGAAGCCAAAGCCGCCACAGCGCCCGCCATTGCCGCTATCGCTATTCCACGCCCCATTGCAGGATGTCGTCAAGCTCTTTACGCTTGCGGGCGGGAGCCTTTTCGTCGTAGCCGGGATAGCCGATGGGTATTATCACGATAGGTTCCACTCCTTCCGGCAGGCGCAGGTCGGCACGGAGCGGTTCGGGGTCGAAGTTGCACACCCAGCACGTGCCGAGGCCGAGAGTGGTGGCTGTAAGGCATATGTGTTCGGTGGCTATGGCGATGTCCACATCGGTGTGGTCTTTGCCGTCGAAAGAGCGGTGCCAGGCTTCGCCGTGGTGGCCGCATACGACGATGAAAGCCGGTGCCTCCTTTATCCACTCGCGGTCGTAGGCACGGCCGCATATCTCGCGTCCCTGCTCGCCTTCGAGCACAATAAAGCTCCACGGCTGGCGGTTGCAGGCCGAGGGAGCGAGGCGTGCGGTGTCAAGAACGGTGCGGATGAGTCCGCGGTCGACAGGAGTGTCTTTATATTTGCGGCAGTGGCGAGAGTCCACAAGCTTGGCGAATTGTGCGAATGAGTTCAGTTCCATAATAGTTCTTTATGCGGTATCAGGAGTGGGGATGTCCTGTATTCTTTAAAGCTTGTTTGATTTCGCTGTCTATTTCATAGTGGTTGCGCCCCGGCGCATTGCGGGCCACGAGTTCGCCCACGAATCCGGCGAGGAACATCTGTGCCCCCAGCAGCATGAGCGTGAGCGCGAGGTAGAAGTAAGGCGAATCGGTCACGAGCGTGTAGGGGTGGCCCGAGTGCATGTGGTAGAGCTTCGTGAAGCCGACTATGGCCGTGGACACGAGGCCGAGCAGGAACATAAGCGAGCCTACGAGGCCGAAAAAGTGCATGGGTTTTCCGCCGAACTTGCCGGTAAACCAGAGTGTGATGAGGTCGAGATAGCCGTTGACAAAGCGGTCAAGGCCGAATTTGGTCTTGCCGTATTTACGGGCCTGATGCTGCACCACTTTCTCGCCGATGCGGCTGAAGCCGGCGAGTTTGGCAAGATAGGGGATGTAGCGGTGCATGTCGCCGTACACCTCGATGTGTTTCACCACCTTGCTGCGGTAGGCCTTCAGCCCGCAGTTGAAGTCGTGAAGGTTGTGTATGCCGCTCACACGGCGCGCCGTGGCGTTGAAAAGCTTGGTGGGTATGGTCTTCGACAGCGGGTCGTAGCGCTTTTGCTTATAGCCGCTCACGGTGTCGTAGCCTTCCTCGCGTATCATGCGGTAGAGTTCAGGAATCTCGTCCGGCGAATCCTGCAGGTCGGCGTCCATGGTGATAACCACGTCGCCTTCGGAGCGGGCGAAGCCCACGTTCAACGCCGGGCTTTTTCCATAATTGCGTCGGAAACACACACCGCGCACGGCCGGGTTGGCCTCGGCCAGACGCTCTATCACCTCCCAGGAACCGTCGGTACTGCCGTCGTTCACGAATATTATCTCATAGCTGAAGCCGTTGTCGCGCATCACACGGGCTATCCACTGCTCCAGTTCCGGAAGCGATTCGGCTTCGTTGTACAAAGGCACTACTACTGAAATGTCCATATCTCTATCGTTTGTTGTGCGGGCGCAAGCCCACGGCGCGGATTACGACCGCGAATATCATCGAAAGTATGGAGCCGCTGAACACACCGCCCCACAACAGCGCCAGTCCCACATCGACAGGACGCGGCACAAGGCCTCGGTCGATGACGGCGCGCACATCGGCAGCCATCGCCCTGGCCTCCGGCGAGCCCAGCGACGCATATACGTCGGCCGCCTGGGACAGCGATTCGCCCACCAGCCCGGGTTCCCACCACCGCAGCCACACTATGGCAAGCGCGGCCATCAGCAGCGACCCGAAAAAGAAAATGCAGATGCCGTGCATCCACAGCATGGGGAATGTGCTCATGCCGCCGTCGGCCCTATAGGCACGGCGCAGCTGCACATAGGCCAGCACAGGCACCGCCACACACAGCAGCGGAAAGGCCAGCGAGGCCGCCGACACACGCATCGACAGCGCCCATGAGGCGAAGATGCCGCACAGCACGACACCCATCACGGCGCCGTCCGAAGCACCGCGGCGGTAGACATTGTTGGTTGCCGAATTCTTATTCATATTTCTAACACGCAAAGTTAGCACATTTTTTACTAACTTTGTAGCCTGAATCAACATTTTCACAAAACAAGCAATACACAATGGCTCTAAAATGCGGCATAGTGGGGCTGCCCAATGTGGGCAAAAGCACACTTTTCAACTGTCTGTCCAACGCCAAGGCCCAGTCGGCCAACTTTCCTTTCTGCACCATCGAACCCAACGTGGGCGTAATCAGCGTGCCCGACGATCGCCTCACCCGCCTCGTCGAGATGTGCTCGCCGCGCTCGGTAGTGCCCGCCACGGTTGAAATTGTCGACATTGCCGGCCTTGTGAAAGGCGCATCGCGCGGCGAGGGCCTCGGCAACAAGTTCCTGGCCAACATACGCGAGACTGACGCCATACTGCACGTGCTGCGCTGCTTCGACGACGACAACATAACGCATGTCGACGGCTCGGTCGACCCCGTGCGCGACAAGGAGATAATCGACTACGAGCTTCTGCTCAAAGACATGGAAACCGTGGACTCACGCCTTGCACGCACAATCAAGCAGGCGCAGACCGGCGGCGACAAAACGGCACGCATGCAGGCCGATGTGCTCCAGAGCATCAAGGAAGCCCTCGAGCAAGGCAAGCCGGCCCGTAGCGTAAGCTTCGACACCCCCGACGAGCAGAAATTCGTGCGTGAGCTGTTCCTGCTCACATCCAAGCCTGTGCTGTATGTGTGCAACGTGGACGACGCTTCCGCCGCCACCGGCAACGCCTACGTCGACGCTGTGCGCGAAGCCATCGCGTCGGAAGGCGCTTCGCTCATGGTGATAGCCGCACAGACCGAGAGCGAGATTTCCGAACTCGACACCTACGAGGAGCGCGCCGAATTTCTTGAATCGATAGGCCTCGCCGAAAGCGGCGTGTCGCGCCTCATACGCGCCGCCTACGCCCTGCTCGACCTGCAGACCTACTTCACAGCCGGACCCGACGAGGTGCGTGCCTGGACTTTTATCCGCGGCAGCAAGGCTCCGCGATGCGCCGGCATCATCCACACCGACTTCGAAAAAGGCTTCATCCGCGCCGAGGTCATCAAATACGACGATTATGTGCAGCTCGGCGGCGAAACAGCCGTGCGCGAGGCCGGACGCCTCGGGGTGGAAGGCAAGGAATATGTGGTTCAGGACGGCGACATAATGCACTTCCGGTTCAACGTGTAAGGCACACGCCAGTTGCATTTGCATAAAACAAGAATTATCAATATCTTTGCGTTCTGTAAAAACACCTACATCCGAGACTTATGCGATTTAAGACTACACTCCGCACACTCATAGCTGCGACGGCACTTTTCGCCGCGTGCGCTACTGCTTATGCCGAAATGACAGACGAACAGGTAATCCAGTACGTCCAGCAACAGAAAAAAAACGGCAAAACGGAGCGACAGATAGGAAAAGAACTCATTTCAAAAGGCGTCACGCCCGCACAGCTTGAACGCCTGCGCGACGCACACTCCGGATCCGGAGCCCAGGAAACAGAATCCGGCGCTGCCGACAAGTCGGTGATGCGCGGACGCGCCGTAGAGGACAAGGAAGCCGAAGGCGAAACAGGCCTTGCTACGACCACACGCCAGGAAGTGCAAAAGGGTTCGGCCAATATATTCGGCCACAACGTGTTCTCCACGCAGTCTCTCACTTTCGAGCCCAACGAAAACCAGGCAACGCCCAAAGACTACCGTCTCGGACCCGGCGACGAGGTGATAATCGACATATGGGGCGAAAGCGAGGACCGTCTCCAGCAGACAATCTCGCCTGAAGGCAGCATCATCGTGGAACAGCTCGGTCCCATCTATCTGAACGGGCTGACAATAGACCAGGCCAACGCCCACCTGCGCAAGCTGTTTGCCAGCAAATATGCAGGCGTGGGCGACTCAGCCACCGAAATAAGCCTCAATCTCGGCAAAGTGCGCACGATACAGGTGAACATCATGGGCGAGGTAGTCACCCCCGGCACCTACCGCCTCTCGCCGTTCTCGACTATATTCCACGCCCTCTACCGCTCGGGAGGCATCACCGACATAGGCTCGATGCGAAACATAGAGGTGGTGCGCAACGGTCGCCGGCTCGCCGTGGCAGACGTATACGACTTCCTTTTCAACGGCAAGAACAGCAAGAACATACACCTGCAGGAGGGCGACGTAATCATAGTGCCGCCATATGAGACTATGGTACGCATCGACGGCAACGTAAAGCGCCCCATGTACTATGAGACAAAGGACGGCGAAACCCTTGCCGACGTGCTGGCCTTTGCCGGCGGATTCTCGGGCAACGCCTATACCGAGGCCGTGCGCGTGTCGCGTCTGGCCGGCCAGGAGAACGAACTGTACAACGTGCACGCCGACGAGTTCGGTGGCTACAGCATGCAGAACGGCGACGTAGTGACCGTCGGACGCGCCCTCGACCGCTACACCAACCGCGTACAGGTGCGCGGACAGGTGATGCGCCCCGGATTCTATGCCCTCGGCGCCGAAATGCTCACTCTGCGCGGACTCATCGAAAAAGCACAGGGACTCGTCGAAGACGCTTACACCGAACGTGCGCTCATCTACCGCGAAGGAGCCGACCTGACACTTCAAGTCATCCCCGTCGACCTCGGCGCCGTACTCGAAGGCTCTGCGCCCGACATCGAGCTGCAACGGAACGACATCGTGGAAATCGCGAGCCTGCAGGAACTGAACAACCGCGGAGGTTTCACTATCCAAGGACTCGTGGCCGACCCCGGCACTTATCCTTATGCCAGAAACACCACTATCGACGACCTCATCCTCCAGGCCGGAGGACTCCTCGAAGGAGCGTCCGAGGCCCGTATCGAGGTGGCACGGCGCATCGTCGACCCGACATCTCTGCATTCCAGCAACGAAATAGCCAAAGTATTCAACTTCGAGTACAAAGGCGGCAAAGTGGGCACCCCTGGTTTCCTGCTCGAGTCCAATGACATAGTGACCGTGCGCAAGAGTCCGGTCTACATGGCACAGCAACGCGTGGCCATAGGCGGAGAAGTGACATTTGAAGGCCCCTACACCCTCTCGCAGCGCAACGAACGCCTGAGCGACCTCGTAAACCGCGCCGGCGGCCTCACCGATGCCGCTTACGTGCGCGGAGCACACCTCAGCCGTAAGATGACGGAAGACGAAATAGCCGCACGCACCGAAACCATCCGTATCGCACGCATGATGCAGAACGGCGAGTCCAACGACTCCATCTCCATGGAAAAGCTCGTCATCTCCGACAGGTACACCGTGGGCATCGACCTTGAAAAAGCACTTGCCGCACCCGGCGGCGACTACGACCTCGTGCTTCAGGAAGGCGATGTGCTTTTCATCCCGCAGCTCATCAGCACAGTGCGCGTGCACGGCGACGTGATGGTGCCCAACACCGTGTCCTACAAAGACGGCGCCAAACTCAAATACTACATAAACCAGGCCGGCGGCTACGGAGAACGAGCCAAAAAAGGCAAAGCCTACGTGGTGTACATGAACGGTATGGTGGCAAAAGCCAGCCGCAACGTGAAAATCGAACCCGGATGCCAGATCATAGTGCCCTCGAAAGCCCCGAGCACGGGTCCCAACTGGCAGGCCATCATGTCCGTGACCTCCGTAGGCGGAACACTCGGCACCATGGCCGCAGCCATAGCCACGCTCCTGAAATAAACCCCGCTCCACACTACACATATGACAGACGAGAAGAACAACTTGAATCCGCACGACGACGAAGTGCAGGAAATAGACCTCATGGACCTCGCGAAAAAGCTGTGGTCGGCACGCAGATTCATCCTAAAAGCAGCTGCATACGGCATTGTGGTCGGACTCGTGGTGGCGTTTTCAATTCCGCGCGAATACACCACCACCATAAAACTCGCCCCGGAACTGGGCGACAACAAGCAGGCCGCCGGTGGCCTCGGAGCCTTGGCGTCCATGGCAGGCCTAAACGCTGGCGGCGCAAGCAAAGAAGCGGTGACTCCGCAGCTTTACCCAGACATCGTATCGTCCATACCCTTTGCGGTAGGACTTTTCGATGTGCCCGTCACCGACATCTCCGGTAAAAACCACACCACCATACGCCGCTTCATAGAAGAAGACACATCGGAGCCATGGTGGAGCACACTGAAAGCTCTACCCGGAATGGCCATAGGCGGCGTGAAATCCCTGTTCACCGACGAAGACGACGAAGCCGCATCCGACACAATCAACGCATTCAGGCTGTCCCGCAGAGAAGCAGCAGTGGCAGGAGCAATCATCGAACGCATAGGAATCGATGTCGACAACAAGACTTTTGTAGTCACTCTTTCCACGACTATGCAGGACCCGATGGTGTCGGCTCTGCTCGCCGACACTGTCGTGGAACGGCTGAAAACCTATGTGACGGAATACCGCACTTCCAAAGCGAAAGAAGACCTCAAATATGCAGAAAAGCTCAACGAAGAAGCCAAGGCCGACTACCATAAGGCACAGCAGACCTATGCCGACTATATGGACAAGAACCAAGGCATCGTGTTGCGCTCGGCCCGCACCGAACAGGAACGCCTACAGAACGAAGCCGCTCTCGCGTTCAATCTCTACAACGCCACAGCCCAGCGCCTGCAGTCGGCCAAGGCAAAAGTGCAGGAAATCACTCCTGTCTACGCTGTCGTCCAGCCTGCGAGCGT
>OFGH01002403.1_pt1 | contig 10317 bp, 7 predicted proteins | sample 1521721 | NCBI WGS metagenome assembly OFGH01 (sample SAMEA3504132, study PRJEB24116) | mouse gut metagenome | biome: mouse gut; feature: mouse-associated habitat; material: faeces | place: Denmark | collected 2011
TGTTTTGCTTCGCAAAACGCAATCCTCAGTCAGCCTGCGGCTGACAGCCCCTTTCAAAAGGGGCCTTTTTGCGCTTTCCTCCCCGCCGCACTTCGGCGGGGAGGTTTTGAATTGTTTGCAGGTTGTTTAGCTTTTGTTTCGATTTACTCCTCCGGCTGTTCAAATTTTCCTGGTAAGATCGGGTCAGCTTGAAACGGAAAGGACGATTTCAGTTATGAAACTTCCTGTATTGAAACGGGACGACCAGGAGAAAACAGCCAAGAAGCCAGGGATTCTGGACAAAAAGCTGCTGCGCAGGCGGGTGGTGATTCCGGTGCTGGCCTGTGCGCTGGCGGCGGCTGTGGCGCTGCGCTTTCTGGGGGGCGGTCAGCCCGCCTCCGCCGCCGGACTGACCTACACCACCGCCCCGGTGGAGCGGCGGGACATCACCGCGCAGATTACCGGCAGCGGCTCGCTGGAGGCGGCAAACTCCTACTCGGTCACCTCCCTGGCGGAGGGGAACATCCTCACCGCCGACTTTGAGGAGGGAGACCAGGTGGAGGAGGGGACGGTGCTGTACACCATCGACGCCTCCAACCTGTCCGGCACCCTGGAGCAGGCTCAGATCTCTCTGAATCAGGCCCGGCGCAGCTATGACAGCAGGCTGAAGGACCTGGAGAAGCTGTCTGTCACCGCCCCCAAGGCGGGGCGGGTCCTCTCCCTGGAGGTGGAGGCGGGGGACGATGTCTCCGCCGGGCAGACCGTGGCCGCCCTGCGCAACTCCGACATTATGGCACTGGAGGTCCCCTTCCTCTCCGACGAGGCGGCGGGCTTCCATGTGGGCCAGAGCGCCTCCGTCACCCTGGAGAGCACCTTTGAGACCCTGGAGGGGACGGTCTCCAAAATTGACCGGGTGGACACGGTGCTGGAGGGCGGTATGATCGTCCGCTATGTGACGGTGGAGGTGGCCAATCCTGGGGCGCTGTCCGTCAGCCAGACCGGCTCTGCGGTGGTGGACGGCTGTGCCAGCGCCGGGAGCGCCGCATTCCGGTACGCCGCCGAGGAGAATATCACGGCGGAGGTGTCCGGGACTGTGGCGTCCATCCGGGCTCAGGAGGGGAGCTGGGTGAACAAAGGGGATGTCATCCTCACCCTGACCAGCGACAGTGTGGACGACAACGTCCAGAGCGCCGCCGACTCTCTGCGCAGCGCGGAGCTGTCTCTGGAGAGCCGGTATGACCAGCTGGATAACTACACCGTCACCTCCCCTATCCGGGGCACGGTGATCGACAAGAACTACAAGGCCGGCGAGACCAGCGAGACGGGCAAGGTGCTGTGCTCCATCTACGATCTGAGCTATCTCACCATGACCCTCAGCGTGGACGAGCTGGACATCTCCGACATCGCCGTGGGCCAGAGGGTGGAAATCACCGCCGACGCGGTGGAAGGCAGGACCTACACCGGCGTGGTGACCAAGGTGAGCGTGGCCGGGACCTCCTCCGGCGGGACCACCACCTACCCGGTTACCGTCCGCATCGACGAGACCGAGGGCCTTCTCCCCGGCATGAACGTGGACGCCGTTATCACCCTGGAGAGTGCCAGCGGCGTGCTGGCCATCCCAACAGGGGCGCTGAACCGGGGGAACACCGTGCTGGTTACCGCCGACTCCCCCAGCGCCGCCAACGGTACGGCCATAGAGGGCGGGGAGTACTATTCCGTCCCCGTGGAAATCGGCGCCAGCGACAGCAGCTACATCGAGATTGTCTCCGGCCTCCGGGAGGGGGACACGGTGGCCTACATCCCCACTACCGGTTCAGGCGGCTTTGCCATGATGATGCCCGGCGGCATGGACGGGGTGGCCTTTGCTGGCGGAGCCATGCCCGGCGGCGGGATGGCCAACATCACAGTGTCCGGCGGCGGTCCTGGCGGTGGTCCCGGCGGCGGACGGGGAGGATTCTGATTATGGCGGCGCTGATTACTTTTCAGGACGTGTGCAGGTACTACCGCATGGGGGACAGCACTGTAGTGGCCGCCGACCACATCTCCTTCGAAATCAGCTCCGGGGAGTTCACCGCCATTGTGGGCTCCTCCGGCTCGGGCAAGTCCACCTGCATGAATATCATCGGCTGTCTGGATGTGCCCTCGGAGGGGACCTACCTCCTGAACGGACAGGATGTGGGGCGGATGAGTAAAAACCAGCTGGCGGAAATCCGCAACGAGATGCTGGGCTTCATCTTCCAGCAGTACAACCTGCTGCCCAAGCTGAATCTTTTGGAAAATGTGGAAATTCCCCTGATGTACGCCGGGGTCCCCCGGGGAGAGCGGCGGGAGCGGGCCCGGGCCGCCCTGGAGCAAGTAGGTCTGGGAGACAAGCTGCGCCACAAGCCCATGGAGCTGTCCGGCGGCCAGCAGCAGCGGGTGTCCATCGCCCGGGCTCTGGTAGGGAAGCCGTCGGTGATCCTGGCCGATGAGCCCACCGGAGCCCTGGACTCCCGCACTGGCCGGGAGGTGCTCTCCATGCTTCAGAACCTCCACGGCCAGGGTCACACCCTGGTCCTCATCACCCATGACAACTCCATCGCCGTCCAGGCCCAGCGGATTATCCGCCTGGAGGACGGTCGTGTAGTGTACGACGGCCCCGCCGACGCCCCCGAGGCGGTGGTCACCCCCAGGGCCTCGGGGCGTCAGAGAGGAGGATGGGACGCATGAGAGTGACCGAATCCTTTTCCCTGGCCCTGAAAAACATCGCCTCCAGCAAGGTCCGCACCCTGCTTACCATGCTGGGCATTATCATCGGCGTGGCGGCGGTCATCGTCATTGTGGGCCTGGGCAGCGGCCTGGAAAATTACATTGCCGACAGCTTTTCCAGTATGGGCACCAACACCCTCACCGTCACCGTCCAGTCCCGTGGGGCCACCCGGACCATGGAGGTGGACGACATGTATGACATCGTGGCGGACCATCCCGAGGAGCTGGAGCTGTGCTCCCCCACCGTGTCTATGGCGGTGGGAGTGAAGATCGGGACTGAAACCGTCTCCACTTCCGTCTCCGGGGTGAGCGAGGACTATAACAATATCTACGGCTACACCATTTCTCAAGGCCGTGGCCTGCAATACAGCGACATCGCCGCCCGGGCCAGGGTTTGCGTGGTGGGGGCCTATGTGAATCAGGCCTGGTTCGGCGGGAATGCCGTGGGTCAGACTCTGCGGGTGGGAGGCCAGGCCCTGACCATCGTGGGAGTGCTGGACCAGCGGGAGGACGCCATGGAGGAGGGCGGCGGCGACGACTGCCTCTACCTCCCCTACTCCACCGCAGCCCGGCTGGGGAGCAGCCGGGTATCCAGCTATGTGGTCACCATGGTGGACGAGGACCGCATGGACCGGAGCAAGGCGGTTCTGGAGCGTTCCCTGACTGACTTTTTCGGCAGCGACGACTACTACAACATTATCACCATGTCCGAGCTGCTGGACGCCATGACCGGGATGATTAACATCCTGGTGGGGGTGCTGGCAGGCATTGCCGCCATCTCCCTGGTGGTGGGGGGCATCGGGATCATGAACATCATGCTGGTCTCCGTCACCGAGCGCACCCGGGAGATTGGCGTGCGCAAGTCACTGGGCGCCAAGGAGCGGACCATTATGGAGCAGTTCGTCATCGAGGCGGCGGTCACCAGCGCCCTGGGCGGGATAATCGGCATCGGGCTGGGATATCTCCTGTCGGCGGCGGCCACTGTGGTGGTGGCTAAGCTCATGGGGGAGGCCCTCACCGTGGCCCCCACCCTGTTTGCCGTTTTGATGGCCTTCGGTATCTCGGCGGGCATCGGGGTGCTGTTTGGCTACCTCCCGGCAAAAAAAGCGGCGCGGCTCAACCCCATCGACGCGCTGCACTACGATTGAAATAAGGAGTTTTGACCATGAAAAAACGCATGATTTCCACCGCCCTCACCCTCTGCCTGACCTTCTCCCTACTGTGTACCGGGGCGGGGGCAGCCGATTCCGGGGCCAGACAGGAGGCGATCCGGGCCCTGGGCATCCTCAGTGGAAGCGACAATCTGACCAGTCAGGTCACCAGAGCCCAGTTTGCACAAATGCTGGTGGCCGCCTCCGCCTATAAGGACTCGGCGGAGGGTTACGGCAGCTCCCTGTTCAAGGACCTGAAGGGGGACCACTGGGCCAGCGGCTATGTCCGCATCGCCATTGAGCAAGGCTGGATGACCGGCTATGTGGACGGCGCTTTCCGCCCCGACCGGGCCGTCACTCTGGAGGAGGGCTGTGCCGCCCTACTGAAAGTGCTGGGCTACGATCCCAGCACCTTAAAGGGGGCCTACCCCGCCGCCCAGCTGGCCAAGGCCGGCTCCGTCGGCCTGCTGGACGGCGTGTCCGCGAAGCGGGGGAGTGCGCTGACAAGGCAGGACTGCGTGGACCTGTTCTACAACCTGCTCACCGCCAAGACCAGCGCCGGAACGGTGTACGGCGCCGGCCTGGGCTATACCGTTACCGACGGCCAGGTGGACTACTCCGCCCTGGTCGCCGCCGGCACCAAGGGCCCCTATGTGGCGGAGAGCGCCTCCCTGTCTCTGCCCTTCACCCCCAGTACGGTGTACTACAACGGGGCGGCTTCCTCTCTGTCGGCGGTACGGCAGTACGATGTGTACTACTACAACGCCAATATGGGCGCTGTTTGGGTGTATCACAACCGGGAGACGGGCACCCTCACCGGGGTCTCTCCCAGCAAAACCGCCCCCACCGCCGTCACCGTGGCCGGGGTGAGCTACCAGATCGGCGCCTCTGAGGCCGCGTACCAGCTCTCCAGCCAGGGCAGCTTCCGGGAGGGAGATATGGTCACCCTTCTGCTGGGTATGGACGGCCAGGTGGTTCGGGCCATCGACGCCCTGGAGAATGAGACCGTCTACTACGGCTCGGTGGTGTCCAGCACCAAGTCCTCCTCTACCGCCTCCACCACCAGCTCGGCCACCGCCTCCGCCCAGGTGACCACCCAGGTGGCCTGTACCGACGGGACCACCCGCACCTTCTACCACAGCGGGACAGCTTTTTCCGCCGGAAAGCTGGTCACCGTCTCCACCACGCAATCCGGAACAAACGTGCGCAGCCTGTCCGCCAAACGGCTGGAGGGGACGGTCAGCAAGGATGGAACCGGCGTCGGGAATTACAAATTTGCCGCCGGGGCGCAGATTCTGGACACGGATGAAAACGGCGGCTCTGCCCGAGTCTACCCCTCCCGCCTGGCTGGGGTCAGGCTGTCCGGAGACGACGTGCGGTATTACACCCTGAATGCCGCCGGAGAGATTGACCGCCTGGTGCTCCGGAACGTCACCGGCGACACCTGGAATTATGTCTATGTCAGCGGGATTGAGGACAATTCCAGTGAGATGAACATCTCCGTCAGCTACACCTATGTCCAGGACGGCCAGACCAAAACCCTCAGCGGTGGGGTCAGATATATGGCCGCCGCCGGCGGGGCGGCACTGATATATGAGAACGGCTCCCTGAAAAGCATCCGGCAGCTCACCCCGGTCAGCCTGGACAGCCTGTCCGCCCTCAGCGCCATGGGGGGAGGCAAGGAATACAAAATTGCCGAAAATGTCCAGGTCCTGCTTCGGGACAGCACCGGCAGCCGGACCTATTATCTCACCGATCTGTCCCAGGTGAACGGGGAAGATTATACCCTGACCGGATGGTATGACAGCCTGGGCTGTTCCGCGGGCGGGCGTGTCAGAATTATAGTAGCGGCGCCCAAATAAGAGACGCTCCATATACGGAATGTTCTTGCGCGAGGGCGGCGGGCGTGGTATGATGATAAAAATACCATTCCGGCCGTGCCGGCGGGAGAAATGAGGAATATAATGAGCACTCAGAACAGACCTCCGCGCGCCATTAAGGTGATCGGACACAGAAACCCGGACACGGATTCCATCTGTTCGGCCATCGCCTACAGCAACCTGAAGAATATCCTGGACCCGGAGCACCCCTGCAAGCCTTGCCGGGCGGGGCTGCTCAACCGGGAGACGGAGTTTGTGCTGGACTATTTCAAAGTGCCCCTGCCCCAGCTCTATACCGACGTCAGTCCCCATATCCGGGATGTGGATATCCGGCCGGCCAAGGGGGTGGACGGAGAGACCAGCCTGCGCCGGGCCTGGATGACCATGCGGGACCAGGAGCTGGACACCCTGTGCGTTGTGGACGGGGAGCAGAACCTTCTGGGCGTCATTACCGTCAAGGACGTGGCCACCGCCAACATGGACGGCATGGACCCCCACACGCTGGAGGTTGCCAAGACCAGCTATCAGAACTTGATCGACATTCTGGACGGAGCCGTGCTGGTGGGCGATGTGACGGACAAGGCGGTGGAGGGGCGCATTATCATCGGATCGGGCAGCGCCGAGCAGATCGAGGCCTCCATCTCCCCGGGCGACGTGGTGGTGGTGAGCAACCGGGCGGAGAGCCAGCTGGCAGCCCTGGAGATGGACGCCGGCTGCATCATCGTCTGCGCCAGCAGCAAGGTGTCCCGCACCATGCAGATGCTGGCCGAGGAGAAGGGCTGCATCGTCATCAGCACGCAGAACAGCACCTACGTCACCGGCCAGATGCTCAGCCAGGCGGCCCCCATCCGCCACTATATGACCACCGGCAGGCTGTTGACCTTCACCCTTCACACCCCGGTGGAGGAGGCCACCCGGGTGATGGCCTCCGTCCGCTTCCGCTACTTTCCCGTGCTGGATGACGACGGCAAGTATATTGGTGTGGTCTCCCGCCGGAACCTGCTCAATCTGCACAGGAAGCAGCTGATTCTGGTGGACCACAACGAGAAGGGCCAGGCGGTTGAGGGGATCGACTCGGCCGAGGTGCTGGAGATTATCGACCACCACCGCATCGGCACCATGGAGACCGACGGCCCGGTGTATTTCCGCAACGTGCCCGTGGGCTGCACCTGCACCATCGTCTACCAGATGTACCGGGAGAACGACGTGGAGATCAGCCCCACCATGGCCGGGCTGATGCTGTCGGCCATTTTGTCCGACACCCTCATGTTCCGCAGCCCCACCTGCACCCCCATGGACGAGAAGGCCGCCCGAAAGCTGGCTGAGCTGGCCGGGGTGGAGCTGGAAAAATACGCCGACGCCATGTTTGAGCACGGCGGCGATGTCGCCGGCAAGACGGCAGCGGAGGTATTCAACGGGGATTATAAGATATTTACCAGCGGCGAGGTGCGCTTCGGCGTGGGCCAGGGCAGCTACATGACCGAGAAGAACCGAAAGGCCGCCCAGGCCCTGGTGGGGCCTTACCTGCCCGAGGCCCGGACCAAGCAGGGGCTGGACTACATTTTCTACATGTTCACCGATGTGCGCAACTCCGGCACCGAGCTGCTGATGGCGGGAGCCGGAGCGGAGGAGCTGGTGGCAAAGACCTTCGGCGTGGAGGTGCGGGACGGCATGGCCGTCCTGCCCGGGGTGGTCAGCCGGAAAAAGCAGATGATCCCCCGGCTCATCAACGCCATCAAACAGGAACAGGAGTAAGGAGAGACGACAATGAACCGACCGCTGATTGAGGGGTGCGTGGACTCCTACGCCTCCGCCATGGCCGCCGTCCGGGGCGGGGCGGACCGGCTGGAGCTGTGCGCCAACCTGTCCATCGGGGGAACGACCCCCTCCCATGCCCTGTTCCGGCAGGTCCGGCGGGACTGCGGAGCGCTGGTTAATGTGCTGGTCCGGCCCCGGTTCGGCGACTTCCTCTATACGACGGAGGAGCTGGAGGAGATGGAGGAGGAGATCGCCCGATTCAAAGAGCTGGGGGCCGACGGCGTGGTGATCGGCGTCCTTACCCCCGATGGGGAGCTGGACGGCGGGCGGCTGGCCCGGCTGATGGAGCGTGCGGTTGGGATGGAGGTCACGCTCCACCGGGCCTTTGACATGACCCGGGACCCCTTCGCCGCTCTGGAGGAGGCCGTCCGGCTGGGCTTTGGGACCATCCTCACCTCGGGTCAGGCCGGGAGCGCCCCGGAGGGAAAAGAGCTGCTGCGGGAGCTGACCGCCCGGGCGGCGGGGCGGATTGACATTATGGCGGGCGCCGGCGTGAACCGGACCAACATCCGCCTGCTCCATGAGTACGCCGGCGTGACCAGCTTCCATACCTCTGCCCGGCGGGGTGCGGCGGACAGCGGAATGCGCTACCGCAAGAAGGGGGTCTCCATGGGGCTGCCCTCCCTGTCGGAGTATGAGATCTGGCGGACGGACGAGTCGGAGTTCCGGGCCTGCGCCCAAATCGTCCATTCCCTGACAGAATATGGGGATTTGGGAGCGAGAAGGGCAAAATGACAGACTTGGACTAAATTTGAAAAAGTTGTTTTGGGCATATTGACTTTTCTGCTCTGAAGTTTTACAATAGGAAAGTCCTGGGGGCGGGAAATATTCCGCTCCACGCCGGGACAAAAACAAAAATGGAGGAATGAAACGTGAAGAAGTTATTATCCGTGCTGCTGGCTTCCGCGATGATGCTGTCTCTGGCCGCCTGCGGCGGCGGAGACAAGCCTCAGGGCGGGCAGACCAGCCAGCAGCCCAGCTCCGGTGGTCAGAGCAGCTCTCAGCAGGGCGGTTCCGGCACCCCTGCCGACCCCATGCAGGAGCTGATTGACGCCGCCAAGGCCGAGGGCGAGCTGGTGGTTTACGGCTCCTGCGAGGAGGATTACCTGTCCGCGGCCTGCGCCAAGTTTGAGCAGCTCTACGGCATCAAGACCACCTTCCAGCGCCTGTCCACCGGCGAGGTCCAGGCCAAGATCGAGGAGGAGAACGGCAATCCCTCCGCCGACGTCTGGTTCGGTGGCACCACCGACCCCTACAACGTGGTAGCGGCTGAGGGCCTGCTGGAGCCCTACGCGGCCATCAACGCCTCCCACATCACCAAGGATGTGTACAAGCACGCCGACAATATGTGGCACGGAATCTACACCGGCATCCTGGGCTTTATGGTCAACAAGGACGAGCTGGACCGTATGGGCCTGGAGGCCCCCCAGGACTGGCCCGACCTGCTCAAGCCCGAGTATGAGGGCCTGATCTGGCTGTCCAACTACAACACCGCCGGCACCGCCAAGCTGGTCATCAACACCATGATCCAGAAGTACGGCCACGACGACGGCATCCAGTATCTGGTAGACCTGGACAAGAACATCGAGGTGTACACCAAGTCCGGCTCCGGCCCCTCCAAGAACGTGGGCACCGGCGAGTGCGTCATCGGCATCGGCTTCCTGCATGACGGCATCACCCAGATTCTGGACAACGGCTACGGCAACATCGAGCTGATTATCCCCTCCAGCGGCACCTCCTGCGAGATCGGCGCAACCGCCATTTTCAAGGGCGCCAAGCACTCCAACGCCGCCAAGCTGTGGATTGAGTACGCCCTGTCTCCCGACTGTGTGAACCAGGCCGACGAGGTGGGCTCCTACCAGTTCCTGGTTCTGGACAACGCTGAGCAGCCCCAGGCCGCCTACGACTTCGGACTGGACCCCAACAACGTGATGGACTATGATTTCGACGACGCCACCAAGAACATCGGCACCTATGTGGAAGAGGTCATGACCGCTCTGGCCAACTCCGGCGCCAACACCGGCGATACCGGTCGTTTCCAGACTGAGTAATACACCGCAAAGGCGGGGGACGGCGCACACCGCCGTCCCCCTTTTCTAATCTGAAGAAAAGGAGGGCCTCTCCATGGCAAAAAGCCAGAGCGCGGCGCTGGACCGGAAGAAGCTGATGGCTGATCCCATCATGGTGGGCACCATCATTGTCCTCATCGCGTTTTTGACCCTGTTTATCCTCTATCCTTTGGCCATCCTGCTGGTAGACAGCTTCTACGGCGGAACCGGCTTTACGCTGGATACCTTTCAGCGTATCATGGCCATGCCCACCTTTATCACGGCCATCGGCAACACCCTGAAGGTGGGCTTCCTGGTGGGTATCCTGTCCACCATTGTGGGCCTGCTCTTCGCCTATGTGGAGGTCTACGTCAAGATGTGGCGGGGAGTGGGCGGTCTGTTCAAGGTAGTGTCCATGCTGCCCGTGGTGTCGCCCCCCTTTGTGCTGTCCCTGTCCATGATTATGCTTTTCGGCAAAGCGGGCATCATCACCCGCCAGTGGCTGGGCATCTATGACAACAGCGTCTACGGCTTCTGGGGCATTGTCATCGTCCAGACCCTTACCTTCTTCCCGGTGTGCTACATGATGCTCAAGGGCCTGCTCAAGAACATCGACCCCTCCCTGGAGGAGGCCGCAAGGGATATGGGGGCCAGCCGGTGGAAGGTCTTTGCCACCGTCACCTTCCCGCTGCT
>OFGH01002413.1_pt1 | contig 10292 bp, 9 predicted proteins | sample 1521721 | NCBI WGS metagenome assembly OFGH01 (sample SAMEA3504132, study PRJEB24116) | mouse gut metagenome | biome: mouse gut; feature: mouse-associated habitat; material: faeces | place: Denmark | collected 2011
AGTACATTACAAATGAGCATGTAGTTTTTTTCTAACTTAATTTGACAATTCAGGACAGTTAAAGGTACAGTGGGCGAGCTTGCAGTTAATCCATATTATAAAGCTCATATTGCTCGACAAATTATGGCTATTAGACCTTATTTAGTTAATAATGAATTCCTAAAGATTTATTTAGAGACAAAAATTGATAATATGAAGTTACAATCACAGAGTATGATTCCCGGAATATCTCGTGAAGTACTCCTAAAATTATTAATTGCATTGCCCCCAAAAACAGAACAATTAAGAATTACAAATCTAATTAAGAAATTATTTCAAGAATTCGAAGAAATAACATGACTTTGGTATTAATTTCTTGTTGTTCTCGAATTGTTGGAAGAGGTATGGGAAGTACATCAATTTTCTTAGAATTTAGAGTTTTACCTTTAATTGCAGATATAGTTTCACCTGAATTACTTATTATCGGAAGGACAAGATATAAATAATTTCTAAGCACATTATTGTTATCCCAGTAAGGAAAAATAGATATTATTGCTTCATTATGCACAGAATTTTTGCCTAACAAATTTGTTTTTCCTATGCTCAATTTAAAACTCATGATAAGAGTACCTTTTGGAGAAACAATTCCCTTAAATACTTCCTCTACTGCTTTATTTGTTATTTTTCGGGTTGTTCTTCCGATATACTTATCTTTTCCCATATCAGCAATTGAAATCCAAGGAAAGCCTTCGTGATTAGTCCAGTAGTTTTTGTTTTTCGTATTTGGTGTTTTTCCGATCCTATAGTTAACGATGTTTTTTAGTGGTACTATTTCCCAACTATCAGGCAAGTTCTGATAATAGGCGTCAGAAGAATAATAATAATTATAAAAATTCCCGCTGTCTCGGTAAGAACAGTATTTTTGATGTTATAGCTAATATTAAGTGTGATAAAATAACATCAGTAAAAAAGCTGAGGGGAGAACAACATTTGGAAAAAGGAAAATCGATTGATGCTTTGATGAGACATATTCGAAATGATCACAATGTTTCAATAAATGGTGGAAAGAATAAAAAATCATTAATGAATATGGGATACTATCATGGATATAAGAGATACCGTTTTATAAAATCTACCAAAAATATACAGAATTTTGATGATTTTTCACAAATCACGGCTATCTATTCTTTTGACTTTGAGATAAAACGAATTTTTTATCCAATGATTATCCTAGTAGAAACTAGTATGAAGAATCGAACAATTGATGCTGTAGTTACCCGACAAAATTCAGATATAGAGTCTATTTATAAGACGAAACTAACTGATTATTTAGATTATGACAGAAATAGTAATGATAAGAAGGAGATTAGAAAGTTTAGAGATGGCATAAAAGGAAGACTTGATTTTAGATCAGTCATGGATCAGACGATTGGATATAATTATGGAAAAAATGATGCACTAAGCCATTTTGTTCATAACAGTAAACCAATACCTTTGTGGGTTTTCTTTGAATTAATAACCTTTGGACAATTCGGACACTTTATAAGTCGTTTAAGTAAGGAATGGAGACTTAAAGTATCGGAGGCTAATGGGTTACAAAGCGCATCGTTTAACCAGAATGGACGTATGTTGCAAAATATCGTTTTTACATTAACAGATTTGAGAAATGCAACAATGCATAATTCTGCTATTTTTGATGCAAATTTTAATCATGATGGCATCGCAAGGGGGCTTAAACAATTTTTAATGTTGGAGACTAACATTGAAGATATCACGTTTGATAAAATTATTGATTATCTGATTTTACTTATATTTGTCTTAAAAAAATATGGGTACTCCAAAACGGAGATCAAAGCATATGTTCGTCAATTCGAGAGTGCGAAAGAGAGACTTTTTAAAAGTATACCTCGTTCAACTTATGGATCATTACTCGGGATGGATTCTAATAAGAAAATTGAAGGTATTTATTCTTTTATATCTAGAACTTGAAAATCCTGAATAATAATGCTAAAATCAACATATCTAATTGGGGTGTATCACTTCGGTGTGCATCTAAGGGAATCAGATGCTTCTGATTCCCTTTTTTATTAAAAAATCCTCACTATATGCTGTAAGCCTACAGTGAGAACTCATAAAATGTTACCAAGTCACTATTTTATTAACAATATTCTGTTGTTCTGTTGATGTTCGTCTTAGGTAAATACGAGTAGTTTCAATACTTTCGTGCCCCATTAAATCTGCTAATAGGGAAATATCATTAAATTTCTCCAAAAATCGTTTAGCATACATATGACGAAACGAATGAGGGTAGACGATTTTTGTATCTAAGCCATATTTATTAGCATAATTTTTAAGCTGTTGAGCAATACCGCGTGGTGTGATCTGCTCGCCATATTTGTTTAGGAATAAATAGCCCGATGTTCTGTTTTCATTTTCTATCCAGATACTTGTTTCGTTCTTTAATCGCTTAGGAATATATAATCGCCGAATCTTGCCACCTTTTGAATAAATATCAAAATATCCAATATCAATATGTTCAGTCTTGATTTTGACTAGTTCACTCACTCGAGCACCTGTTGCACCTAAGAACCAAACAACGAAGTACCACTTCATATTCCCATCTTTTTTTAACTTCCGCTTTAAGAACAGATAATCGGCATAACTGATAACATCCTCTAAATAATTTTTTTGCTGAATTTTGATTGCTTTCAAACAAAGATCATCATTACCTGAAAATTTCAAAAACTTATTAAGCCCTTGAATACGTAAATTTACTGTTTTAGGCTTAAAGCGTTCTAACAAATATCCTTTATATTCCAGAACCCCTTCAAGCTCCAAATCGTAATTTTCAAGAAAATACTTTACAGCATATAAGTATGAATCAATGCTATTTGTTGACAGTCCCTGTTGTTTTAAGTGCAATTCGAAATCTTTTACTGAATTTTCCATATTTTTGCCCCTTTGATATAAATTTAAAAGCACTGTATATCTATATATAATGTACGCAAAAAACGCCGTTCTTTACAGAAACGGCGGTAATTTTTATAATCATTGTTATTCTTCAGACTCCTATTATGGGAACTTGCCGAAGTCTTGGCTACTGACCACCGTGGAGAAAAGTTGCATATTATTATCTGAAAGGGATTTATCATCGGATAAATATGACAATAACTCACAAAATTCTACACCATATATCACAGGAGCAAGTAATTTTCATAATGGACAAATTACCACTGATGGGTATACAAAATTTCCTCAGGTTATCGCACAAAAAAATGATTTACTAATCACTGTAAAAGGGACGATTGGTGAATTAGCCATTTTAAAACTTGAGAAAGCTCATATTGCAAGACAAATTATGGCAATACATCCATTAGCCATTGATACACAATACGTATTTCTAGTCTTAAAAAATTCTATTGAACAACTGAAGCAACAAGCTCAGAGCATGATTCCGGGAATTTCACGAAATGTTTTATTAAAATCGGAAATTCCTTTGCCACCGATAAGCGAACAAAGACAAATTTGTCAAACTATTTCATTAATTGACTCTCAACTTCAAAAACTGAGTTAATTAAATTAACTATGCGTATTTGTTCCTTTTCAGCAGGTAAAGCTATTGGCAAATTCCTCAATACTTCCCCACCAATTGCTTTAAATGTAGTACCTGTCGCTTGCTGTTCTAAAATTGATTTTTGTGTCAGCAAAAAATGGTACAAATATTCTAAACTGTATCCATACGGCTGAATTGCAGCGAGACCGCGTCCTATCACGATTGTTTTTCTAGTTAAATTTACATCTCCAACTGGGGCTCGAACTGACATAACGATTGAAGGGATTTCTATTTCTTTTGTTATCTGGCTGGTGTACTTGCCGGAGGGATTTAAGAATTTTTCTCCAAAGTCACTTTTCCCTTGATGAAATTCAACCGCATTCAAGCTAAATTCGCTTGTTACATTATTCCCTTTAGGAGATTGTCCCATAATTACATTAGCAACGGAGAATAACTTGGATTTTATCCATGTTTTTGGTAACTTCCCATAATAGGCGTTATCACCATCTTTTACGAGCTCTGTTTCAACTAAATCTTTCTTTTTGATCTTACCTTCTTCGTACAATCTCTGTTTTTCAGCTCTGATTTTTTCAAGTAACACAGACGCTGGTTCGTCGTTTGGATCTTGTGGCACTAGCTTTCCTTGCATAGCCACATCAAGCACTTTTTGTTTGAGCTGTGTTGCTAATTGCTTTAATTGTTCTTGTTCTTTTTCTATAGTGTTAACTTTTGAAATTAATTCATTATATGAATCAACAATTTTCGTCTGTTCGTTTACTGGCGGCAGAAAAATAATTTGACTGTATATTTTTTGGCCAGATATTACCGGTTGGGCAGTTTGGCTTGTTAATGAACCTAAATTCAAATGCTTAAGTGACAACTCTAAAAAATTTGAATTAACAACTGAAGAACTCGAAACTATAAGTGAATTATCGGTAACCCATGAAAATTCTTTAGTTCGCATAATTGATCCCGCATAAAAACCAACACGTCCAATAAGTAATGTGCCTTTTTCAATAAATCCCTCAGAATAAGAACCCATTATTCCGTGAGCACCGTATACCGGCACGTTGCCGTCTTCCGTAAGTTGTGTTCTTTTTAAACTTTTACCAGAAGAGACTCTAAGAATCTGAGATAATTTGATTGGTAACCAATTATCTGGGAAATCAAGGGTGGTGAGGAGTGGATTCACAGTCCCATCCGCAAACTTCTCATAATGTAAACCATCATCACCTTTAAAAATCTCGGTTTCGTTCTTATCACGCTTGATTTTCTTTTGTTTAATGAGTTCTTCTTTTTCTGCTTTGATCCGCTTTAGAAGTTCGCTTGCTGGCTCATCATTTGGATCTTGTGGAACTAATTTCCCCCGCATCGCCAAATCTAAGATCTTTTCTCTAAGCACTTTTGTATCGATCATTCTTTTACATCCCCCAATAATTCTTGAAGTTGTGCTACAGCATTTGAAATATTGTTAGATTTTTTCTGCATCAATTCAAGGATCTCTGAAATCGTGTAATCAGGTGTATCACTTTCTGCTTCCATCCAATTAACGTCAAGACTTGTGTTATCTCGCGCTTTGATCTGCTCGATCGTATACTTACGCCAACGACCATTTGGAGTATCTTCACTCCATGTTTCCTTTCGATTTTCCATATCATCACGTTTATAACATTCGATAAATTCCGCAAAATCTTTAACATTTAATGGATTACGTTTTCCAAATTTACGCATATTATTACGCATATCAAAGAACCAAATATCCTTCGTATTATCCTTTTCTGTCGTGCCACGAGTAAAGAATAACACATTAGTTTGGACCCCTTGAGCATAAAAAATACCAGTTGGAAGTCGCAAGATCGTATGCAAGTTACACTTATCCATTAAATCTTTTCTGATAGACTCACCTACACCACTATCAAACAAGACATTATCCGGAACAACGACCGCAGCACGTGCTTTACCATCAGTTTTTAAAGAATTATAGATAGTTTGTAAAAAGTTCAACTGCTTATTACTTGTTTCATAAGTCAAGTCATCACGAGTAGCACGCTCGCCCCCTTTTTTAGTTCCAAATGGTGGATTAGTTAAGACAAGATCAAAATCTTTCATCCATTTACCATTTGCTGACAATGAATCTCCTTGATCTAGTCGACCTTCAATATCATGCAGCAAAGCATTCATCAATGCTAGTTTATGTGTATTAGGAACAAGTTCCATCCCGCTCAAAGCTTCTTTTTTCTGAAATTCAACTTCCTCAGGTGAAAGATCAAAAAAGTCATCGTACTTTTCCTTTAAATAATGATCAGCTGCTATCATAAATCCAAAAGTACCTGCAGCGGGATCGTTAAGGCGTTCACCTTTCTTAGGATCCATTAGTTGGACCATCACATCGATCAACACTCGTGGGGTAAAGTATTGACCAGCACCTGATTTGGTTTCATTCGCATTTTTTTCAAGCAATCCTTCATACAGATCACCTAACCCTTCATGTTTAGCAGAATACCAATCTAAAGTATCGATATCCTTGATGATCTTCTCTAGATTTTTAGGTTCATCAATACTCGTTGAAGCATCAGCATAGATCATATTGAGACGCTTATCTTTAGCAACATCAGGATCTCCTAGATCTTGCAAAAGTTTTTTATAGAATTTCTTCAGCTCTAATCCTTCTTTTGAAACTAAATTATCCCAACGATAATCTTTTGGAATGACGGACTCAGTTTCTTGCTCTTTCATCATTTTCAAAAATAAAATATACGTTAATTCTGTCACATAGTTTTGGTAACTGATCCCATCATCCCGAAGCACATCAGCCATTTTCCACAATTTCTGTACAATTTCATTATTTGTCACGTTACAATTCTCCTCGTTACTCTGCTTAAGCAATATATAGTTGCTCATTTAATAATTGAATGATGTTGTCTACATTCTCTCCAATCTGTTTTAATGCAAATTTATAACCACCTTGTTGTTTCCAAACTTCCGTAGTATTAAAGTACTGTTCTGCCGTTGGGGCTAGTACAGGTTCCTTAAGTAATTGTTTCTCGATTTTTTCTAACCACCGCATCTGTCTAGGATTCCAATCTTCCACACCATAAACTTTTTGCATAGCCCTTTTAATACGGGTCTCATGATCAACTAACTCCGTACCGAGTGCTGCCTGCCGAATAAAGCTGATGATATCAGCTGCAATGTATTCTTTCTTTTCTTGACGCCAAGCATCCTGTAAAGCCTTTTCTTCAAATTTATTTTCTTTCAAGCGCAACCTGATCTCACGTAAATCTTGATAAGTCAGATCTTTTGGACGTGTCACAACTACTTGCAAAGCAGGGATCAAGTTCATATTTTCCCTAATGAACTTATTAAATTCATTTAAATAGTCACCCGGTTTAGTATTACCTGCACCATATCCTCTAGCTACTTCAAGGAGCCTATCTTCATGTATTGAGATAACTACTGGATCTTTAGACGTATACCAAGAAGCAACACGTTGAATATTTTCAGTCTGAGCTTCTAATTCAGCTTTATTCATACTTTTTAAGCTTTGGATCCATAAAGTTAAGTCTTTGATACTTCCCCTACTTAGACTAGTTATCTCTGCCTCGTCTTCTGCTTTAAGTCTCTGTTTTTTACGATGTAACTTGGCAACCAGTTCTTCTTTAAAGAAGGCAAATTCAGCATTATCTTCCGCTTCTAGTGCCTTTTCAAGGATCTCTTGTATCGTCTGTTTTGGATTTTTGACAACAGGCTGCATATCTGTAATATTTTGTAGATAATCATACAAGTGGACAGCATCAAAAATTCTAAATGAATCTTTGCCGATTTTTGGACATAAACGAGTTGCACGACCTAACATTTGATCATATAGGATACGTGATCGAACTCGTCGCATAAAGACCAAATTTTCGATTTCAGGAACATCAATTCCCGTTGTCAATAAATCAACTGTAACAACAATATTTGGATATTTTTCATTTTTAAACCGTTTGATCTCTTGCTCTGGATGCCTGATATAACCTGTTATTTTTTCAATAGCATCATCATCAACAGGAATATCATTTGTAGCATATGCTTCTTTTAATAGTCGAACTATCAAGTCTGCATGTTGATCATTTACTGCAAAGATTAGTGTTTTACCTGGTTCATTAGGATCAATATATGACGTCAATCCATCGAGAATAGCACGGTTAAAGTTTTCCGTGATAACTTTTTTATTGAATTGATCTACTTCAAACTCAAGCTCATCATCAAGATGAATTTTATCGATCTTTTTATATTTATCATCCCACGCATCAACCTCTGTATTGGCAGCAAATTTGATTCCATTCTTTGCTAATTCCGTTTCAAATTCATAAGGTGGCTCATGATCAACTAAGTATCCATCAACGACAGCATCAGTATATGAATAAGTATATATTGGTGCACCGAATATCTCTGTCGTATGTGAAGCAGGTGTTGCAGTTAATCCAAGAACTGTAGCGTCAAAATAATCTATGACTCTGCGATATTGACTAACATAATCTTTTTGCTCTTGATAAAACTGCTCCTCCTCACTCATATCCTTATCTTCTGTGTATCCACGATGCGCCTCATCAACGATAATAAAATCATACGTACCTACAGACGGTCTTTCATTAGTATCTTCTTTAAAGAATAAGCGACGCACCATTCCCTGAACGGTTGCGATATGGATCTTAGTATCTTGTTCTGGCAAAATATCGCCAATTTCTTTAACATCATAGATATCCGCCAGCGATATATTATCAACTTTGTTATCCTTCAACGCATCTGCTGCTTGGATCCCTAAACTTTTTCTATCGACTAAAAACAATATTCGTCGAGCACGCTTCGTTTTGATCAAACGATACATCAAGGCCAAAGCTATGCGAGTTTTTCCTGTCCCAGTTGCTAACGCAAGCAACATGCGTCTTTTTTTCTCTGCAAGGCCCTTTTCAACGGCTTCAATCGCCGCAATTTGATACTTTCGTTCGACAAATTCAGGATAAGGTTCTTCTTTTAATTCTTTTTCGGCTTTTTTTTCATCAACAACTAGCTTTTGCAGCAGATCTTGTGGACTATGCCAACTTTCCAAAGCATATGATGCCTTTTGCGGTGTCCGAGCATCCCAGAACCAGACCCCCGACTGTTCAGCCAGTTGTTTCAAATATGGACGCCCATTTGTAGCATAAATAAATGGGACTTTATATCCATCATTTACTTCATCAAAAGTATACTCCAAAGCTGAAGCCACTTCTTTAGCATATTCTTTTGATTGAACTATATCACCAGCAACAGACTGATTATATTTTTTGGCTTCAATAATACCGACAAGTTTAAGTCCGATAAATAATGCGTAATCAGCCCGATGTCCGTTTTTAGTTGGAAACTCTGCAATTGCCTTATTTTTACCTTTCTCTGGGCGAGCACCATTACACCAATCAAGTTCTTTTGTATCAGCTTCCCAACCTGCATCCCGTAGTTGTTCATCAATGAACATTATTCTCGTTTGCTTTTCAGTTAAATCATTATTACGCAAAAACTTCCTTGAACGTTGTCTACGATCAGATTTTAATTTATTAAATGATGCCTCGCTTTCATCCTTCTGAGACCGTGCTATTTTTTCTAATTGAGCTTGGAATTCTTGCTTCTCAGATTCAGCTAATTCGATTTGTGCTTTGAGTTTGGCGATCTCTTCAGCGTTAAATTTGTCGATATCCTTAGGTTCAATAAATTCAGTCGTTTTAAAGTTCAAATCTCCATAGACTTCCATAAACCAATTTGATAAATAATGAGACAAACGAAGCATGTTCATTGCCTCTCTCTCATCATCATAACCATCATGTACAGCTTTATTGCCAACTATACGAATTTTATGAAAAATAGCCGAAATATCCGAGTCTAATACACCTACACGCTCTAATTCACGAAGTTTATCTACTTGTGTTTCTAGATTCCACGGTGTTAATCTTTCCAAAGAAAAAATCGCTTCCGTCATTTGCTCTGCAAATTGGCGAATTTTAATCATGGAAATATTTGGATCACTATAGACATTTACCTCTGCACGCCCACCTAATTTCGCAAATATTGGCCATTGTTTTTGAAACATATCGAAATTACTCATTTTAAACTCAACCCTTTAATTTCTTATCTCACAATCAGCTCTCGAGAGCTTTGCACTTAGTATTTATTTATATTTTCGCTCAAATTTTAGTTCTCATAATAAAATTATAAAGAACTTTTACCATACAAGTATTATATCACGTTTTTTCAAGAAAATATGGGAAACTATAACTACGTATGCTAACTATATGACAGCGTAAAAACTTGCAAAGCACGTGCATATATCAGACAATATGTTCATCGTATCGACGATTTATGATAAGAATCGTATACTGTTTTTATCATCCATTTAGGGTGACATAGAAAAGGTGATTATTTGCAAAATAAATTAGGTATTACTGATCAAGCGGAGTTAGCGAAACAAGAAGAGAGCTTATCTAAAAAGAGAGCTAAAGAATTGATCGAAACCAAAAAATTATTTGAGTTTGAAATTGGAACCTTTAAGGGCTTATCGGCTATTCACCACTATCTATTCCAAGATATTTACGATTTTGCAGATAAAATACGTGATGTAAACCTTGCAAAAGATGATTTTTCAAGGGCTCTATACTTTTTACTGTGTAATGATACTATTTCATTACGCAGTTTTTGATTTATCATAAAATAAAGAGTATCCTGGTATACACAAAAAGAGCCATAA
>OFGH01002419.1_pt1 | contig 10273 bp, 8 predicted proteins | sample 1521721 | NCBI WGS metagenome assembly OFGH01 (sample SAMEA3504132, study PRJEB24116) | mouse gut metagenome | biome: mouse gut; feature: mouse-associated habitat; material: faeces | place: Denmark | collected 2011
CGAATCCCCCTCTCGCTATTTGATAAGGGGCGGAAAGCGCTGATAACAGCGTTTTCCGCATTCTTTATATTCAGATACAGACAGGAGGCAGGACAATATGAGAGTTGGCATGGGATATGATGTACATCGTCTGGTGGAGGAGCGCAGGCTGATCCTCGGAGGGGTGGAGATTCCTTATGAGAAAGGGCTGCTGGGCCATTCGGATGCAGATGTGCTGGTTCATGCGGTTATGGATGCTCTTCTGGGGGCGGCAGCCATGGGGGATATCGGAAAGCATTTTCCGGATACCGATCCGGCCTACAAAGGGATTTCCAGCATGAAGCTTCTGCGGCATGTGGGACATCTTCTGCAGGAGGAAAACTATCAGATCATCAATATCGACGCCACAATCATCGCGCAGAAACCAAAGATGGCGCCGTACATTCCGAAGATGGTGAAAAATGTGGCAGAAGTGCTGGGGCTGGAGACGGATCAGGTAAATATCAAAGCAACAACAGAGGAAGGACTTGGATTTACCGGAAGCGGAGAAGGAATATCGGCGCAGGCCATTTGTTCGCTGGGCAGATTTTACGAAAACAGCGTTCGGGTATCCGACCGTCTGGATGGCCCCTGTGATTCCTGCGGCGGCTGTAAAAGAAACAGTTGACAAATTCCGTTCCCTTGCATAAACTATACCATATACCGCAAAAGACCGCCGGTTACGGCGCGTGTCAAAGCAAAACTTTGTCGGGGCATAGAATAAGCAAAAGCGTGGAACGGAAAAAGTAGGAAATCCGCTGTCGTCCAGAGAGAAGCTGCCGTTGGCTGTAAGCAGCTTTACATATGATTTCTAAAGTGCGTCCGGGAGCTGATCCGGTGAAAACAGTAGCCGGGTACGTATCATGCACGTTACGCATTTTGAGTGAAAGCGCTTGCTTTTAGAAGAGTGGAACCGCGGATAAACTTCGTCTCTTGATCGGGAGACGGAGTTTTTTTGTTGGCGGCCGCTTTGTTATAAAATTGGAAAGAAAGAGAGGAAGTATGGGGGTTATCCAGTTTATAAAAGAAGAAATTCAGGTCATACAGGAGAGAGACCCGGCAATCAAATCGCCGATCGAAGTGATTTTATATCCTGCGTTCCGTGTGATGCTTAGTTACCGCAGGGCGCACAGGCTGTATCAGAAAGGCCATTTTTTCAGGGCAAGGCTTATATCGCAGAGAGCGGCGAGGAAAACGGGAATCGAGATCCATCCGGGGGCTCAGATCGGCAAAGGTTTTTTTATCGATCACGGCAGCGGCGTGATCATCGGCGAGACGACGATTATCGGAGACAACGTGACGCTTTATCAGGGCGTGACGCTGGGAGGAACCGGCAAAGAAACGGGGAAGCGCCATCCTACGCTGTGTGACAATGTGATGGTAAGTGCGGGAGCAAAAATTCTCGGTTCTTTTACGATCGGGGAAAACTCCAAAATCGGCGCCGGGAGCGTGGTGCTGGAAGAAGTGCCGCCGAATTGTACGGTGGTGGGCGTTCCGGGCAGGATTGTCAAACGGGATAACCAGAAGGTTCCCAGAAGCGATATGGATCAGGTTAACCTGCCGGATCCGGTCAAAGAAGATATTATGGCGCTGCAGCGAGAAAATTCCGCCTTGTGCAATAAGGTGATCGATTTGGAACAGCAGTTAAAAGAACTGCAGAACGATGCCGTACGGAGAACAGAATAAAAGTACCGCCGCAGAGGAATCCATGTTTGGAATGATTGGCTGGAGACCGTTCGGCGGCCATAACAGAAAGGACAGTGGAATATGAAAGTTTATAATACGTTAACGAGAAAGAAAGAAGAGTTTGTACCGTTGGAAGAGGGAAAAGTAAAAATGTATGTCTGCGGGCCTACCGTATACAATTATATCCATATCGGAAATGCAAGGCCGATGATCGTATTCGATACCGTAAGGCGTTATATGGAATATATCGGATATGACGTCAATTTTGTATCCAATTTCACGGACGTGGACGATAAAATTATTCAAAAGGCAGTCGATGAGGGCAGTTCGGCGGAAGAAGTGGCCGGCCGGTTTATTGAAGAATGCAAAAAAGACATGGCCGATATGAACGTGCTTCCGGCAACGACGCATCCGCTTGCGACAAAAGAAGTCGACGGTATGATCGAGATGATCTCCCGGCTGATCGAAAAAGGCTATGCATATGCCGCGGCAGACGGGACCGTCTATTACAGAACCCGTAAATTTAAAGAGTACGGCAAGCTTTCCCATAAAAATATCGACGATCTGCAGGCGGGGCACAGAGATATTAAAGTGACGGGCGATCTCAAAGAAAACGCGTTGGATTTCGTGCTCTGGAAGCCGAAAAAAGAAGGAGAGCCGTATTGGGAGTCTCCCTGGAGCAAAGGACGTCCCGGCTGGCATATTGAATGTTCCGTGATGTCCAAAAAATATCTGGGGGATTCGATCGACATTCATGCGGGCGGCGAAGATTTGATCTTTCCGCATCATGAAAACGAGATTGCCCAGAGCGAAGCGGCAAACGGCGTGGAATTTTCCAAATACTGGATGCACAACGGCTTTTTGAATATCGACAATAAAAAAATGTCAAAATCCCTGGGAAATTTCTTTACGGTTCGTGAGGTTTCGGAACGATATGACCTGCAGGTTCTCCGGTTTTTTATGTTAAGCGCACACTATAGAAGCCCGCTGAATTTCAGCGCGGAATTGATGGAGGCGGCAAAGAACGGCCTGGAGAGAATTCTTACGGCGGCAGAGCATCTGCGCCATCTGTTACAGAATGCCCCAGACGTTTCGTTGACCGAACAGGAGGAGGCGCTTCTTAAGGAAGGAAAAACGTTTGAGGATAAATTCAGGGCTGCGATGGAGGATGATTTTAATACCGCGGATGCAATCTCGGCAGTGTTTGAACTGGTGAAATTTATTAACACCAACACGGCGGCAGATCATGCAAAAGCGTTTCTAAAAAGCCTGTACGGGCAGCTGCACACGCTTTGCGGCGTGCTCGGCATTCTGATTGAACCGGAAGAAGAAATACTGGAAAAAGAGATCGAAGATTTAATTGCAGAGCGCCAGGCGGCCAGAAAAGAGAAAAATTTTAAACGGGCAGATGAAATCCGCGGCTTATTGGCGGAAAAAGGAATTGTGTTAAAGGATACCAGAGAAGGTGTGTTATGGAAAAGAGTTTAAATGCATATATCAGGGAACAGTTTCAGTTAAAAGAGGTGGATATTCGGACGTATTCACCTCTGGCTCTTGCCTATATCGGCGACGGCGTGTTCGATCTGATTATCCGTTCCGTTGTGGTGGACGGCGGTAATATCGGCGTCAACCGTATGCATCAGAGGACAAGCCATATCGTCAAAGCGCAGACGCAGTCCAAAATGGCGGAAAAGCTGCAGGCTTTTTTTACGGAAGAAGAGCGGAATATATACCGAAGAGGAAAAAATGCCAATGCTTCCACCCGGGCAAAAAATGCAACGCTGGCAGACTACCACAGGGCGACAGGATTGGAAGCTGTGTTTGGGTATCTGTATTTGAACGATCGGTTTGACCGCATTTTGTTTTTGGTACAGGAAGGCATTGCGCAGATAAAAGAAAGGATTTAAAGATATGGAATACGAAGAACTGAAAATAGAGGGAAGGAATCCTGTGCTCGAGGCGTTTCGTTCCGGAAAATCCATAGATAAACTGTTTGTGCTGGACGGATCCGGAGACGGTCCGATTCAAACGATTTTACGGGAAGCCAAAAAGAAGGATACGATCGTCCGCTTTGTTGCAAAAGAGCGGCTGGATCAGCTGTCTGAAACGAAAAAGCATCAGGGCGTGATCGCCATAGCGGCGGCATATGCGTATGCTTCGGTCGAAGAGATGCTTGAGAATGCAAGAGAGAAGGGCGAAGCGCCGTTTCTGTTTCTTTTGGACAATATTGAAGATCCCCATAATTTGGGCGCTATGATTCGTACCGCAAATCTCTGCGGAGCGCATGGCGTGATTATCCCAAAGCGCAGAGCCGTCGGACTGACCGCAGCGGCGGCGAAAGCTTCTGCCGGGGCGATTAATTATACGCCGGTGGCAAAGGTGACGAACCTGACCAACGTCATGAAGGAATTAAAAAAAGAAGGGCTTTGGTTTGTCTGTGCAGATATGGACGGTGCACCGATGTACGATCTGGATCTCAAAGGCCCGATCGGTCTTGTGATCGGAAGCGAAGGAGAGGGCGTCTCCAGGCTGGTGAAAGACAATTGTGACCTGACTGCCTCCATACCGATGAAAGGTAATATCGACTCTTTGAACGCTTCGGTAGCGGCAGGCGTTTTGGCATTTGAAATTCTGCACCAAAGAGGCGTATAGGCAGGCGTGCCGTACCGTGCAGGTATCGTAAAAACGGGAGGATGGGAATGGCGGATTTGAATGTTACAGGCTGTTCGGATGAGGAATTGATTGCTGCGCTTCGGGGGCAGGAGGAGAAAGCGGATATCCAAGGGGATACCTCTATGCCATACGGCAATAAAGCGGATATCCAAGGGGATACCTCTATGCCATACGGCAAAAAAGATGAAATCCAAGAGTATATTTTGGGGAAGTATAAGCCGTTGGTGAGGAAACGTGCAAATGCTCTGTATTTGATCGGAGGGGATACGGACGATCTGATTCAGGAGGGAATGATCGGATTGTTTAAGGCGATTCGGGACTTTAACCCGGATAAGGACAGTTCTTTTTCCCATTTTGCAAGAATTTGTGTGGAGCGGCAGATGTATACGGCAATCGAGGCTTCCAGAAGAATGAAGCACGCGCCGTTAAATTCTTATATTTCCCTGTATGACGATTCCGACGAAGAGGGGATGGCGCTTGCGGATGTTTTAAAGGGGGAAGAAGATGAAAATCCGGAAAATCTGCTGATCGACCGGGAAAGCGTCAGGCAGAGGCTGAACGCGCTGTCTGAAAAGTTAAGTAAGATGGAAAAGCAGGTCTTTGATTACATGTTAAAGGGGCTGAATTACCGGCAGATCGCGGAAAAAATGGGAAAGTCCCCCAAAGCCATCGATAATGCGATTCAGAGGATGAAAGGGAAAGCGGAAGGATAACGGATGAATGCTGCAGGGGATTTCTGTTTCACATTCGCTTCCGTAAAAAATGCTTCTGTAAAAAATAAATTTAGATATTGACAGGAAAGACGAGCTATAGTAAGATAACATATGTTGAGTCGTTGACAAAACGCTGGCATGGCTCAGTCGGTAGAGCGTCGCATTGGTAGTGCGGAGGTCACGGGTTCGATTCCCGTTGCCAGCTTTTAAATGGAATGGGAAAGGCTTTTCGAAGTAATTGCTTCGGGAAGCCTTTTCCTGATTTTTATGCGGTTGCAAATATCCGTTCAACGGCAGCGCAATTGTGATCGTATAGCAGTCTGCTGTGTACTTTGTTTCTGCCAAATTTCTTTATAGAACCATTTGTTAAGCCAGAGGCTGAACCGCCAATATAGCCATAGTTCTTTTGGATTGCTGCTATTCCGAAAATGGGGTATATTGTTTTGGAAAGAGAAATTTGCCAGGCACAAATAGACAAAAAGGAGAAGCAGAAATGAATACCTATCAAGTAATAGACGAAAAAAACTGGGAGAGAACCATGCATTGTATGGTTTTCAGGGAAAGCGTGGAGCCGGCGTTTTGTGTATGCGGTGTGTAAATGCGCAAACGAAGTGGAAGCATTCCGGTATCGTTTTTTGAACGGTAGAGTAGTCCTTTTCGACCATATTGATACCGCATTTACCTATCTGAATCAGGAAACGGAATTATTTAAAGTGGTAAATGTGCCGCTTTTGGGCAGCATCCAGGAATATGTGGAAACAGCGGAAAAACTGCCAGGGAACAGAAGGAATATTTTACCGGTCCCCTGGGAAATGACATATTTCAGTGTTCGCCTATGCCCTGGATCACCTATACGCATATTTCACATACCAATTCCGGGAAAAAGGATAATGCGACGCCGCTGTTCGACTGGGGAAAATATTATGAGAAGGACGGCAGAATTGTCATGCCCATATCTGTTCAGGCGCATCATTCTTTTGTGGATGGCATACATATGGGACAGTTTGCCGATATGCTCCAGAAGTATCTGGAAGTGTTTTAGGAGCGGAAGCAGGATGAACAAAGAAGTTGAGGTAAGAAAGGAGTTATCGTTATAAAAGTTCATATATTGCAATCCTGCAATTTTGCAGAAAAGCTTCTTGACATATCTCATGAAAAGGCGGTAAAATTAAAATGTAAAAATTAATTTCATTTTCAAATCTCATGAAGGGTCGCAAAAAGTACACATTTTGAGACGTGAGAGAATTGATATAAAACAGCGCATTTATTTTCACAAAAAAAGCTGTTTTACAGGTAAAAGCCTGTAAAACAGCCAAGAAAGACAGATTGCAAATATCTGTCAGTTTATGCGGTATTCATATATTTTCAGTTTTCTGCAAATCTCATTATGTGTACTTTTTGCGACAAGAATGTGGGGAAAACTTAAAGGAGGTAAGGTGTTAATGAAACAGAACAAAGTAAAGCAATTTTGTAAACGCGGTTTTAGTATAGGGCTTTCTCTGGCTTTGGCAACGACGATGCTTCCGCCTGCCAGTGTAAAAGCAGCAGATGAAATTATGCCGCTTGAAGCAACAACGCTTGCAGCAGGAAGTGTTTTAGCAACTGAAACAACGTTAACAAAAAATCAGCCGTTTACATCCAGAACCGGAAGCAGAAATTTCAGTACGCCGGCATTTACGATTCGGCAGGTAGTAGAGGGGGAAAAGATCGTAAATGGTGAGTCTGTCGCGGTGCGTCCGGGAGATGAGAACGCAGGCGTTGCGGGTGCACAGAAAAGCGATTTACTGATCGCTTCCGCTGAGGCAAAGTACGATTCACTTGGAGATGGCGGCGGACAGGACCTTATTGTTTCCGTATCCAGCGACCAGGGCAAGAATTGGAAATACAGTTATCCGTTCTATTTTCCGGACAGCGTTGGCAGTGGGGTAGAAGGCGCCACTACCGTCAGCAATCCCGTTATTGTAGATAAGGAAATACTGAATTCAAATGCGAAAGAGCCGGGGTTTGTCATGGGCGGCACAATTTATGTGTTTGCAAATGTGTATCCGGGCGGCGTGGCTGTTACGTCAGACGACCGGTTTGAAGCTCCAAAAGCCGGATCCGGTTATGTTACGGTTAATGATCAAAAGCGTTTGGCATTGACAACCAAAGATTCGGGAAAAGACGCTTCAAATCCGTCTACGGCAGAGGAAGGGTCGAAATATGAATATTACGTAGGCGACTTTCAGGAAGGCCGTGCAAGTGTTATGAGTATGACGGATAACAGTGCGACCGATTATCAGGTAGACCAATGGTATAATTTGTACAAGAAAAATTCCAGCAACGGTTACGATGCTCTTCTGCAGGACCAGCTGGGTACGGCAGATGGCGAGACCGCAAAAAAAGTACAGCAGAATGTATTTTATGCGGACTCAGATCTTCATGTGTATAAAACGGGATATGTAATGTGCGTTACTTCGGAAGATAACGGTCTTACATGGAGTGTGCCCGAGATCTTGAACCCAAGCCTGTATGAGACGGAAGATACCGTGATTACATTATCTGCAGGAAAAGGATTAAAGACCAGTGCCGACAGGATTGTCATTCCGGCTACCATTGAAAAAGCAGATGCGGACGCTTCGGCGAGTATGCTCTGGAAATGTACGACGGACGAAACACATGGCTGGCATCATGCAGATGTTCCCGCAATTGCGGCAGAAGAAAACAATACGGAACCAACCTGGACAAAGGGCGGGGAAATCGTGGAGCTCAGCCGCGGACAGCTGCGTATGTTTATACGGACCGGACGGGGACTGATTTATTATGCAGATGCCGGAAGAGGCTTGGATTCCGGAGAGACGGAACCGGCAAGTGACGTAGAAAACGTTGGGGCAGGTTCGGATATGTTTACGTTTAAGGCGCCGGTTGCTACAGGAACTTCCGTAACGCCGGATGCAAAAGTAGCGGCCATTGAATATACCAAACCGGTAGATGCAAAAGAACATATTATTATGACGGCGCAGCCGACTGGTTCCGGACATACAAACGGCAGGCTGACCGTATTCGGAAAAGACAATGCTGCAGACCTGGCAAATCCGACCATTACGCGTTTGTTTGATACTTCTCTGTACAACGGAAACTTTGCTGCGGCTTCTATGGACGAGATGTATTACGGCAGTAATATTGCACTTCTTTGGGAAAACGGAAGAGGAGACGTACAGTTCGAAAGCTATAATACGCTGGATATCATGGGTACGGATCACTATGTGGCAGGCCTTGAAGTGGACGTAACGCTGAATCCGAACGGCGCTGCCTATACCAGAAGCGGTTACCGGGTAGCAGGCGTGGATAACCTGGAACCTGCAGACAGAGTAATCGAACCGCAGGATGCGGAGCTTTACAGCGTTACGTTTGACAGAGGAATTGAAAGTGAAGTTACGGTAAAGATTCCGTCATTATATTCCATTAAAAAAACCGGTGCGACAAACGGAACCCTGGGAGGCGTTTATCAGGCGGATTCAGATGCAGGCGTCAGCATTGAAAATGCAGAATTTACATTCCGGCGTCCCTCCAATGCAGAAAATCAAGATCAGTTCTATCAGATTTACAGCGAAGGAATGCAGCGCTATTTAACAAATGTGGATAATGTCAATGTTTTGTTCACAACAACACCGCGAAACAGCATCTATGTTGCGTACAGCGAGGACCACAAGGGTTTTGTGGTTGACAATCGAAGCAGGCTGAATGGGGAGCAGGACCACAGATATTTGCTGTTTGATCTGCAGGGATATACATTTAATACATCGAGTACAATCAGTGCATCAGATGCCAGATATAAGGCGGGAATGCAGGTACTGAAAAAAGTGACGAAAGCAGAAGCAGACGAGGCGCTGGCAGCTGGAAAAACGGTATATGACTTGACAGAGGGCGCTGAAGACGACTACAAATATGTTGCATTGGGCGCTGATGATACGATTGACGTTTCCAGAAAATACCTGATTGCATATAAGGTTGCTGAAAATTCAGACGATAGTACATTTGGAAATGGCGGACTTGTTATTCTTTATCCGCATAATACAACCGCAAATCATGCCAAGCTGGTATATGGAACAAAAGATGCTGTTCTGGAAGCAAGAAAGACACTTACAATTACGCCGAAGGCAAAAAAAGGAACAGAAGACCTGAAAGTCAATAATATTACCTATCATATTACGGTTGAAAATCCGACAATCAGCGTACCGAAAAACGGAAGCGCATTTATTGATGGTGTAACCGCAGATCAGGTTGTACTTGGGGAAACAGGCGAAGCGCTTGTGACTGTAAAGAATGCGACGGAGACAAGAAAGGCATTGTTTGATTGTGTATCGGAAAATCCGACGCCTATGACGCTGGATGGATATGCCACAACGCCGAACTGGGATGCAAATGTAAAAAATGCTGAGTTTGTTATCACAGAAGCAGGAACGGACGGGGGAGATAAAATCTATACGATTTTCAGTGAACTGGAAGGAAATTATCTCGAAAACCAGATTGATGCAAACCAGATCTTTACAAAAACAAGAGCAACACATAAAATAACGCCTGTCGGAGAAGGCGACGAAATTTCGTTTGAAATTATGCGTGCGGGAAATACAGGGTCAAATCCGAAAAACGGAAGATATTTATATTTCTATTATAAGAGAATGGGATTTGATGCGGTCAGCCAAAAAGACGGAACCGATTCATGGTCAGGGAAACCGTTTTCGGATCCTGCTGCAGGGGATTTTGGATATGAACTGCTTGAAAAACGTACAGATAATCTGGAATCCGATGACGATCCAATCCCTGGCTATAAGCGTGCAACAGAAATTGTTTCCAAACGCAGCTACCTGATCACAGAGTATTTTACGGATCCGCAAAGTAAAGAAGAAGTTATCCTTGTTATGTATCCGAGAAGCGGTATTAAAAATCAGTCCAAAATGTATGCGAACACGGAAGTTTCCGGTGTGGAAATCAGTGCAAAAGCGGATATCGATGCGGAAGCAACGGCAGATATTACCATAAACGGAACCGTACATACGATTGTCATTGATACGGAGTGTGACCATGATTGTACCTGGATGGAAATTGTAAAAGAAGCGACCTGTACGGAAGCAGGAATCCGCGGACAGCAGGTTTGTTCCGTATGCCGGGAAGAAATGACGCCGGGAACCGTGGTAGAAGCG
>OFGH01002420.1_pt1 | contig 10270 bp, 4 predicted proteins | sample 1521721 | NCBI WGS metagenome assembly OFGH01 (sample SAMEA3504132, study PRJEB24116) | mouse gut metagenome | biome: mouse gut; feature: mouse-associated habitat; material: faeces | place: Denmark | collected 2011
TCGCCGGCCGCCGCGAACGCGATTGTCGCCGAGACGCGCGCGCAGGAGGATGGCAAGGAGCTGCGCCACGATATCCGCTACCCGTACGACCTCAACGCCGCAAGCGTGACCGAAGGCGACAAGATGCTCGCCGCCGCGATGGAACTCGTGGCGAACGGGCCGGCCGTGGCGGTGCTGCGCGAGATCGCCAAGCACAGCGACGAACTCGAGCTGGTGGGCATTCACTCGCACATCGGATCGAACATCCACGACGCCGACGCATTCATCCACGCCGCGCGCCGCATGATGCTGCTGCGCAAGACGTTCTACGCCACCAATGGCTACACGCTGCCCGAAGTGGATCTGGGAGGCGGCTATTCGGTGGCCTACACCGACGGCGAAGATTTGATGGACATCGAGCAGGAACTCGACCGTCTGGCCACAGCGGTGGCGCAGACGAACCGTCTGCTCGGCATGCCCATGCCGGTCATCTCATTCGAACCGGGCCGTTGGATCGTGGCACCGGCCGGTGTGACGCTCTACCGCGTCGGCACCGTCAAGACGGTCGAACTCAGCGGCGACACCACAGACGCCGATGGCGCGCCCATCACCGAGCGCACGTACGTCTCGGTCGACGGCGGCATGAGCGACAACATCCGCCCTGCGCTGTACGGCGCGGATTACACGGCGGTCGTGGCGAACCGCGACCCGCAAGGCGACACGCGCCTGTCGCGCGTCGTCGGCATGCACTGCGAGTCGGGAGACATCGTGGTGAAGAACGCGCAACTGCCGAGCGACATCGGCCGCGGCGACGTGCTCGCCGTGCCGGTGACCGGCGCGTATGGCCGCACGATGGCGAGCAATTACAACCAGGCGCTCATTCCGGCGGTCGTCGGCGTCGATTCCACCGGCGCACATCTGATGATGCGCCGGCAGACCGTGGAGGATCTGCTCGACCTCGATGTGAGCGAGTAGTCCCACCGGGCAGTGCAGTTATGGACGGGCGGCGCGCATCCTCGCGCGTTGCCCGTACAATGAGCAGCAGCATCAACCGCCGCATGAAAGGAACGGACAGTGGCAGAGAACAACGCACCGATTCGAGTGGGCCTGCTGGGGGCAGGGACCGTCGGCTCGCAGACCGCACGTCTGCTCGTGGAGCAGCAGGACGAGCTCGCGAAGCGCATCGGGCGCCCGATCGAACTGTCCGGCGTGGCGTGCCTCGACCCGGAGGAAGTCGATTTTCCGTGGATCGAGAAGTCGCTGCTGACTTCCGACACGATGTCCGTCGTCAAGAACGCGGACATCGTCGTCGAGCTGATCGGCGGCACGGGCGTGGCCCGCACGTTCGTGCTTGAGGCGATGAAGAACGGCGCGTCCGTGGTGACCGCCAACAAGGCGCTGCTCGCCAAGTACGGCCCGGAACTGTACAAGACGGCCGAAGACAACAACGTCGACATCTACTTCGAAGCAGCCGTGGGCGGCGCGATCCCGATTGTGCGCCCCTTGCGCGAATCGCTTGTCGGCGACCAGGTCAAGGACATGCTCGGCATCGTCAACGGCACCACGAACTACATCCTCGACGAGATGACCACGAAGGGCCTCGATTTCGATGTGGCGCTCAAGGACGCACAGGCCAAGGGCTACGCCGAGGCCGACCCGACCGGCGACATCGAAGGCTACGACGCCGCCAACAAGGCCGCGATCATGGCCACACTCGGCTTCCACACGAACGTCGGCATTGACGACGTGACCGTCGAGGGTATCACGCGCATCACCGCGGACGACATCGCCGCGGCCACCGCCGAAGGGCGCGTCATCAAGCTGCTCGCCGTCGTTGACAAGACCGACGATGGCGTCTCCGCGCGCGTCTACCCGGCCCTCATCAAGCAGGAGCACCCGCTCGCCTCGGTGCGCGGCTCGTTCAACGCTGTGTTCCTGCGTGCCGAGTACGCCGACGACCTGATGTTCTACGGCCGCGGCGCCGGCGGTGCGCCGACCGCCTCCGCCGTCGTGGGTGACATCGTGACCGTCGCGCGCCACATCGCCGCTGGTTGCACCGGCCCGGCGATCCGCATGTACAACGACTATCCGATCGCGCCGCTGAGCGCGTCGAAGGCCGCGTTCGCCGTGCGCTTCCTGATCCACGACAACCCCGGCGTGCTCGCCAAGATCTCCGCCGTCTTCGCGAAGAACGGCGTCTCGATCAACGGTGTGAACCAGGACCTCAAGCCCACACTCAAGGACCCGGGCTACGACGGCGAGATCCAGCAGCTGCGCCTCGTGACGCACATGACCGACGAAACGACGCTGCGCAACACTGTGGCCGAGGTCTGCGAGCTCGACTGCGTGACCGGCGAGCCGTCGATCCTGCGCGTGCTCAACTGACCGCACAGCCGCCGACCGGCGATTGACCCAATCACAGACTGACTAGTAAGGCAGGATTTTCTCGATGGATCCGGTTACCCGCAAGGTGCACGTGCGTGTGCCCGCGACCAGCGCCAACCTCGGCTCTGGATTCGACACCGTGGGACTCGCGTTGGATTACCACGACGAGCTGGAGTTCACGCTGAGCTCCGACCCGCTCAACATGGCCGCGCAAGTGATCATTGACGGCGAGGGCGCGGACACGCTGCCGCGCGACGAGTCACACTTGGTCGTCTCCACATTCCGCCGTGCATGCTCGCGCTTCGGCCTGAGCAAAACCGGATTTATCCTCGAAGCGCACAACCGCATCCCGCAGGCGCGCGGCATGGGTTCCTCAGCCGAGGCGATCGTGGCCGGCATCGCCGCGGCCTATGCCTTCAGTCATGAGGGTGAGCTCGACCGCGATGTGATCTTCGATTACGCGGCGCAGCTCGAAGGGCATCCGGACAACGTGGCGCCTGCCGTCTACGGCGGCATGACGGTCTCGTGGACGCAGCCGGGTGATGGCGTCGTGCAGCCGGACGGCACCACGCCCGCCGCGCTGTTCCGGTCGGTGAACTACTTGGTGGGCCCTGACACCACGGCCTCGGTGTTCATCCCCGATTTCGAACTCTCCACGAGCAAGGCGCGTGAGGCACTGCCGACGGTTGTGCCATTCGCCGACGCTGTGTTCAACGTCTCGCGCGCCGCGCTGCTGATCGGCGCGATGAACCCGGCCATGCTGACGAGCCCGCGCGACCCGAACGAACTGCTGATGGAAGCCACCGAAGACAAGCTGCACCAGGCGTACCGTGGGCCGCTCATGGAACCTTCAGCGCGGCTGATCACGCTGCTGCGTGCGAACGGGTTTGCCGCGATGGTCTCTGGCGCCGGCCCGTGCGTGCTCGTGCTGCACAACGGCGACGCCAACAGCGCAATCGACGCCGTGGCCCACGAACAGCTCGAATCCGGGCACTGGAAGGTGCTGCACCTCGCCACCGACACGCAGGGCGTGCAGGTGGCGCGGCTGTAATCAATTGCGTCGAGTGTAAAAGCTAGTATAAAAAAGCTGAATTCAAGGAGACAGGACCGGCAACCGCGTTCCGTGCTGTGAAGGGCGCTCGGTACGGCAGGGTCTCACCTCTCAGATGGGAATACACCTCGATGGATGAAAACATGATGGAGCAGCAAGCCTCCGGCCAAGTTGGCGGTGGCGCAAAGATAGGGAATGATGGGCTGACACTAACCGGTCTTTTTAGAATCCTGCGCAAACACGTCATCACGATCATCATCACTTTTTTCGTTGTGCTTGGTGTGGTTATCACAATGACCGCAATGTCTCCGGTGCAATATTCGACCACTACCCAGTTGTTCGCAACATACAACGATTCATCGGAAGGTGCATCGAATTCGTCCGAACAGAATAGCGGCAGTTCGTATATTATGAGCCAAATCAAGTCGTATCCAGTGCTCACTACAACGCAATCGGTCTTGCAGCCGGTCATTGATGATCTCGGGTTACATTCTTCCGTGGCACAGCTTAAGGATCAGATCAGCGTCACCAATCCTACGAATACTGCCTTTGTCAATATTTCGGTCTCAGATGAAGATCCTACCCAAGCAGCAGATATTGCAAATGCCGTCGCGAAATCACTGAGTTCAGTTGTTGAAAATGGGCTGTATGCATCCGGTTCACACTCCTCTGTTAAACTGTCCATTGTCCAACCAGCAGTATCCCCCACTACTCCAAGTTCTCCCAAGTGGAATCTCAACATCGCTATGGGTATCATTGGCGGTTTGATTCTTGGCATACTTGTTGCATTGCTCAAAGATGTGCTGTCTAAACGTATTCAAGATGAGGACGAAGTTGATGAATACATCGATGCTCCCACCATCGGTCGTATTCCCGAAGTAGATTTGCTCAACGACACGAAACCGGTTGTTATCAACGAACCAGGCAGTCCGGTCGCTGAAGATTTCCGGCGTATCCGTACAAATCTCTCGTTTATGGCGCCAGTGGAAGATACCAACTGCCGGCTTATTGTCGTAACATCGACGGGAGCCAGTGAAGGCAAGACCACAACTTCGGTCAATATAGCAGCGGCGCTTGCTGAAAACGGCGCGAAGGTGCTGCTCATTGATGCAGATTTGCGTCACCCTTCCGTTGCCAACAAGCTTGATATCGATGGTTCCGCAGGCCTGACCCATGTGCTTTCCGGTCAGGCATCCGTTAAAGACGTTGTGCAGCGTTATTGGAAACCAAACCTGCATGTTATGCCAGCGGGTCCCAAGCCGCCGAATGCCTCGACACTGCTCAACTCGCCAATCATGGTTGAGCTGCTCAATAATGCCATCGAGCGGTATGACTACGTACTTATTGACACTGCACCCATGATAGTGGCAAATGATGCAGTTATTTTTGTGCGCCGTGGCGGTTCTCTCATCATGGTCTGCCGGCGCACACAGACTCTTAAACGCGATTTACATGAGATTGCCGACGAACTTGCCACCCTCGATCTGTCAGCAAATGGCGTTGTTTTCAATTGTGCGCGTGAATCAAAGAAGTCACTCGAACACAGTAACTATTACTACTATTATTCGGACCGTAACGCGGACCACCGCAAGAAGCGTCGCTTCTCGCTTAAGTAGTCTACCTGTATTTCTGCGGGTTCCTTGTGCCTCAAGGAACCCGCGATTTTGTAATGCCTAAGGAGCAGCATGTCGCAAATGAACGCGCAGCAACACCATTACCGCCATCATCGTCACCATCATCGCCGCCGTGTTTGGCCCTGGGGCGTGGGCGTTCTCACGATTGTTGTCCTCATCCTCGCCGCCGTAGGCATGATGGGATTCCAGCTGTACAAGCAGGCGAAGCAAGTGCAGGCGCATGAGAACAATGCAATTGCCATGCTTTCCAAGCTCTCTTCCGGAGACGCTGAAACGCTTGCCAATGCAGGTGATGCGCTTCCGCAGATCGCCCAGGAAACCCAGCAGGCCCAAGACATCGCCCATGGAGGGTTGTGGAGTACGGCGTCGAAGATGCCGTTCGTCGGCACTGATATTTCCGCCGTCCAAGGCATGACGACTGCCATCAATGGCATTGTGCAGGATTCGATCCCGCAGTTTGTGCATGTTCTGAAGATATTGAGCGACGCCCAGATCGCCAATGGCGATGAAGGTGTGAATCTGCAGCCAATCATCGATGCGGCAGAGCCATTGAAACAAGCGAACGCGTCGTTCCAACAACAGGTGCGCGACTATGATGCACTCCCCACTCCGAGCATCAGTATGATTCATTCCGCTTACGACAAGGGGAAGATGCAGCTCAATGACCTCGCTGACCGTGTGAATGCGTTGTCGAGCACATTCCAGATCCTGCCTACGCTTTTAGGTGACGGCCAACAGCGCACCTATGCCGTTATGGCGATGACGCCTTCCGAAATGCGGTCCTCAGGGGGCCTCATCGGTTCCGTCGGTGAACTGACGACGTCCAATGGCACGGTGCATATCGGCGATTTCCGGCCAAATGGTGACTATCTGCCGTACGGTATCGGAGATCATTCCGCAGACATGAAGCGGGTGTTCACCGAAGAAGGACCATTGCACATGTCGTTCGATATCCGCGATTTGGCGGTCTTCCCGAACACTGCGGATTCAGCGGTCGCCATGCAATCCGTCTGGAACCGCACGCCTTGGGGACAAAATACACCTCTTGACGGCGTGATCATGGTCGATCCGGTCTTTTTGCAGCAGCTCATTGCGGTCAACGGCAATGTGACGTTGCCAGATGGCACTGTGCTGACCGGTGAAAACACCGCGGAATTCCTGATGAATACCGTGTACCAGAAATACCCGGAGAACGAGACCGACGCATTGTTCGGCGTTGTGGCCAGCCAAGCGATGAAATCGATGTTCTCGCACATGGATATGGACAAGTTGTATAAAACGGGCGAGATGCTGGGGACCATGGCGAAAGGCCGCCATTTCACGATGTATGCGTTCGATGAGCGCGTCGAGCAAGGCATTCAGACCGCTGGGTTCACCGGACAGATTCCGAGCAGCGAGACCAATCCATCCGTTGGCATCTACTTGACTGAGCAGAACCCCTCCAAGATGGGTTGGTACATTAAGCGCGAGGCGAAGATCCAGCGTGTGAACTGCGATGATGGTGATCTGTACCACGTCGAGTTCATGGTGCACAACACGATGACCGAGGAAGAAGCGAAATCACTGCCTTGGTACATCACCGGCAACAACAGCAACAATACCGGCAAGGCCATGGAGAAGATCCTGTTCTATGCGCCTCAAGGCGGTTCGATCAGCAATCTCATGCAGCTCGGCGGCAAAGTCGATGCGGTCAAGGAGACGACAATCGATGGTGTGAACGCCTATGAGACGTATGTGCAGGTCAATCCGGGGCAGATCGCAACGTTCACCTTTGATGTGCGTGTCTCAGAAAAAGCGACTGCCCCATTGACAATCGATCAGACACCAATGGGATGGGTGGATGACGGCATCACCTATCTCGATCCAAAATGTGATACCAAATGACCATCTAGGGTTCCGCCGCAGATGGCGAGAGGCGCAGGGCCGCATCGTGATGGATGCAGCTCTGCGCCTCTTCGTATAGGGGCCTGTTGGAATGCGACAACACATATGGGAATGATGAATCGCTTAAGCCGTTGAACAATGGTCTATGACGTGCCCGTTGTCTGCATAACTCTGTGTCCATGTAATGACATCGTTTGCGGTATATGAACTTTCTGTTTGGTGTTAGTGGCGGGTGTGTATATAATGAGCAATATGCGAATGGTTGCACAATGATTGTGTCAACTGAAGTGTTTGTTCGCTTACGAAACATATATATATTGTTCATGGCGGGCGAACATGTGCATTGCCGGCCGGCTATGTGGACGGTTGGCGATAAGGAAAGAAAAGTCCCTTATTTCTGGAGAAGAAAAGGAGACAGTGGCATGACACCTCTGTCTGAAACCGAGAAGAAACTCGGGAAGAGCAAGCGTTCAGGAGGACGCGGGTTCGTCGCGAAAGCGGTCGCGAGCATCTCCGCCTTGGCGACGCTCGCCGGCGGCATGGCCCTTGGCGCGGTTGCGGCACCTGCAGCCTACGCGGCGAATGCGCCGACGACGAGCTATGACCGTACGTTGGGCAATCCCACGTTCGAATCGGCGCGCGAGGCCAATGGCCTGGCCAAGGAAATGAACTATGGTGCGATTCTGCATGCATGGATGTGGTCGGCCAATACGATCAAGGCGCATATGGACGAGATCGCCGACGCCGGCTATACCTCGATCCAGACGGTCCCGATGAGCACGATCAAGGGACCGGAGCATGGCATGAAGTTCACCGAGAACTGGTATTACGTCTATCAGCCTTCCGGCACCGGCATCGGCAATAAGGTCATCGGTACGGAAGCCGAGATCAAGGCGATGACCGAGGAGGCGCACAAGCACGGCATCCGTGTCATTGCCGACGCCGTCATCAACCACTTCACTGCGGATTGGAACGCCATTCAGGGGGAGTGGAAGGATTCCAGCCGTTTCCACACCCGTTCCGAAGGTGGCTGTGGTGACAACGGCACCGCAATCAACTACAACAACCGCTGGCAGGTCACGCACTGCCATTTGCTGAGCCTGTGGGACCTCAATACGGAGAATCAGACGGTTGCCAACGGAATGAAGGACTATCTGGTGCGCGCCGTCGCCGACGGCGTGGACGGTTTCCGCTATGACGCCGCGAAGCACATCGAGCTTCCGGACGAGTTCCAGACGCATTCGCCGTATTACGACACAATCCTGCCGAACGGCGCGCAGTACCAGTATGGCGAGGTTCTTCAGGGCGATCCCGGCCTGAACGCCCCAGCGTACCCGGCCTTGTTCAACAAGTATTCCACCAATGGCGGCGGCAACACCGGATCCAAGTATGGCGGTCTCATGCGTGCCGTGGTGCAGGACAAGAACCTTGACGCAGGACGCGTCGGCAGTCTGCAGGGCGATGGTGTGCGTGACAACCAGCTCGTGACTTGGGTCGAATCGCACGATACCTATGCCAACACGAACGAATACTCCAGCCAGCTGTCCGCGTGGCAGATCCGCATGGGCTGGGGCATTGTCGGATCCCGTGCCGGCGGCGCTCCGCTGTTCTTCAACCGTCCGGTCGGCTCCGGTGGCTCGAATCCGCGCTTCGCGGAGCGTTCGTCGCTTGGCGACGCGGGCGATGATGAGTGGAAGCATCCCGAAGTCAAGTGGGTCAACAAGTTCCGCAATGCGATGGAGGGCAACGCCGAATACTTGCGCAACTGCCAGGGCAGCAACTGCCTGATGATCGAGCGTTACAAGACCGACGGCAACAGCAACAACGACGGCGTGACCGTGGTGAACATGGATGGTGACAAGAACCTCGCCGGCATGGACACAGTGCTGGATGACGGCGAATACGTCGATCAGGTCTATGGTGGCAAACTCACCGTCTCCGGCAAGAAGATTACCTCGGGCTCTGTGAAGAGCGGCAAGGTGCATGTCTTCTTCAACGCGTCGAACACGCCGCGTGCCTCCCTTTCCGTGACCGGCGCGAAGTCGTTCAAGACCGACACGACGCAGGTCACGCTCAACGCGCGTAACGTCAACAACGCACGCTACACCACGTCCGAAGGCGACTCCGGTTCGTTCACCGACGGCCAGAAGATCACGATTGGCGCGAAGAGCGCCGTCAACACGCAGATCACGGTCAAGCTCACCGGCACCGACGCAGACGGCAACCAGGTCACCGCTTCCGAGACCTTCACGAAGAAGGATCCGAACGCGGTCGTCAGCTACACGGCCTATGCGAAGAAGCCGGCGGCTTGGAACAAGATCTACGCGTATGTGTACGTCGACAACAACGCGGCAGCGGGCAACGTCATTCAGAACGCGGCTTGGCCGGGCGAACTGATGACGGCCGAATCCGGCGCATGCGACGGCACCGCCGATCAGGTCTATGAAATTCCGGAAGATATCATCGATCAGGCCGGTGACGACCCGATCCGTGTCATCTTCAACAACGGTGGGGCCGGCGAAATCGCCGGCAACAAGTTCCCGGGCGATACGGCGACCGAAGATCCGGACGACCATGTGGATGCTGCCGGTCTGCTGATTGATGGCTCCTATGTCTGGGATGGCAACATCACCAGCGGTACGTGGGAAGAAGCCTCCTGCCTCGCCGTGACCGTCGACTCCGTCAAGATCAACCCGAGCGGCACGATCAACCTTGACCTCGCCAATGGCGCGACGACCCAGCTCACCGCCACCGTGGCTCCGGCCTCGGCTGCGAACAAGCCGGTCAAGTGGACCTCTTCGAGCGAGCGCGTCGCCGTTGTCAAGAACGGCGTTGTACAGGGCGTGGCCAAGGGTACTGCGACGATCACCGCCTCTGTCGGTGGTAAGTCCGATACCGTGACCGTGAACGTGACTGGCGAAGCGCCGGTCGTCCACGATACGACCGTCTACTACCCGGCGAACAAGTTCGGTGCGAACTCCACGTATCTGCATTACCGCATTGGTACCGGTACATGGACGACTGCCCCGGGTGTGAAGATGGAAGCGGCGTGCGACGGCTATGTCAAGTACACGATCGAGGGCACCGAAGGCGGCCAGATTGAGTTCGTGTTCAACAACGGCTCAGGACAGTGGGACAACAACGGCAAGAAGAACTACACCGCGAGCGGCGCGAATGTCATCGTCGAGAACGGTACGGTCGGTTCTGTCGCGCCGTGTGTGACGGTTGTTCCGGTGTCGTCGGTGTCGATTGCTGGTGGTGATTTCGAGCTCAAGGAAGGTGCGTCTAAGCAGCTGTCCGCGACCGTCTCGCCGTCGAACGCGACGGATCGTTCGGT
>OFGH01002424.1_pt1 | contig 10245 bp, 7 predicted proteins | sample 1521721 | NCBI WGS metagenome assembly OFGH01 (sample SAMEA3504132, study PRJEB24116) | mouse gut metagenome | biome: mouse gut; feature: mouse-associated habitat; material: faeces | place: Denmark | collected 2011
AAATGTATACATTATAAAATGGCTAAATTAAAGTAATATGTATTACTTTATAACCTTGTTATTTGTGGAAATGGGGACAATTGCAATCTAATTTGCTTACAGTTCTTTAAAAAGTCTATGTTATGTCCGTCAATATATCCCTCAATCGTTTCCACCTCATACGGTTCCTCCGCAAACCGCCCTCTTCTCTGAGCCGTTTTCCTTGGATATTTTTTTACCACCAAGTCCCCGCTGATCCGTATCTCCCTCCAGCCGTAAGGATATAACACATGATCAAATTTTTTGGGAATAGGAGTCTCATTCCCTCCTACTTTCTTAAGATCTGCCAACGTGATCCAAAGCTTCCCCAGGCACTCCTGCAGTTCTCTCCATTCCATCGGAAAGGCTTCATGGAGAATTTCCAATGCATGTCCATAGCTGTGAAATTCAAATCTCTCCAGCAGGCCTTGCTCTATGTACTTTCGATGCTCCATCGATCATTTCCCTTCTCACAAACAATCTGTTACTCACTAGCATTCCCTGGATATATGTAATATATCACAAGCTTTTTACCACTTCAAGCCAGCGCTTAATTGCTTTTTCCACTTTTGGAGGGAAGCTGCGCCAAAATAATCGCCAAGAACATCAGCATGCATCCAAATATCTCCCGGCTGCTCAGACGCTGCGACAGAAGAACAATCCCTGCCAGCACGGAAATAACAGATTCTAAGCTTAGGATCAAGGATGCCACAGTCGGATTGATTCCTTTTTGCCCTACGATCTGCAGCGTATACGCCACGCCACATGAGAGGATTCCCGCATATAAAATCGGCTGCCATGCCTGGCAGACTGCCGCAATGCTTGGCTGCTCCGTAAAAATCATCCCTATGCTGGAAATGATGCCGCATACAAAGAACTGTATGCAGGACATCCTTACTCCGTCTGCACGCTGCGTAAAATAGTCAATCACCATGATATGCAAAGAAAAACCCAGTGCGCCGATAAAAAGCAGCAGTTCCCCTTTCCCTACCGGAAGCCAGGGAATCAACCGTTCTACTCCGCCTTGGGACGCAGCATCCGTGATGCACAAAAAATATAGTCCCGCCAAAGCAAATAGCACCCCAAGCCATACGTTCCAGCCACATCTGCGGCGCAAGAACAATCCTAAAATGGGCACGATAATGATATAAAACGCTGTAATAAATCCTGCTTTTCCAACGGTAGTGTACTGTATTCCGAATTGCTGCAGGTTACTTCCCAAACAGAGCAGAATCCCACAGAGGGTTCCTCCCAAGAAAAGATTCTTCCATTCTTTTTTCTTCTGTTCCTGGAGCTTTGCTTTCTTTTGCGCCCCCGCTTTCTTATCCAGCTTTCCAAGCAGCCAGATGCAGGGGATCAATACCATTCCGCCTAAAAAGCAGCGCACGCTATTAAATGTAAAAGGCCCCACATATTCCATTCCCACGCTCTGCGCTACAAAAGCCACTCCCCAGATGAATGCCGTCAAAAGCAGCAGCAGAGAATTCCTAATCTTCGCTTTCTCCATAACCATCCTATCTTGTCAAACAAGGCTGCTGCAAACAAATCACAGGCACAACCATTGTGCTTCCATGATATTTTGCAGCAGCCCCTTTCATTGTCACTTGCTGTTTAAAGCTTTGTCTATCGGATTATTCCGGCATTTCCACTTTTACCCTGTCCAAATGCCAAATATCATCCACATATTCTTGAATGGTACGGTCTGAGGTGAATTTGCCTGCATGAGCCGTGTTCAGCATCGCCATCTTCGCCCATCCCTTTTCATCCCGGTATGCTTTCTCGACTCTCTCCTGCGCCTCTGCATAGGAACGGAAGTCTTTCAGTATGAAATAGGTATCTGCATACTGGGTATCCAGCGTATTCAACAGGGAATTATACAGCGGGCGGAACAGTTCTGAATCATTTCTAGAATACATTCCATTGATTAACTGCATCAGCACCTGGCGGATATCCTGATCGCTGTTGAAAATCTGCATAGGATCATAATCCCGTCTCTGCTCATGGTCAATGACCTCCTGGGAGCTCATGCCGAAGATAAACGCATTCTCATCTCCGACTTCTTCTACAATTTCCACGTTAGCGCCGTCCATAGTGCCAAGCGTCACCGCCCCATTGAGCATGAACTTCATATTGCCAGTTCCAGACGCCTCCTTGCTTGCCGTTGAAATTTGCTCGGACACATCTGCCGCTGCAAAAATCCACTCAGCCGTGGACACTTTATAGTCCTCGATAAATACCACTTTCAACTTGCCATTGATGGACGGATCGTTATTTACCACTTCCGCCACGCTGTTAATCAGCTTAATCGTAAGCTTGGCAATACGGTAACCTGCCGCAGCCTTGGCTCCGAAAATAAAAGTCCTGGGATAGAATTCCATCTCTGGATGTTCTTTGATCTTGTTATACAAGTACATCACATGGAGAATGTTCAAAAGCTGACGCTTATATTCGTGGAGGCGTTTTACCTGCACGTCAAAAATAGAGCGGGGATCCACCTCAATCCCGTTATGTTCTGAAATATAACGTGCCAGGCGCAGCTTATTTTGATATTTGATATTCATAAATTCCTGCTGTGCTTTCTCATCACCCGCATAAACGGCAAGCTTCTCCAAATGGGGCAGATTAGTCACCCAGTCGTTGCCGATATATTTGTTGATCCACTCTGACAGCAACGGGTTGCCGTGATACAGAAATCTTCTCTGCGTGATCCCGTTGGTCTTATTGTTAAACTTATAGGGATACATCTCGTAGAACTCACGCAGCTCCTGATTCTTCAAGATCTCCGTATGCAGCCGTGCCACGCCGTTTACAGAACATCCTGCCGCAATCGCCAGATGCGCCATCTTCACTTGTCCGTCAAAGACAATCGCCATCTTCTTTACCTTGTCATAATCCCCTGGGAACCGTTTCTCGATATCGAGGATAAAGCGGCGGTTAATCTCCTCCACAATCTGATAAATTCTAGGCAAAAGCCTTGAGAAAATCTCAATCGGCCACTTCTCTAACGCCTCTGACATAATCGTATGGTTGGTATAAGCGCAGGTATGCGTAGTAATCTCCCATGCCTCATCCCACTCCATGCCTTCCTCGTCAATCAAAATACGCATCAGCTCTGCCACTGCTACGGTTGGATGGGTATCATTGAGCTGAATCGCCACTTTCTCTGGCAGCCTATGCAGATCCTCATGGTGCTTCTTATACCTGGCGATGGCACGCTGCACGCTTGCAGACACGAAGAAATACTGCTGTTTGAGGCGAAGCTCTTTTCCCTGAATATGATTGTCATTGGGGTACAGCACTTCTACCAAATTCTTTGCGAGATTTTCCTGCTCCACCGCTTTCTTATAATCTCCCTTGTCAAACGCATCCAGCTCAAAATACTCTTCTGGCTCTGCGTCCCAGGCTATCAGAACATTGACCATGTTGTTGTTATAGCCGATCACAGGCATGTCGTAAGGCACGGCGCGCACAGACTGGTATCCCTCATGGATAAAGCGGGGCTTTCCTCTCTGATCCACTTCTGAACGCACATAACCGCCAAATTTTATCTGGAAAGTATGCTCTGGACGGCGCAATTCAAAGGGATAGCCGTCTTTGAGCCAATTATCTGGCACTTCCACCTGAAAGCCATTGTCGATTTTCTGACGGAACAATCCGTAACGGTAACGTATGCCGCATCCATAGGCAGGATATCCCAGGGTAGACAAAGACTCCATAAAGCATGCTGCGAGTCTTCCAAGCCCGCCGTTTCCCAACGCTGGGTCTGGCTCCTGGTCTTCGATGACATTCAGGTCAAATCCGATCTCATCCAATGCATCCTTCACTTCTTTGTATGCGGTCATATTGATTAAGTTATTTCCCAGGGCCCTTCCCATCAAAAATTCCATCGACATATAATATAAAATCTTGGGATCTTCTTTGTCAAACGTCTTCTGGGTAGCCATCCACTGGTCAATGACTACGTTTTTCACCGCATTAGACACTGCCTGGTACACTTCCTGCTGGGAAGCCTCCTCCAATGTCTTCCGGTAAAGGTTCTTTACATTGTTCTTAATCTCCTGAACAAACTTCTCTTTCTTAAATATCTGATTTTTCATATCTGCCTCCTTCTTCTCTGGTACCTGTATCTTAACTGCCAAAGATACAGACGACCTCCCTGGATGCGCATCCGCACGAAATGATACTGTCGTAACGAAGTCATGTCTGCGCTGCCAGCCGTCGTTTACGGCCAGCTATACCCTTTCACATACTTTTTGCACGCTTAATACCACATGCTCCCCGTTGATATTCCATTCTTTTTGATATCCTTTGAGTTGCGTGCCATCAATCCGCTCAGCAAGTACCTCCGACTGAATCTGTCCGCCGTAGTTTTCAAAAATTGCGGCAATCTTATCCTCTGCATGATAAGATACGACAATCTTATCCATCACCTCAAAGCCAGCCTCTTTACGCATCGTTTGAATCTTGCTGATCAGTTCCCGTACAAAGCCTTCCTCGATCAGTTCCTGGGTCAGGTTGGTGTCAAGGACTACCGTCACCTCATTATCGCCTTCTGTCACATAGCCCTCCTGCTGGGTCATGGTAATCAGCAAGTCCTCCTCACATAATACAACGTCTGCGTTTACACTGTCAAGAGTAATGCTTCCATTCTTCTTAAGCTCCTCCATGGCACGATTGCCGTCTAGTTCTTTTAACGCCTGCTGGATCTTGCCAAGGTACTTGCCGTATTTAGGCCCTACGGTCCGAAGCTGGGGCTTGAACGCATAGTCGGTAAAGCTGCTGACGTCCTCTGTAAAAGTCACTTTCTTTACATTTAACTCTTCCTCGATAATCTCCTGGAAAAATTCTGGCAGTTCAAACGGCGCTTTTACAAACATAGACGCAATTGGCTGACGGTTCTTGATATTAGCGCCGTTACGGCAGGCACGACCCATCACCACGATTTTGAGCACGGCGTCCATATTCTTCTCCAGCTCTTTGTCGACCATCTTTGCGTCCGCTGTTGGGAAGTCGCAAAGGTGCACGCTTTCTGGCGCATTTTCATCAATGCTGCACACCAGGTTGCGGTAAATATCTTCTGTCATAAAAGGAATCATAGGAGCCGCAGCCTTGCTCACGGTCACAAGCGCCGTATACAGGGTCATATAGGCATTCACCTTGTCCTGCTCCATGCCTTTTGCCCAGAAACGTTCCCTGCTTCTTCTAACATACCAGTTGCTCATGTCATCCACGAATTCCTGCAGCGCCCTTGCCGCCTCAGGGATTCGGTAATTGCCCAGATCACTGTCCACTTCGCTTACCAAGGTATTCAGCTTAGACAACAGCCATTTGTCCATCACAGACAATTTGTCATATTCGAGCTTGTATTTTGAAGCGTCAAATTGATCGATATTGGCATAGAGGATAAAAAATGCATAGGTGTTCCAGAGCGTTCCCATGAATTTTCTCTGGCCTTCCTGCACGGCCTTGCCGTGGAAACGGTTGGGCAGCCAGGGTGCAGAGTTCACATAAAAATACCAGCGGATGGCATCTGCGCCGTAAGTTTCTAAAGCTTCAAACGGATCTACCGCATTTCCCTTTGACTTGCTCATCTTCTGTCCGTTTTCATCCTGAACGTGCCCTAGCACGATGACATTCTCGTAAGGGGCTTTATTAAATAGAAGCGTGGACTCGGCAAGCAAGGAATAGAACCATCCTCTGGTCTGATCCACCGCCTCAGAGATAAACTGTGCGGGAAACTGTTGCTCAAACATTTCTTTATTCTCAAACGGATAGTGATGTTGTGCAAAAGGCATTGCCCCGGAGTCAAACCAACAGTCGATAACTTCTGGCACCCTGTGCATTTTCTTTCCGCATTTAGGACATTGGATTGTCACTGCATCAATATAGGGGCGATGCAACTCGATTTCCTCTGGACAATTATCAGACAATTCTTTTAATTCTGCAATGCTTCCGACAGAATGCATATGACCGCACTCACACTCCCAGATGTTTAACGGAGTTCCCCAATAACGGTTCCTGGAAATGCCCCAATCTTGGACGTTCTCTAGCCAGTCTCCAAACCTTCCCTTGCCAATGCTCTCAGGAATCCAGTGAATCGTGTTGTTGTTGCGTATCAAATCCTCCTTGACCTCTGTCATCTTGATAAACCAGGATTCTCTCGCATAGTAAATCAACGGGGTATCGCATCTCCAGCAATGAGGATATTCATGCTCAAATTTCGGAGCGTCAAACAACAGTTTCTGATCCTCCAAATCCTGCAGGATCATCGGATCTGCCTTCTTACAGAAAACGCCTGCATAGGGCGTGCCCTCCGTCAGCTCCCCTTTTCCGTTGACAAACTGCACAAACGGAAGATCATAGTCCCTGCCCACTTTAGAGTCATCCTCGCCAAATGCCGGGGCGATATGGACGATTCCAGTACCGTCTGTCATGGTGACATAGGAGTTGCAAGTGACAAAATGCGCTTTTTTGCGTTGTTTTGCAGCCGCTTCCCCAGTGCAGGCAAACAATGGCTGATATTCTTTGTATTCCAGCTCCGTTCCCTGATATGTTTCCAGCACCTCATATGCTTTCTCGCCCGCCGCCTGCCGTTCCTTGTCCAGCAGAGAAGACAGCACCCGGTCCAGCAGCGCTTCTGCCATATAGTAGGTATAGCCGTCCGCCGCCTTCACTTTGCAGTATTTCTCCTGCGGATTTACACAAAGCGCAAGGTTCGAGGGCAGCGTCCAGGGCGTCGTAGTCCATGCCAGGAAATAAGCGTCCTCGCCCACTGCCTTGAAGCGTACGATTGCAGAACGCTCTTTTACCGTCTTATATCCCTGCGCTACCTCCTGGGCAGAAAGAGGGGTTCCGCAACGAGGACAATATGGCACGATCTTAAAGCCCTTGTATAATAAATTGCGATTCCAGATTTCTTTCAATGCCCACCATTCTGATTCGATAAAATCATTATGATAGGTGACATATGGATTGTCCATATCCGCCCAGAAACCAACGGTGCCAGAAAAATCCTCCCACATGCCCTTATACTTCCAAACGCTTTCCTTGCATTTATCAATAAATGGCTCTAGGCCGTACGCTTCGATCTGCTCCTTGCCGTCTAAGCCTAAAAGCTTCTCCACCTCCAGCTCCACCGGAAGCCCGTGCGTGTCCCAGCCTGCCTTCCTGGGCACCATCTTGCCCTTCATGGTCTGATATCTTGGGATCATGTCCTTGATGACACGGGTCAGCACATGACCGATATGAGGCTTTCCATTTGCCGTAGGAGGTCCGTCATAAAACGTATAGGTGTCGCCCTCCTTACGGTTTTCCATGCTTTTTTTAAAAATATCATGGTCTTTCCAAAATTGCTCTGTCTGCTTTTCTCTCTCCACAAAGTTTAGATTTGTCTCGACTTTGTTATACATTGGTAGTTCTCCTTTCTTATTAAGATTACTTAGGGATTTGCGAAATTCAATCGTTTTATGAATTTCATAAACAATTCATATATTTTAATAAAATCATAGTAATTGTATATGAAATTTTGATAACTTGATAGTTTCGCATGACCTATAAGAGATTAAGATAAAAAAAGCTCCGTCCTGTAAAAGGACGAAGCCTGTCAATGCATCACATCGCTACCACCTGTTACACTGCACTTTGACGCAATGCCTTTCTTTCAGAAAAAGCACGCCAGCATGCACGATTCCCATAACGGAGGAATAACCCGTCCCGGCTTACTATTACTGTCCATTTCGGAACAAAAAATTCAGCGGGCGACTTGGAAGTGATATTGGGACAGCTTCTACTTATACCGGCTTACACCCTCCCGGCTCGCTGTGATGTTGGAACTGCTGTCTTACTGTCTTCGTCATCGTCTTTTCGTTTCCTGATCTATTATAAAGCCTGCCGTTCCTTTTTGTCAAGAGACGGCTCTAAAATGCTGCCAATAGGCTTATTATTGGCTATTGGGGATATCTGGTCATGACATAGGTGCCTGTTTGTTTGATTTCTTGATTGCTAATCTCCCTTCCCCAATGAACAGACTCGTTAAAATTACCTTCTGCAACTACCACCCCATTGCTTTTTACTTCCAACACGATTACAGAATGAGCGTTGTAATTCATGCGTACGATGTCTCCCACCCTGATATTTGAAAAATCCGTATGCGTACGAGCTGGAAGACTCCCGAAAGCTGCATCGCTCAAGGCAAACGCAAACCCGGCACATCCGTATCCCCCAGAATAAATGCCGCCTTTCCATTGATAATAATTGTCGTTTGTCCATCTCATCCCTTCTGGATAACTAGATTTCATTGCAATCATCGCCTTATAGACCTTTGCCGCAGTAAGCCCGGAGTCTTGCTGCTCCTTTACGTTTATCGTACAGTGGTAGGATTTTCCATCTTTGGCTTTGCAGGTGATTTTGGCTTTCCCAGCTTTCTTTGCCGTTACCTTTCCTTTCTGATTGACCGATGCCACGCTGCTCTTGTTGCTTTTCCAAGACACTGCCTTGGCGCCTGTCAGCTTCAAGACATAGGTCTTGCCTTTGTTCAAGGTCTTATTTGCGCTGTTTAGATATGGCTTTTTAACAGTTACTTGGCATCTATAAGACGTTTGTTGATACCTCGCCGTAATTATAGACGTCCTGACCCTTTTCGCAGTCACTTTGCCTTTCTGGCTCACCGCCGCCACAGACGGATTGCTGCTGCGCCATTGTTGTCTCCCAGAAGCGCCGTTTAATTTCAAGGTAATGCTGCTTCCTGCATAAACCGTAGCCTTTGTCTTATTCAGCTTGACTGTCGCAGCTTCTGTCTGCACCGGCAGCATTACTGCCATCAGAACTGCAGCCAGACAAAGTGCAAACAGTTTTTTGATAAATTTAGTCATACAAGACTTCCTCCACTCTAAGATAATCTTTGGAACCTCCGAACATCTCTTTTTCATCACATATACTGCAGTTCCCGCATCAAGTCATAATATGCAGGAGAGTTCTGAAAAACAGCGCCTGCAAACGTCACAACAAGCAGGAGGATCAAAGCGATGGAAGAGCAAATAATTCCAGCAATCGCCATGCCCTTCGCCGTTCCTTTGCAAAGCTGCAAGATGCCCATTACGATTGACACGATCGCAAGGGGAATGCAAACGCACCAAATGCAGCAAGTAATCAAAGCGATAATCCCGCAGATCATAGACGCAATGCCAAACCCTCCGCTCTCTGCAGACATTGTGCTTTGGCTATCCTGCTGGAATGCCGGATCGGCATAGCCAGTCGTCTGGGTATACTGGTTCTGACCTCCATAAGGCTGTTGATACACAGGGTTTGGAACCTGTTCCTGCCAATTCTGGGACTGCTGTGCTTCGCCGTTATATTGATTTGGCTGACCATTTCCTGGGTACCCGCTCCCGCCGTACTGTCCTGGCTGACCGCTTTCTGGCGGCTGAACCTGACCATTGTTCTCAAACGTATTGTTTTCATCACTCATGTAGAAATCCTCCTGTTAATCTCTTAACCTTGCAAAAATAATGTAAGCAACAATTTACTAACTATATGATATAACTATAGCAGACCATGCGTATCTGTCAATAGTAATTTCAAGCCAGCTCCTATCTCGCAAAACCTAAAATCTCAATCAATTTCTCCCTGCGCAGCAGTTTTTTTCCATTTATCATAGGCTTGGAATAAAAAAAGAAAGAACATGATTCCCAATCCTCCTCCCAAGCTGTCGATGCACACATCCGACAGCCTGCCCGCCCGTCCAGGCACGAACAATTGATGCAATTCATCGGTAGCCGCATAGCCCGCCGTGAATGCAAACGCCTGCAGCGCCATCCGCTTCTTTGAGATTGAATCGTAACTAAAATAAAAACATATAAGCACCGCAAGGATGGCATATTCACTCATATGAGCTCCTTTTCTGACAATAAGCTGCATAGATTCTGCTTTTATAGACAATTCCTCCTCTGTCTTGCCCTGATTAAAAATATAATTCTGCCATTCTGCAATTTTATACGACACCGATTTGCTGGCCTTAGAAGACTGCCGGGCCGGCTGGGCAGAAAACGCAAAGATTACTGCCATCCAGATCACCACCGCAATTCCTGTAATTTTTTTCTTACTCATAAAACGCCCTCTTTCTGTTAATAATTTTTACTATATCGCAACACATCTCAAATTGCAACGACTGCTAGCTTTGAGTTTCCGCATTTTGCAATTCATAGCGCCAAAAGGTCTTGCTGCCTTTGG
>OFGH01002425.1_pt1 | contig 10240 bp, 9 predicted proteins | sample 1521721 | NCBI WGS metagenome assembly OFGH01 (sample SAMEA3504132, study PRJEB24116) | mouse gut metagenome | biome: mouse gut; feature: mouse-associated habitat; material: faeces | place: Denmark | collected 2011
AAGCGTCTGATGGATATCGGTTGCTACCGTGGTATCCGTCACCGTATCGGTCTGCCCGTCCGTGGCCAGAGCACCAAAAACAATGCCCGTACACGCAAGGGCCGCAAGAAAACTGTTGCTAACAAGAAGAAAGCTACTAAATAATAAAATAATATGGCAAAAAAGACAGTCGCAGCTAAGAAGAGAAATGTTAAGGTTGACGCAGCTGGTCAGCTTCACGTTCACTCCTCTTTCAACAACATCATCGTGTGCTTAGCCAATTCTGAAGGTCAGGTGATCTCATGGTCAAGCGCAGGAAAAATGGGCTTCAGAGGCTCAAAGAAAAACACTCCGTATGCCGCACAGATGGCAGCTCAGGATTGTGCCAAGGTTGCATACGATCTGGGTCTCCGCAAGGTGAAGGCTTATGTCAAGGGTCCGGGCAACGGCCGTGAGTCTGCAATCCGTACAATCGACGGTGCAGGTATCCAGGTAACCGAGATCATTGATGTTACTCCGCTTCCCCACAATGGATGTCGTCCTCCGAAACGTCGTCGTGTCTGATTGATGTTTCAGCGGAAAGCGTCTTAATGAACTTCAAATAGAAAGAAATCAAAACAGAATTGACCGGATCTGACCGTGCCGAGTATGTGACGGCAATGTGAAATAGACCATATTTTTATTCACCTCTCTATGGTCGCGGCTGCACTAAACCGCTAACTGGACAGCACTCAGGATCCGAGATTGATTAACTTTTCAACAGAAAAACAAAATGGCAAGATATACAGGCCCAAAATCAAAAATCGCACGTAAGTTTGGCGAACCTATCTTCGGCGAAGACAAAGTGCTTGCAAAGAAAAATTTCCCTCCAGGCCAGCACGGACAGAACCGCAGAAGAAAAACTTCAGAATATGGCGTTCAGCTTCGCGAGAAGCAGAAAGCCAAATATACTTATGGTGTACTTGAGAAACAGTTCCACAACCTGTTCAACAAGGCATCGCGCACCAAGGGTATCACCGGTGAGGTTCTTCTTCAGCTTCTTGAAGGCCGTCTGGACAACATCGTTTACCGTCTCGGTATCGCACCGACCCGTGCAGCCGCACGTCAGTTGGTTCTTCACCGTCACATCACCGTCAACGGTCAGGTTGTGAACATCGCGTCATACGCAGTTCAGCCGGGCGACGTTGTAGGTGTTCGCGAGAAATCAAAGTCGCTTGAGGTTATTGCTGACGCATTGGCCGGTTTCAATCACTCCAAGTATCCTTGGATTGAATGGGACGAGACAATGAAGGCAGGCAAGCTTCTGCACGTTCCCTCGCGTGAGGACATTCCTGAAAATATCAAGGAACAGCTGATCGTCGAATTGTATTCTAAGTAAAAAATCTAAAGACAGATCCACATGGCTATATTAGCATTTCAAAAACCTGACAAGGTCTTGATGTTGGAGGCCGATAATAAATTCGGCAAGTTTGAGTTCAAGCCATTGGAGCCGGGCTATGGTATCACTATCGGCAACGCGCTGCGTCGCATACTGCTCTCCTCGCTTGAGGGATTTGCTATCTCATCGATCAAGATCGATGGTGTGAAGCATGAGTTTGATACAATTCCCGGGGTTAAGGAGGATGTCACAAACATCATTCTGAATCTTAAGAAGGTAGACCTCAAACAGGTGGTCGAGGATACGGACGCAGAGAAAGCCGTCGTAACCGTTTCCGGCGTTGAAGAGTTCAAGGCCGGAGATCTGGGCAAGGTGCTCAGCGGATTCGAAGTTCTCAACCCCGATCTCGTAATCTGTCATTTGGATTCAGCTGCAAGTTTTACGCTTGAATTCACAATCAACAAGGGTCGCGGCTGGGTACCGGCCGAAGAGAATGCAGTTGCCGGCGACGATGTGAATGTCATCGCTATCGACTCGATCTATACCCCGATCAAGAATGTGAAATATACAGTAGACAACTTCCGTGTCGATCAGAAGACCGACTACGATAAGCTGACTCTGGAGATCACCACCAATGGTTCTATCCTTCCAAAGGATGCGCTCAAGGAAGCAGCGAAGATTTTGATTTATCACTTCATGCTCTTCTCGGATGAGAAGATCACCCTTGAATCGTCGGAGCAGGAAGAGAACGAGGAATTCGATGAAGAAGTACTGCACATGCGTCAGCTTCTGAAGACTAAACTCGTTGACATGGATCTGTCGGTTCGTGCGCTCAACTGTCTGAAGAGCGCCGAGGTTGAGACTCTTGGTGAACTTGTGGTGTTCAACCGTAATGATCTTCTCAAGTTCCGCAATTTCGGCAAGAAGTCGCTGACAGAGCTTGATGATCTTCTGGCTAACCTGAATCTATCGTTCGGGATGGATATTTCAAAATACAAATTAGATAAAGAGTAATAAACGATGAGACATAATAAAAAATTCAACCACCTCGGTCGTAAAAAAGCCCATCGCGACGCGCTTCTGGCCAATATGACCATTTCGTTGATCATGCACAAACGCATCTTCACGACATTGGCAAAGGCAAAGGCACTGCGCATGTACGCCGAGCCCCTGATCAACAGAGCAAAGAATGACACGATGGTCAACCGTCGTCTTGTGTTCAGCTATCTTCAGAACAAAGAAGCTATCAACGAGCTTTTCCGCGAAGTTTCGCAGAAGATCGCAGAGCGTAACGGTGGCTACACCCGTATCCTGAAAACCGGAAACCGTCTTGGTGACAACGCCCAGATGTGTTTTATCGAACTCGTTGACTATAACGAGAACATGCTCGGTGGCAAAGGTGCCAAGAAGGAAGGACGCACACGTCGTTCACGTCGTTCCAACAAGGCCGCAGAGGCTCCCAAGGCAGAAGCTCCGGCAGCTGAAGCAACCGAAGCAGCAGAATAAATTCAGCCATATCCCTTCCGGGGGATTTTTGAATGATATCTTTACAAGTGGCGCGTCAAGAAGCATTGGCGCGTCGCTTTTTTTGTGACGCTCTGAGTCCGGAATTTCGATGGCTGCGGCGGATTTATGGATGGCTTCTTGGGAATCTGATTGTCTGTCGATGTGAATGGCGTGAAAAGTTGTGAAAGCTTTTTTGTTAGTGAAAAGTTTTTAGTAACTTTGCGAGTGATAGAGATATCTGAGAAATTTTAAGAATAATATATACCAACTTTTTAAGTTTTAAGGAATTATGAAAATTGAAAAAATCATCGGCCGCGAAGTGCTTGACTCGCGTGGCAACCCCACAGTGGAAGTTGATGTAATCCTTGAATCAGGTGCACGTGGCCGTGCGTCTGTTCCCTCCGGCGCATCTACCGGCGTTAACGAGGCTCTGGAGCTTCGTGACGGTGACAAGAGCCGCTATATGGGCAAGGGTGTTCAGAAAGCTGTTGCAAATGTCAATGGCCCGATCGCTGAAGCTCTTGTCGGCATGAGCGCTCTTGATCAGATCAAGATCGACGAAACTATGATCGCACTTGATGGCACTGAAACCAAGAGCAATCTCGGTGCAAATGCTATCCTCGGTGTCTCTTTGGCTGTAGCAAAGGCTGCCGCTGATTACCTTGATCTTCCTCTTTACAAATACATCGGCGGTTGCAACTCTTACGTTCTCCCGGTTCCGATGATGAACATCATCAATGGTGGCGCTCACTCTGACGCTCCTATCTGCTTCCAGGAATTCATGATCCGTCCTATCGGTGCATGCTGCTTCAAGGAAGGTATCCGTATGGGTACTGAGGTGTTCCACAACCTGAAGAAAGTTCTCCACGAACGTGGCCTTTCCACCGCAGTAGGTGACGAGGGTGGTTTCGCTCCGGCACTCGATGGAACTGAGGACGCTCTCAACGTTATCATCAAGGCTATCGAATTGGCCGGTTATGTTCCCGGAAAGGATGTTACCATCGGTCTTGACTGCGCTTCTTCTGAATTCTATGAAGATGGCAAGTATCACTACAGCCACCTCAACAACGGTACTGCTAAGGAAGCTAACGGTGCAACCTACACTTCAGAGGAGCAGGCTGAATACCTCAAGGGTCTCGTTGAAAAATATCCTATCGACTCAATCGAGGACGGTATGGCTGAAAACGACTGGGCAGGCTGGAAGGTTCTCACCGATCTTATCGGCGACCGTTGCCAGCTCGTTGGTGACGACCTTTTCGTAACCAATGTTAAGTATCTCGAACGCGGTATCGAAGAAGGCTGCGCCAACTCGATTCTCGTTAAGGTTAACCAGATCGGTTCGCTGACTGAGACTCTGCGTGCAGTAGAGCTCGCACAGCGTAACGGTTACACTGCTGTTATCTCTCACCGTTCAGGTGAAACTGAGGATGCTACAATCGCTGACATCGCAGTTGCTACCAATGCCGGCCAGATCAAGACCGGTTCTGCAAGCCGTTCAGACCGTATGGCTAAGTACAATCAGCTTCTCCGTATCCAGGAGGAACTCGGTTGCGCTGCCAAGTATGGCTATGGCAAGAAGACCAAAATGCCCCAGGCATAAGTTCAGTAGGGTATAAATACGCTACATATATTGATGGTGCGTCGGAAACGATGCACCATCTTTTTTGTTGTATAGGGTTTAGTAATAGTGGGTGTTTTTTTCTTTAAATTAGTGATTATCCTAATAAATTGTGCTGTTTTATAGTCTGAATCATTAAAATCATATAAAAAGTGACTTGCATTAACAAATATTAACTGGGGGGGGGTAAGCAACTGGTATTTATAGATTAATTTTGCAGTTCAATGGCGAGATATTGTTAAAATATCGTGTTATGTGATAGGTTTGCCGGACTATTGAGTATTGCGCCGGACTGAAAATTTGATTGAGCACACATAATATTATGCATACATACATATAAGTAATTATATATTATACTATGACACAATCACATGTTTTTGTAAAGGCAAGGATTTTGCTGTGGATGTTGTTGGCGACTATGTTTTGTCTGACGTCGTGCAATGACGATAAGTTTCTTGCCGATGATTATGAAGAGGGATTACCTGCAACGTTATCTGTCAGGCTTTTTGTGCCCCATAACGTTGAACTGATGAATTCAAGAGCTATTGATCCGGAGGCTGAGAGTCAGATCAAGGAGTTGGTTCTGATTGGATTCGAGAAAGGATCAAATCGCAAGATCGAGATCAATCTCACCGGGAAACTTGAGGCGCAGGAGCCTTCTCCTACAGCCGGCAGACTGTATAATCTCTCGGAGCCTGTGGATACAAAATCGGGTGTATACCGACTTTATGCCATCGCTAACTGGAGCAGTTCTTTCTCCGGACTAAGCTATACTGAGATTTCGCGCATGAGCGAGGCTGAGTTGCGTAGTCTAAGGTTTGCCAATGGTAGTCTTACTTCGCAATTGTCGGGAAACGGTACGCTGCCGATGAGTTGCTATATTGATAATTTTGAAATCAAGCCGGGTGAGAATACTATTGGAGAGGCATCGGCTAACGGAATAGTGCTGACGAGAGCAAATTCGCGTATAGAGTTTGAGTTTGTGAACGGAGTGTTCAAGGATAATGACGGCAACAACAGCTCGTTGCAACCTAATTTCACTGCTAAAAGTTTCACGGTTTATAATGTTCCGGTCTATGCAGCTGCGTTCCCGTCGGAAAACAGCAGTCTGATCGGTGGAACAGATGTGTTTTCGATCGATTCTGTCAGCATAGTTGATGGAAAGAGTTTTTCGTTCCTGATGCTTGAGAATAATCAGACCGGAATGCGTGCGGCTCAGGGTAAGACAGCGCCTACGACGCAGGCCGATCGTGAGGCGTGGGATCATACTGCCGGCCTTGAGATGGTCAGCCGATTGTTTACATCTGCTCCGTCAACGTCGACGTATGTTGTCGTTTCGGGCGATTATACCGGTCCGGCGGCAAAGGATAAGCCTAATGAGGTGTACAACGGGTCGGTGCGTTTTGTGATTCATCTTGGCGATTTCGATAGTAGCAAGGCCGGATGGACGTATGACAATTTCAATGTGCTGCGCAACGAGTGCCAGAAATATACTGTGACTGTCAATGGCGCCAACAGCATTATCGCTAATGTGACTGTCAATGGAACTTCGGGTGTCAATCCGGGATATGAGGGTAATATCTATGCTTCCCATCGTCTGAATCTCGATGCCCACTATTCCAAGGTCATGATCCGAATGCCGCGCCGAAATGTAGAGCTGAAAAGTGATGATGGGTCGCCATTGCTCGATCCTGATGGCAATGAGCTTCGTCCGACGATTCTTCTTGCAACGCCCCAGAACGGATTTGCACGTCAGCTTCTCGACCTTGAAGATCTGAAAACGCAGGAATCGACCCGGTCAAGAGCGGCTGCTGATGTGGATTATAAGTGGATCCAGTTCATGAAGCCTGTAAATGAGAATACTTTTCCGCAATATGACGGAGTCGGTGATGATGGAGAACCTAAGGATCGTTCGAAGCTCGGATATGTGACGGATCTTGCGGCCAATCCTGAGAATTATTGCATTCTGAGTGCTGATGGGCAGTATTATTACACTGCGGCATTCATTGACGAGAATATCTACACTCACGATGCGACGATGCGTCAGAGCCAGTGGGGTGGCTATGCGGTCAACGACCGTGTGATGATTTTCAATCCGGAAACGCGCTTGGTGTCGGACAATCTGCAGAATGTTCTCGGCCCGAGCACCGGCTTCTATATCTCGCAGCGTCCGGTGTTGTCGTCCTATGACTTGAGCATCGTGCCTCATGGCAACAACCCGTTTGGATTCGAACAGGTTGAAGAGCCGTCGGGGTGTCCGCTGGGAGGATTGTACTCAACAGCACTTTCATGGAATTCGTCGCAGACTAATCTGTCGGCAGCGACTTATAGTGAATCAAACGGTCAGGCATCCACGGCTGCATACTTCCCGAATATCACGACTTCCGGTGGCTTTTATCGGGCCAATGCGAGCGGTGACTATGAGTTCTATAATCCAAGCGGCGCATCTTACAATGTGACAGAGGCTATTGCTTCACGAAACCGTGACCTGAACGGCGACGGCCGCATTGACGGTGATGAATTGCGTTGGTATATGCCTACGATGACGCAATATCTGATCCTTTGGTTCGCAAGAAATAATATTCCGGATCAGTTCAAACTTTATGACAAGACAATGGCGGATAAATATGAGTTTTCTCAGTATTATCAGCCTATCTTTACGGCGTTTCCACGCTATATGACCAGCTCTGCGTCGCAATATCTCCGTGGTTACCTGCATGACCGCTCGGCGTTCGTACCTCATGAGTTGCTGATAGAGACTGGAAAAACATTTAATCCCTATCAGAAGGTGAGGTTTGTCCGGAATCTGGGAATAACGGCGCATCAGACCAACGGGCGTAGCGAGGTTGTCAATGATATCTCCCGTCTGTCGCAGCATGATCCGTCGACGCGGACAATCAGGATGCGCAATGCCTATGCGGCAAGAGCATATTCGTGGACGGGTGCTTATCCCATGCATAATCAGTTTGACGAGGCTAATGAGGCGCCGCTCGTCCTGGAGTATATGGACAATTGTCTGGATTTGAATCTTGCAAGCGGTTGGAACAAGGTTTCGCGCGAGGCATCACTGTCGGCGTTGAATGCAGCGGCTGTTGCGGCTTATAATGCTAAGTTCGGGACGAATCATACTGAATTGCCCGATGGCTGGCGAGTTCCCAACAACAGAGAACTGATGCTTCTTTATGTGAACGGATTGATTGAGCAGGCTCAGAATCCGGATGGAACTCTTATACGTGTCGGCCCATTCCTGTCGTGCACCTTCCTTTATGGTAGCGGATACTCAATAGACTTGACTCCGACGCAGCTGATTTATTCCGGAACATGGGTGGGCGACCTTGCTATAGGCGAGTTGTTGAACAACTCATGGACAATAAACCACACATGGCTTGTGCGTGATGCGGAATGAACGGCAAGTAATGAAATTGAAGATAGAATTTGTTTTTTGCGATAATGATGGGTCTCTTGTGTGTGCAGGAGAATCATTCTGATGTTATTTCGTTAGAATCATCGGATCCCGGGCTTGTGAAAGTCCGGGACATTTTTTTGTTGTGTCGACAATTGCGGAACAAAAGATAGAGCGGCTACGTTTTAAATGTGTCTAACTCAATCTTTTGTTTTCTATGAGACATTCTGCCATTTTTAAAATTGTGTCTGCGATTGTTTTCGGTTGCATGACGGCATCTGCGATGGCGCAGGAATTTGAGAAACCGGATCCCAACCGTTGGTATCGTCTGATGACACGCTACAATGGCAGTGACGACAGGGTTGGACGTTGTATTCAGTATTTTCCTCCCGGTTCGGAGCATCCGGATATGTTGTGGTCGGCAATGCCTGTCGACTCTACGTCGGCCGACTATGATTATCAGTTCTGGCGCTTTGTGCCGTCGCCTGAGAATCCTGACCTTTATTCCATGATCTGTAGGGCTGCTCCCGATGGATTCGTCAACATTGTGCCTACAGCAATGGATCCGTCGGGGCGATGGGTGTATGTTTCTGCTCCCGACGCCAGTGATGAAGTGGATCGGTATGGCTTTTCTTTTGTGACATCTCCGACTTTGAGCGGGGTGGATTCAGAAACCGGCTATTCTTATTGTGCGATAAGTACGGATGCGTCTACAACTTCGGGCTATCATTATATGAATGCAGGTGGGCCGAAACAGGATTATGCCATCAATATCTGGTATGAGACCTATAGCGAGGATGCCAATGAATGGTCGTTTGCGTTTGCTCCTGACAATGGCGGAACGGCATCGTTGGAGGATTTGGCCGTTGAGATAGAGACGGAAGAGCCGGTCTATTATGACTTGTGGGGTCGACGGGTCGAGCATCCGTCCCGTGGAATATATATTTGCAAGGGATGCAAGGTGCTGTTACCGTAGGCGAGGTTCCGTTTTCTATTTGATGCGGATCACTCGGATGCCGGTGGTCAGTCTGTTTTTGCGCAGGTATTCCTGAAGAGGCAGTGGGTCGGAGATCACTTTCCCGGCTTTTGACGATGCGTGGATCAGGTGGGGCACGCCGTTTATTACAGTGGCGATCCCGATATGCGATACGTCGAGACCTTTGATGGCGGTTGTTATCGCTATTATGTCGCCTTCACGGATATCGGCGGTTTTCAGGTTCTGTGGTTTGATTATCGGAAATCTGTGGGATCTATATCCGATCTCAGCGTTTTTGATTCCGGCGAAGTTGGCGGAGTCGGTTAGTGCTTTATATGCATCGCGGTGGGAGGACATGTAGTCGATTGTTTTCACCATATAGTCGGCACGAGCGATCCTGTCGGTTACCTCCTGGAGAATTCCGCGGTGTGAATTGTCGACAATCCAGTCGCTGATATAGTGTAGGCGCGAGGGGTATCCGTCGATATTTCCGCCGCGGTATCGGATCTGTTCGAGGTTGTAGTCGAAATCGTGCCATGACGATCTGCGGTTTTCTATAGTCAGGGCCATGGCCAGGCATGTTTCGACGAATGTCGTGCAGTCGAAACTGTCGACATTTACTGTCAACATTTCCGGCGTTCCCTCGAGTGTCCCGGCAGAGTAGGGGCGGCCTATGAATTTTTTTGCAGCTTCAGCCACTAATTTCTGTGGGTTTTCATTGCCGAGCTTTTCGAGCTCGATGAGCGTGTTGGTGATTATAGTGGTGTCGGCTGTTTCATTATTGAATCTGACAGGACGCTGGGCGCAGACCGATGCTGCTATCAGGGCAAATAATATAGAGATGTGGACTCTGATCATGATTTTTGTTTTTTTGCTGTGGTGTTTTATTCACATCGTAAAGTTACGAAAAATATTTATTTGGTGTATTAGTGGCAGAAAAGAATCAAAGGTTTAGGAATTGTGTTGTTAACAGAAGTTAAAAATATGTTTTATAACATGTTTTTAAAATGCTGATTTATAGGGGAAATGGAGTAAAAACGGGAAAAATGCGAAGAAAAGTCAAGAAAAATAAGTTGCGAAAAACTTGCGGGGGAAGAAAAAAGGCCTTAACTTTGCACCGCTTTTGGGAAACAAACCAACTGCAAAACGAGAGAACATTGAAAGAGTTACAATAGACAAGAAGTAGTACAAGAGTCATTACAAATGACCTCAAGTCAATTCTTAAACAGATAGATCAGGCAGATTCCGGCCGGGACTAAAACTTCAGGTCTTGTCGAAAGAACAAAACAAACAACAGGTTTTGTTCTGATTTTTTTTGAAGAAGAAAAAAAAAGAACAAGATAAACAACAACGAAGAGTTTGATCCTGGCTCAGGATGAA
>OFGH01002426.1_pt1 | contig 10235 bp, 9 predicted proteins | sample 1521721 | NCBI WGS metagenome assembly OFGH01 (sample SAMEA3504132, study PRJEB24116) | mouse gut metagenome | biome: mouse gut; feature: mouse-associated habitat; material: faeces | place: Denmark | collected 2011
CTGCAATGCGGGTTTGATGATATTGTAGAAATACAGGACGAAAGGAAGGGTTAATGAAATGGGTATAAATCTTGATAAACCGCATCTGTGGAAACAGGATATTATTCAATCTGTGGATTTATACAACACATGGTTTATGGATTTTGCACCTAAAGCGTTTAGAGAAACTCGCATTTCAACTGCTAAGAGTGTTGAACAAGCGTTGAAAGAAACAAATCACTTGAATAATGTTTCCCCTGCTATTCTACAAAAGCATCCCGAAGTTTTGCCCATATTAAGAATGTCTACCTGTCCGCCTATTGCCAGAGATAGATTAGTAGGACTTGCGGGAGTTTCCAAAAGCCTTGTGCAGAACATGGAAGATTCTGAAAATCCCCATATCTCACCGAGAATGCAAAGAATAAGGTTAATTACAGAATTGCAACGCATTTCTGAGATTATTATAAAAATGGCTGACCCTGATATATTCACATGGCTACCGGAAAAGCGCAATCCGAATGAAACGGAAATAATGCGTTCATCTACTATCATAGCAGATAGATTGTGCGGAGCCGTTGCAGACCCGTTGCAGACCCTATTATTCGTAACGCACAGGAAAAGCGACAGCTTGCAGCCATTGCGAAATTACTAAAAAGCAAAGGTTATTCATTGGTAGAAAATGGAGTACGCTATGATGAAATGAACCCTGGTTCATTTTCATTTCACACCAACGTCCCTGTGTATGTCGCAGGTAAAAAAGGAGATACAGTCAATATTCCGGTAGACGTTGCTATCATGTCGCTTTCAGCGCAAGCGGGCGATATGCCTTTACTGTTAGAGGCAAAGTCCGCAGGGGATTTTACAAATGTAAACAAGCGGCGAAAAGAGGAAGCTGTCAAAATGCAGCAATTAAGAAACACCTATGGCGGCAACGTTTCTTATTCATTGTTTTTATGCGGATATTTTGATTCCGGGTATTTGGGATATGAAGCGGCAGAAGGGATAGACTGGATATGGGAACACAGAATAAGCGATATAGAACAATTGGGAATTTAAATTCAATAGAACACTCCCGCCGTCAGATGCAGGAAATGATAGACAAAGGAAAGGACATTGAAGAACGCCGGAAATACGGACAGTTTTCAACGCCCCTTGATTTAGCGAAAGAAATCGTTACATACGGATTAAGCATTTTATCCGAAAGTGATATAGCATTTTTAGAACCATGTATGGGAAGTGGAGCGTTTTATTCCGCCTTATTAAGTGCAGTAAACGAGAACTATTGCATTCAGGCAGCTACGGGTATAGAGATTGACCCGGTGTATTATGATTGCGCAAATGCGCTTTGGGGAGATTCAGGTATAAACCTTGTCAACGATGATTTTACAAAAATTGCCCCAAAACATAAATACAATTTTGTAATTACTAATCCGCCCTATGTTCGTCACCACTATCTAACACAGGAGACCAAGTCATATTTAATTGAACGCGGAAAAGAAGAAACCGAAATAGTTTTGTCGGGTTTAGCTGGGCTATACTGTTACTTTATTTTGTTAGCGCACAAATGGCTTGCCCCCGGTGCTATTTGCGGATGGCTTATACCAAGTGAGTTTATGGATGTTAATTATGGAGCTGCAATTAAAGAATACTTATTACAGAACGTTCATTTACTAAGAATACACCGATACGACCCGGAAAACTCAATGTTTTCTGACGCATTAGTTTCATCATGCGTTGTATGGTTCAGAAACGAAAAAATCAATGACGATTATGATATTGAGTTTTCTTTTGGTTGTACGCATGATAACCCCAAACAGAACAAGTGTATTAAAAAATCTGATTTGATTAAAGAACGCAAATGGACACGCTTTCCCAGAAAAGAGATCCGTTGTGATGAAATTGCGGGAAGAACGTTAGGCGATTATTTTGAGGTAAAACGCGGACTTGCTACTGGAGATAATAATTTCTTTATAATGAGCCGGGAGAGAATAATGGAATTAGGAATGGATATGTCTTTTTTTAAGCCTATTCTTCCAAGTCCAAGATATTTGAAAACCGACCTTGTAGACACTGATACCGACGGAATACCCCAAATTGAACCACAATACTTTTTGCTGGACTGTGAACTAACAGAGCAAGAAATAATGGAACAATCCCCTGCTATATGGGATTATTTACAAAGCGGAATTGACAAAACAAGTAAAAAGTATTTGTGCAAGAACAGAAAAAAATGGTACTGGCAAGAGCAGAGGGACGCAACCTATTTTTTGTGTTCTTACATGGGGAGAGGAAAAGACGACGGTTCACCCATACGCTTTATACTTAATCTGTCTGAAGCGATTGTTACCAATTCGTATTTAATGCTTTATCCTAAAGAGCATTTACAAAAAGCTATCTCAGATAATCCAAACTCTGTATATAGAATATGGGAACTGCTAAAGGGTATTAGTGGAAATGACATTGAAGAAGAAGGGCGCATTTATGGTGGTGGTCTAAAAAAAATAGAGCCGAGTGAACTTGCAAAAGTTCCTTGCGGGGATCTGATGAAACTATGTTACGTTTAGTAAGGAAATTGCCCCGATTGTCAAGCTGACAACGGGAGCGATATACGCAAGGTTAGACCACTTGCGGAAAAAGCTGCGGAAAATTTTATAAACATCTAATATTTTCTGTTTTCTTATGGACTATTGGGTGGGGGATAAAATTCCCTTGTCTAATTTTCAAAATAGGTGAATAAAATATCCGTCCACAGGGAATACTAAAAAGTTTGCCCAAAATCTTGACATGGGTACAGCCGCTATGATATTCTGAAATACCCGTAAGGGAATTGGAAGATTGAAAATGAAATAAGAACATAGATGGAAGAATGGAATGTCAGCCAACGGACAAGGCTGACCGCCGCCGAATTTATGCTGCCCTTTTCGGCTGGTGTAAGGCAGCAAGGTTTTGAATCCCAAAGCCGTTACATAGCATTGCGAATCCGAGCAGGAGAGAATACTCCTGTCGTTCGTGGTGCAGTGTAGCGGCTTTTTCATTTATCCAAAAGTCAAGAGAAAACGAATCCAGAACGGAGGTGCAGGGACATAGGATTTTCTTTTCGGAGGGTAAGACAGGTATGGAAGAATGCCGCTGCACAGGAAAAATGCTCTGCGGCGTTGTCCACAGAGATAGCGAGCATCGGATTGTGTCAGCCATAGCGGAAAATGCTTTGCATTCCCCGCTATGACCGCGGTGCTCCTCGAATGCTCATGCAAGCATGGCATTCTCATCGCTACTCGCGCACAATCCAATCCACAGCCTAAAGGTGTGTGGACTTCACTCAGGGGACAGCCCCTGTTTACCCCGAAGAAAGAAAAATAAGACTGGAGGATTGAGGAAAATGAGCAGAGAAAAATCAGAAAAGGATGTGCGGAGTGTCCCGATTACTGTCCGATTAAACGAGGAAGAACATGAAAAATTAAAGCAGTGCGCCGCCTGCGGTCTGTCCGCAGCAGAATTTATGCGTCAGTTATGCAAGGGAAACGCCCCGCAGCCACAGCCTAAAACCGAGTTTTGGGCGTTGCTGAACACACTTTATGAGGTACATTCTGCCTTTAAAAAGTGTGTTCCTTACTATCAGTTCTGCCGGGTTTCCCTGATGTCGTTCCTGCCCCTGAATCTCACAGCAGCGTTTCGTTCCCGTTGGTACGCTCGCTGCGGTCAAGGTTCCTCCAACTCCTTGCCGCAGGTCGTTGCGCTACATCGCCGGGGAGCATATCCCATCAGGCCGGTCATTCGATTGGAATAATCCATCGATGAACTGACTTAATCATAGCTCATTTTTGAACCCTTTCCCGTATGTCCAGAAAGTAGGAATACCGCCCCAAAATCGAAAATTTCCACGATTTCGGAACGGTATGGTATAATGGTTATATATGCTCGAAAACCACATGGAAAGGGAGTGACAAACCGATGAAAGACCATGTTTCCTTGCAGGAACGGTTGAAAGATTTACGGGTGGAAAAGGGGCTGAAGCTGGAAGAACTGGCGGAAAAGACCGGCATTTCAAAATCTGCTTTAGCCAGCTATGAAAATGAAGAAAACCGAAATAAGGAAATCAATCACGGCAACCTTATCACACTGGCAGACTTTTATGAGGTGTCCATTGACTATCTGTTCTGCCGGACAGAAAACCGGGAACAGATCAACACCCCGCTGTCTGAACTGCATTTGACCGATGAAGCTGTGGCGCTTCTGAAAAGCGGACGAATCAATACCCGGCTGCTGTGCGAGATGATGTCCCACGAAAAATTTGCGGAGCTGATGGCTGACGCAGAAATCTATGTGGACGGAATGGCTACCATGCGGTTCCATGACATCAATAGTGCGCTGGCCGCTGTCAGGGCAATGATACTGGAAGAACATCCTGAAGCTGCCGCAGACCGTTCCCTGAAAATTCTGGAAGCCGGTCAGATAGCGGAAGAAGATTTTTTCTGCCATGTGACACACAAAACATGGGACGCTATTCTTCACGATATACGCAAAGCCCATGAAAACGACATGGAGAGTGCGCCGGATACTACGCCCGCCGATGAACTGATAAAGGAAGTCCGAAAGGCCATGCAATCCCCCGGCGATAGGATACAGGAATTTCTGGAAATCTTCTGCAAGGCATTCCAGCTAAAATACAAGCGGCTCACAGACGAGGAAAGAACAACCCTGAAAAGGCTGTTCAAAAGATCGCCGCTGATTAAAAATTCCGGGATCAACTTCCGGCGCAGGCCATGGAAATAAAAACTGCCGTTGTGGGAACTGGTGTTCCTGCAACGGCAACGTCTTCTGAATGCTTCTATTATGTGGAAAACTGGAATTTGTTACTTAACAAATTTATTTTTCAATTTATATACTTGATTGAGTTCCTAACAAGTTCATCAGCTCCGCGTCCGTACGACTGGCTCTTTGACAGCGATTAAGGAACGCATAAACTTAGTCAACTGTTGGCTGACGATTTCAGGGTAAAAACCGCTTTGATTTCTTGTCTGAAGTCGGAGCGGTCTTCTGTTATTTCACCAATGACCTATAAGCAGTCCGCTCCGCCTTTTCGCCTTCTTCTCCGGCGAACACGGTTAATGTGTCGCTCAAAGTCACCGTTCTGGAGCAGTTCTGCCAAGACGTATTGCTCAAAAACGGGAACCGTACAGGAATAAAAGCTCAGCTTCCGCTCAAAATCCGCCAATAACCGTTCTGGCAGTACCATGTAACCCACACGGATGGAGGGAGCGATTGTCCTGGTGAATGTATTCAGATAAATCACAGATCCATTTTGAGAAAGGGAAAAGAGCGTATCTTCGTTCTTTCTGGATACGGTTAACTCTGCGTCGTAGTTATCCTCAACGATAAAACCACCATGCTTCTCTGCCCATCGCAAATATTCCATCCGCTTGGACGCGCTTGCCGTAATGCCACTGGGAAAGCTGTGAAACGGTGTAACGTGAAGTACTGCGGCTTTCGTTTGCTCCAGTTCCACCGATTGGATTCCATCAGATCCTAATTTCAGAAGGTCACACTGTATACCGTGAGCCTGATATACTCTGCGGATTTTTTCATAGGAGGGGTTTTCTATCCCGAACAGCCGGTCATTACCGAATAGCTGCACGACAAGCCCATACAAATACTCCGCACCGGAGCCTATAATGATCTGCTCCGGTCGTACTTCAATTCCGCAGCTCCGAGCCAGATAGCGAGAAAGAGCTTGCCGCAGTTCTGGGCAACCGTGATTCGGAGATTTTATCATAATTTTTTCTTGATAATCCAAAAGCACCCTGCGCATGGTTTTGGCAAGAACGGTGTATGGAAAATCGCTCTTTGCTTCGTGTGTTCGATTCAAAGGAAGTGGTCCGATATCCCATTCACTCCGGTTAGAAATAAAATCGTCTTCCTGGTAAATGACGAAGTAACCGCTGCGTGCCCGTGCTTCCGCATAGCCCTCTTCACACAGAAGTTCATAAGCATGTTCTACAGGAATAACACTGATCCCCATTTTCTCCGCCAAGGTGCGCTTAGAGGGAAGACGGCTGCCATATTGGTAGGCACCGATGACGATCTCCTTTTTTAACATCTCATATAGTTTTCGATAGATGTATTGTTTGCTATCAATTTTCTTATTCATCTGATTATATAAAATACCTCGATTCTGACTATTTTCTAATATCCAGATTCATTATATACTGTCCGTATCAATTTGTAAAGGAGCACTTTTTATGGAAAGAACAAGATATGACTTGAATAAGGAACTGGCTCAGATGCTGAAAGGCGGAGTCATTATGGATGTTACTACGCCGGAGCAGGCAAAAATTGCACAGGAAGCGGGAGCCTGTGCTGTTATGGCCTTGGAGCGTATTCCTGCGGACATTCGAGCTGCCGGCGGTGTATCCCGAATGAGCGACCCTCAAATGATTAAAGGTATCCAGGAGGCCGTATCCATTCCTGTTATGGCCAAATGCCGCATCGGTCATTTCGTGGAGGCGCAGATTTTAGAGGCGATTGAAATCGACTATATTGACGAGAGTGAGGTTCTGACTCCCGCAGACGATGTATATCACATCGACAAAACCAAGTTCAAGGTTCCGTTCGTATGCGGAGCCCGTGACTTAGGGGAAGCCCTTCGCCGTATTTCCGAGGGTGCGTCTATGATCCGGACAAAAGGAGAACCGGGTACCGGTGATATTGTTCAGGCGGTACGGCATATGCGAGCCATGAACGCAGAAATACGCCGGGTTCAGAACCTGCGTGAAGACGAGCTCTTTGAGGCTGCCAAACAGCTCCAGGTTCCGCTTGATTTGCTCCGCTATGTTTATGAGAATGGTCGTTTGCCGGTGGTCAACTTTGCAGCTGGAGGGGTGGCTACGCCTGCTGATGCAGCCTTGATGATGCAGCTTGGCGCTGAGGGAGTATTCGTAGGCTCCGGCATATTCAAATCTGGTGACCCTGCCAAACGTGCTGCCGCCATTGTCCAAGCTGTGACCAACTACAAGGATGCAAAACTGATAGCCCAGTTGTCTGCCGGACTGGGAGAAGCTATGGTGGGGATCAATGAAAGCGAAATCGCTGTGCTCATGGCGGAGAGGGGAAAATAATGAACATCGGGATATTGGCTCTCCAAGGGGCTTTCGCAGAACATGGGACTGTGTTGGACCATCTGGGAATCGAGCATTTTGAAATTCGGCAAAGGCAGGATATAGAGAGATCCTTTGACGCCTTGATTCTTCCCGGAGGAGAAAGCACTGTCATCAGTAAGCTGTTACGGGATTTGGAACTTTTGGAGCCTCTGGCGGAAAAAATAGAAAATGGTTTGCCTGTTTTCGGTACTTGCGCAGGCTTGATTTTATTGGCGCGTGAGGTGGAAGGCGGCGTTTCCTGCTTCGGCTGCATGGACATTTCTGTCAAACGCAACGCATATGGCCGTCAGCTGGGAAGCTTTTATACCGAAGCAGAATTTCATGGTTTAGGCAGGGTGCCAATGACCTTTATCCGCGCTCCATATATACGGTCGGTTGGTTCACAAGCCCAAGCGTTAGCCGTGGTAGACGGGCAAATTGTCGCAGCCAAACAGGGCAGTATGTTGGTTACCGCTTTTCACCCGGAGCTGACGGACAACTTGGCAATTCACGAATATTTTCTAAAAATGATCAAAAATTGATATCGCTTTAGTTGTCAGTATTAGGATACTTACCATTGCTCATATAATTATTCAAGCATTAAGAGGGGAAAGCGTTTATACCTTTCCCCTCTTAATGCTTTATAACCCGATTTTATGCGTAAATCAATTCCGTATGCAAAATCTCCTCTACTGCATTTCGAATATTGTTCATTTTCTATATCCATTCAAGCGGTTTATCGGTTTTAGTTGCTCCGTCACACCCTGCTTATCGGCACATTCCTTTACCATCCGAAAGGACATAATCCTTTGCCTGTTCATCTATTTCGGCAAGGTAAGCGTAAGGTTCCAGAATAAGAGTAAACTTCTGTGAAATCGTATAAAGGGATAAAGAAAGTAAACTGCGATTAATCTGAATATTATCCCCCTTGGGAGCCACCAGTTTCCCGCTTCAGAGCCACCCGGAAATTTCTTCCTTGAGAGCCACCTCAGACACAAGATATAGTAATACTGCCCCTGTCGCTTGAAAATACAACAGAGGCAATATTAGGTCTAATGATGTTCAGATGATTATGCTTCTATCTCGTCAACAAGCCTTTTGAGCTTCTTTGAATCATACAGCTTTCTCAGGTTTGTTTCATTTGTAGGGATTTCATAGGCATTATGGATAATCCTGTCCATGATGGAATCCGCCTGCGTCCCTCCGCCGAGCCTGTTATGCCATTCATCCACAGGATACTGTCCGACAAAGATTGTTGAGTTATTACCACTGCGTTGTTCAAACAGCTCATAGAGGTTCTTGGCATCCTTTTCAGTAAGTTTATAATTCAGCCATTCATCAAGGATGAGGATCTGATAGTTACCGATCCTTTTCCTGTATTTTGTAAGTTCCCTGAGGTTGTCGCTCTGGTTCTCAAAGTTACGCATCAGGTCAGGCATCCTGATATACAAAACCCTGTAAGTCTGTCTGCATGCTTCCACGCCAAGGGCACATGCAAGGTAAGTCTTTCCCGCACCGGTCGGTCCTGTGATGACAAGATTTGTTGCATTGGCAACAAATCCCATTGTGGCGAGATTCAGAATCGTGGACTTTTTTATCTGCCTTGCATCATAATCCAGTGACTCGATGCTTGCGGAAGGATATTTAAAATAGGCATTTTTGATAAGCCGGTTTATGAGCCTGTTCTCCCGTTCCTGTATCAGTGTTTCAAGGAGCAGTTCCAAACGCTTTTCGTAGCTTAGATCCACAAGCTTTATATCTTTTTCCTGCATTTCTATGATCCTTGCAAGGTCGCCAAGTTCCAATACCGATAAACTCTTTTTTATTTCAATGTTCATTTGTCGTCTCTCCTTTTTTTGTAATAATCTGCGCCTCTGATAATTCCGAATTTCCGATTGTTTTCCTTGAACTCTGTGAGTTCTTTTGCACTGTTTATACTCTTGGCATGGGAATATATAGTCTTATAATAAGGCATATGGTATTGCCTAAGTGCTTTATCACATGCTTTTTCAAGGACTTCCGGTGTATAGATATCCGCTATGGAAAGTATGGCTCTTGCTGTCTGCATGGGTTGTTCTTTCACTTTTGCCTCGTCAAACATCCTGCGGATTACCTCAAATGTTTTGGGGCCTGTTTCCCTTGCTTTGTCACAGAGCTCTTCCACTGACAGATTTTTTTTGAGCGGCAAAGGAAGATGGGCTTGTTCTGTCCGCATACCGTTTGTCATATGTTTGGAAAGTATCGGATGCTTTGCTATCTCTGTTCTGTTATAATAGATAAATACAAGATGGCTGTTAAATTTGACATCCACCTTGCAGCCGATATATCTGTATGGAACGGAGTACTGGCCTTTGTTCCACCATATATGGGAGTTGCTGCCAACTTTATGCCCATAAGACCATTCACAGACTTCATAGGGAATAAGCGGCAGGGCTCTCAAGTATGGTTTTTCTTCCGTTTCAAAGATGCTCCGGCGGCTTCCGGGGCGCTTCTGAAAAGGCTTGTCATTGAATTCTTTTACTGCTTTTCGGATTCCGGCATTTAATGCGGCTAATGATGGGAAGGTATCATTTCTGAGTTTTGCGATAACAGCCGTGGCAATCTTACCCACACTCCCTTCCACACTTGCTTTCTGCTTTGGCTTTTTGACGCCTGTTGGCAAGATAGCGACGGAATAATACTCGCCAAGAGAAAGATACGCCTCATTTAGTATGATCTCACCTTTTTTAGGATGTGAAGTTACTCCGGTTTTTAAGTTATCACAGACAACTTTTACCGGTGTCCCGCCAAAAAACCGGAACATGTTTACATGACAGGAAAGCCATGCTTTTTCATCCATACTGGCTGCGGCTTCCACATAGCTTATCTGGCTGTAGGGCATGGTTGCAACAAACAAGTATGCTGTTATACGTTCCCCGGTATCCGGCTCCGTATAGCTCATTGCAGGGCCGGACCAGTCTACTTCAATTTCTAATCCGGGTTTGTGTTCTATATGGCTCGTATAGTTTTTATTTGCCGTAAATTTCTTATAATTTTTAGCAAATGTTATATAAGAACATGCACTTACCCCGTCTTTCTCACATCTGGCACAGTATTCTTCCCAAAGGAGCTTTTCTGTGA
>OFGH01002434.1_pt1 | contig 10202 bp, 12 predicted proteins | sample 1521721 | NCBI WGS metagenome assembly OFGH01 (sample SAMEA3504132, study PRJEB24116) | mouse gut metagenome | biome: mouse gut; feature: mouse-associated habitat; material: faeces | place: Denmark | collected 2011
CAATGGATGATTTGACAAAGGAGCAGCGGCACAGAGCGATGTCGAGAATCCGCTCCAAAGACACAACCATTGAGGTAAAACTCCGGAAGGCCCTGTGGCACAGTGGATACCGCTACCGAAAGAACTACGCCGCCCTGCCTGGAAAACCGGATATCGTGTTGACCAAATATAAGATCGCCATTTTCTGCGACAGTGAATTCTTTCATGGAAAGGATTGGTATACAGTATTGCTCCCCAGGATTCGAAACGGAGTAAATCCAGAATATTGGGAAAAGAAAATAAGCCGTAATATGGAAAGGGACAATGAAATAAATCGAAAACTGAATTATCTTGGGTGGACAGTTATTCGTTTCTGGGGAAAGGACATCGCCAAAAACACCGAAGAGTGCATAGCTGTCATTAGGGATTGTATTTTCGACCAAACAGTGAATCGTATAGAATGCTCAAATGAACTACTCGACTCACTTGATGAGGACATCTGAGTTGAGTACATTAACCACTGGTACGCCATTTTGCTTGGCATATGCCACCGTGTTCCTTGTTCCCCCGCCCTCTCCGTTGTAGATGGCAATGACCCGCGCGGAATGATCCACCATCCACTCATTCCTTCTCTGAAAGCAGTCCGGGCTGTATACAGGACAAATGAACCGCACCAAGTCGGCTCGTTCCAAAACCTGTCGATACCCCTGCCACTCCGAGCTCCAGCGGTTCCCAAACCCTCGATAGGGACTTGCGCAAATGAGCCGGACCGCCGCGCCCTCATCTCGGAAAGTCAGCACTTCCTCCGCTGCCCAAAGATCCACACCCCTCGCCATTCCTGAAATAAATGTTTGAAATCCGTCAGCAATCGCTGTGCGGATTTCTTTTTTTAGTGCCTCTACGACCACTGTTTCCGGCTGTTCCAGCTTTTCCGGCCTGTGTCCAGTAAAGCAGCACCGATGCTGCTGCAGTTCTCGCTCCGTCATTTTACCGCCCTCCCGTGATGGTTGATACAGTTTAATATAACGGTATTAGCCATACAAGTCAACCGTATAAAACCATTTAAGTGAACGGTAAAATATTGACCAGAGGGAGGTGGCATTATGGACACACATTCCAGGCTGCGGCAGTTAATGGCGGAGCGGGGCTGGACAGCTTACCGTTTGGCAAAAGAGAGCGGCCTTTCCGAGTCCACGCTGGCGAACATCTTCAAACGGAACACCGTTCCCTCCATTTCGACACTGGAGTCCGTCTGTTCCGCCTTTGGCATCTCCTTGGCCCAATTCTTTGCAGAGGGAGACATCGTTGAACTGACACCCGAATTAAAGGAACTATTCAACAATTGGGTGGCGCTGGCACCGGAACAGAAACAAGCAGCGTTGCTGATGGTCAAAGCCATGAATGTACCGAGAGCTAAATAAATGGGGGCTGGATATAGATTCATTCATATCCAGCCCCCTGTGTGTATTTCCATAATGTTCGAGCTATAATCATGCCATCCTTTTTATGTCTTTCATTGATCTGCTCTCCCGAAATAATCAAGAGATGACCGAATCCAGGGCAATTATCCCATGAATACCTTTCAAAATGTCGGTCTGATTTTTCTCAAAGCAACGGTTGATGAACTTTTCAAAATATATATGGTCTTTCACAATGACCTCAATCTCAGACCAGTCAAATTCAAAGTCTCCCGGGTGACGCCACTCACGTTCGTGTGTCCAGTCAATAATTCTGTCGGGGTCATTTAAATTCATGCTCACGATTCGCCAATACTCTGTAGCTGGCAGAATTTTCTTTAGGTGATCTACCTCGCCGTAAAACACGGGTCGCCCGCCTCGGCGATAGAAGAAACCTCTGTTCACGCGAAGGCCAAAACCGAAGTAATGGGTATTGCCGCGTAAAACATTTTCTGCCATTGCCTGCAGAGGGACCTCTTGAAAGCAAACCGCCTTAATGTCACCGTTGATGAATCCTTCAGCCCCAGACGCAATCAGCCGCTTTTCAGTTAAGATTTTCCATAGGACTTCGAAAGCCCCATCGTCATTGCTCGCTTTCCTCCCTGTTAGGTGGGAAAGGCGAGCTACCAGGTCACTCCTATTGCTGATCTTCTCTCTCCATTCATTCTGTTTCATCTGCCGCCCTCTCTTTTCCGTACGACTTGGGGAAGTAATCTTTTCCAAGCTGCCAAATGTACTTGTCCACTTCTTTCAAACTAAACTGCTCCAGTCCATAAAAGGATCGGAATGCAATCAGCAGTTCTTTGAATCGGGGGTATACCTTCAGCTCATCATTACGAAATTGGGCGAAACCATCCCTTGCTCGGAAGTAACGCAAGACCTCATCCACAAAGCTGTCATAAATAGGGAAGTCCTTTTCATTGTGGTGGCTGCAATACTTGCTGGCGAAAGAATAGAAATGATGCTCCTTTCCACCAATCACCACGGTCTGGATGTCCTCAACAAGCCCCACCCGACCTTCTGCGAGGCGGTTGTCAATGTCCAACTCCAGAATGTGCTTTGCCACAGGAAAAATGGAGAAGATGTTCGTGCTGTAAAAATCATTGAGGGTCGCCGCCTTCAGCAAAACGTCCTCAATGCTCTTATTCTCTGGGCAGAGCTGATGGAACAGCTTGTCGAGAGCGCACTCCTGCAAATGGTAGTTCTCTAAACCGTCCCATTTTCGCAGATAGTATGTAACTTGCTCCGGCGAGGGCTGCGGCACTTCCACCCCGCCACGACTCTTGTGCGGTTTCGCCGCTGGCATTGGCTTTGAGCGGCTCTCCGCCGCAAAGTTGGTGTCGGAGTAGGCGAACTGCTGAAACCTGCGCAGGTGCGCCATATAGCCGTTGACCAAAACCTCCGCATCTCCTTTGGAGTTCGCTTTCAAAGCGGCCAGCAGAGCGGCCTTGGCCTCAACTTTAAAGTCGCTTGACTCCAGTACAGCCCAGAAAGCCTCCCTGCTGACATTCCGCCAGAGATAGAAGGAATCAGTGCAAATTGTGTTGATCGTGTTCCGGGATAAATCCTGTGTCTCAAGGTAGGCCCGGTACTGCTGTCGAACTTCATTGAGAGGCAGCGTTTTGAGGTCTGTTCCGTTCATCGGCTCACTCCTTTGTCAGCAATCTTCATTATACTGCTCCGCTACATCAATGCTCTTGAGGAAATTGCTCTGACACATCAACGGCGAGTCGATTACCTTATAGCCCTTCCGTTTCAGCACCCGGAACTTGAAGTCCAACCGCTCCGATGGCACCCGGAGCCGGGAGGCCGCGCCGAAGAAAAACGCATCATCATTAAGCTGTTCCAAGACTTCATCGTCCGGGAGCAGAAACTCCACAGCGAACACATTCGCCTCATACCCCGCCGCTCTTATGGGGGATTTGAAGATGCCTGGGGATGGACGGGAGCGGGTTTGTATGCCAGGGATGATGTATAGATGAACATCCAGAATACCAAAAACGGATTCTGGATTTGGTATTCCAGGCACACATCGGCTGTGCTATGATTGGCTTATCAAGAAAGGACTGGTGATTATCCAATGAAAAAATTTACCTTTGAAGAACTGTACGCGCAACAAAAAATTGTGGGCGATGTAGCCAAGGACCGTGACAAGTTCGCCGACATCGTGGATGCGGTCGGCATTGACCCCAGCCTCCTCAAAGGCGGGGGCGAGGACGCGGACACGAATCTGCCAAGTAAGCTCCCCTGGTGGCTCCCGGAAGAATGCGGCCCGTTCATGGCTTGGATTCTGGACAACTACACATCCAGTGACTTCAAAGCTCTGCGAAAAGCCAACTTCCATGATGTCTCGCTGGAAACAGCCGGGAAGCTTATCAATGGGTTTTGCTCCATCTTGACCGGGTTAGGGTTCAGCAGCGACACCGTTGAGAAGCAACGGTGGAAAATGTCAGCGCGGATGCGCTACACTGTTCGGAGCAGCCGCAGTGAAGTGGAGGACGCTCTGGATGGCTTGTCCAAGCTCCTTGACAAATATGATGCGGCCTGCTTGGGAATGAGGAAGGACGAGTTAGCCTACTTCCACGGCTTTATCAATGCGCGGGTCAAGGAGCTGACAAGCTACATCGATGAGGTCTATGAGAACTATGTTGACATCCGACAGGATGAACTGTCCGACTTGGCATGGGACGAAGCCGCAGCCATGGACGAGCGGGAGGCAATGGAACACATCAATGAAACACTGATCCTGGGTGATGCACTGGAGAAGGATGCTCAATACCAGAAGCTGAATGCCGAGCGGGAACGCCTGTTGAATGGCAACGACTTCGTAAAAAATGTGGAAAAACGGTTTGCCCGCATTGTGGAAAAGATGGATGCCATCCGCCGCCAGCACGAGATGCGGCTATTCGGTCATGAACTTCCCGAGGAGGACATAAGTTTGCCTGCTCTGAGGTCCCCCGCAGATATTCTCCGAGAGGCTATCCAGACGGTCGAAGAGAATAGGGCAAGCCGTGAACAGTGGGAGAAAGAGCGGGCTCAAATCACCCCAGAAGAGAAGGCCCAAATGAAGGAGTTCTATGAACGGTTTTGCCGGGAGCATGGATTCGACCCGAATCCGTTTGTAACAGGCGATGTGGACACTGATGATGAAGATTGATAAGGGGGTATCACCATAGCAATTTACAAAACGGCTGTCCCGTACTATAATTGGAGTCAGAGCAGGCTGCGGAGACGCATCCAAGTGGATGGGCCGCGCCGATACCGTATTCCGAAAATAGGGGGTGTGTCGATGGCTAACCTCACTTCGTTTCGTGACGTGGTGAACGACAGATTTTATGACCTGATCTACCAGGCCCTCTCCGCTCATGTGGAGGACGGGCCGGAGGGTCTGGAGTGCTACTCCAGCATGGTTCCAGACCCGACCGAGGCGCGGCTGGATGATATGCGCATCAAGTTTCTGGACATCACCGGGACGGTCAGCAACGAGCTACAGTTCGATGCAGTGGTGGAGGCGGACATTGAGATCACCGGGGGTGACCGCCATAATGTGGAGTCCGACCTTGCCGGTCAGTGGTTCCGGGTGGCCTGCTCCTGCGACATCGACAATGGGATCAAAAACCTCCGAATCCACGGTTTTACCATCTACCGCCGGAGCAGTAACAAAAAGCCAGGGCAGCTCTCAGATTATCTGGTGCCCATCATCTACAAAGACCAACTGGACGCAGTTGCCACAAACTTCCTTCAGCAGTATTATCCAGAGGCCCTCGCCGCGCCCACTTCCATTGATGTGGAAATTCTGACAGAGCGCATGGGCCTCACTGTCCGGCAGGAGCATCTGACCAAGAACAACTCCCTGTTTGGGCAGGTGTTCTTTGCGGACAGTATCGTGCCCTGCTATGATCCCCAAGTAGGGAAGTACAAGGAGGTTCCCGTGGAGGAGGGCACGATCCTTGTTGACCCTAATGTGTTTTTCATGTACACCTACGGGACCTACCGCAGTACCGTTGTCCACGAGTGTGTCCACTGGTCCCTGCACCGCCGCTTTTTTGAGCTGGAAAAGCTGTATAACCCGGAGGCCAAGTCTATCCAATGTCAGGTGCAGGAGGGCAGCAGAGAGGAAAAGAAGCGCACTCCTCTGGAGTGGATGGAGTGGCAAGCCAACTCCATCACCCCCCGCATCCTCATGCCAGCCGCACAGACCAGGGCGAAGATGGAGGAACTGCTCCCCTCGCTAATTTCCCAAAACAAGGGTGCCAGCAGCGCAGACATAATGGAGCGGCTCATCATCGCCCTTGCGGATTTCTTTGACGTGTCCAAGCAGATGGCGAAAATCCGCATGATTGACCTGGGCTACACAGAGGCCATCGGTGTCCTCAACTACAAGGGTAGGGGATACATCCAGAGCTACGTCACCAGAGGCCCTGGCAAAGACCTGACTTATGATGTGGAGCCAGCGGACATCGCCATATCCTTTGCAATCAACCAGGAATTCCGTAAAATGATGGAGTCGGGCCGGTATGTCTATGTGGACTCCCACCTCGTCCTCAACCACTCGAAGTACATAGACAACTCCTATGGCATCGCGTTTATGACCGAGTACGCCCGGAGCCATATGGACGAATGCTGTCTGACCTTCAAAATCACCCATCGAAAGCGAAAGGACTACGGCGCATCCTACTACACCGAGTGCGGCCTGTTCCGGCAGGCTCTTGAGGAGGATGTAGCCGAGGCCGCATATGAGCATAATGCGTTTAATCGGGCTGTCGATGATGCCGCCTCCCACACCCAGGAGTTCAAAACATATGTGGAGCAGACCTCCAGCATCATGGGCGAGTTGCCCAGCCGATTCTCGCCGACTCTGGCCTATCACATGAAGAAGCGGAATCTATCAAGCAGCAAGCTGGCAGAACGCAGCCTCATCAACGAGGATGTGATTCGCCGATACAAAAATGGCACTGCTAAAAATAACCCTGATATCCGCACCGTTCTTGCCATGTGTGTGGGCCTTCAACTTCCGCCGCCGCTTTGCTATGATATGGCGCGGAAGGCTAAGTACGACTTCTCCTCTGGGGAGATCGAGGACATTGCGTTTCAGACCATCATCTGCTCCATGACCCAGAACAGCATCTACGAGTGCAATGAGATGCTCACCAGCCTCGGATTCAAGCCGTTGTCCAAAATTACATGATTTTTTTCGAGCCATCCGATTTTCAAAGTCGGATGGCTCGTCCCATGTACCAGGCCGTTTTCCACGGTTCCGACCCTGCTCGGAGCCTTGGAAAGCGGCCTTTTTTGCGTTAAATCCGACTTTGCGAGTCGGGACGCAGCCCCCTCTGGTGGGCTATCATTAAGCCATGAGGTGGCCACTCATACAGCCACCGCCCGCCCGACCGGGTGGCGGAGGCATCAACCATCAACCTAACGGGATGCACCCGAATGTATGAAAGGATATGTAAAATGCAGCAAGTTTTCATCTGTTCCCCGTACCGCGGGGACATCGAGCATAACGTCAAGGTCGCCAGGGATGCCGGGCGCATCGCCGCTAAGACCGGCTACGTCCCCGTCATTCCCCACCTGGTCTATCCGCAGTTCCTCAACGATGACCTGCCGGACGAGCGCATCCTCGGCATCAAGCTGGGGGCCGAGCTGCTGAAGGCCAGCGATATGATGTGGCTCATCGGCACCAAAATCACCAAGGGCATGAAGTACGAGCTGGAGATCGCCAAGAAGATGCACATCCCCATCCGCTGCTACGATGAGAGGCTGGATCGCATCACCCCGGACACGCTGTCCATCGATGACCGGGTGGATGCCGAGTTCCTCGCCGAGCTGAAGGGCGCGAACATTGTCTGAAGAAAGGATACCACAAATGGATAAAAAAGTCTACAGCCAACTGGCTGAAGGCTTCGAGCTGCTGGCGGCTGGCTACCGCTCCCTGGCTGAACAGGGAGCGGAGGCCACCCCCGAAGCGGCCCCGGAGCCGACCAAGAAGATCACCATCGAGCAGGTCCGCGCCGTCATGTCCGCCAAGAGCGATGAGGGCAAGACCGCCCAAGTCAAGGCCCTGTTGATGAAGTATGACGCTGGCAAACTGTCTGGCGTCAAGCCGGAGGACTACGCCGACCTCCTCCGAGAAGTGGAGGCGCTCTGATGCCTTCCACTCATGCGAGATTTTCCCCCTCGGCTGCGAACCGCCGCCTGCACTGCCCTCCCTCCCTATTACTGGAGGAGCAGTTCCAGGATGAGGAGAGCGCCTATGCCGCCGAGGGCACCGCTGGCCATGCGATGGCCGAACATCTCATCAAGAAGTACCTCAAGCAGCGTACCCGCCGCCCCGTGTCCGACTACTACTCGGACGAGCTGCTGGAGGCCGTGGACGAGTACGTTTCCTTCGTCCAGGGCGAGATTGAGGAGGCGCGGCGGGTCTGCAAGGACCCCGTCTTCACCGTAGAGCAGAGGGTCGATGCCTCCGAGTATGTGGAGGGCTGTTTCGGCACCGCCGACATGGTCATTGTGACTGACTCCTACATCCACATCATCGACCTTAAGCTGGGCAGGGGTGTGCAGGTGGATGCCGAGCGCAACCCCCAGCTTATGATCTACGGCCTGGGTGTTCTCAGCAAGGCCGAGCTGCTCTACGACCCCAAGGTGGCGCGGTTGACCATCTTCCAGCCTCGGCTCTGCCACTGCTCCACCTGGGAGATCACCCCGGAGGAGCTGAAGAAGTGGGGCGAGGAGGTCCTCCGCCCCACCGGGGCCATGGGCAGGAGAGTTCGCCGCCGGGAGCTGGTGCCGGTTCTGCAAGGCGCGGAACCAGTGCCGCGCCAGGGCTGAGGAGTTCCTCAAGCTGGCCCAGATGGAGTTCCGCCAGCCCGCCCTCTTGGACGATGAGGAGATCGCCGAAGTTCTCCGCCGCTCGGACGAGCTGGCGAAGTGGGCGGCAGACGTGTATGCCTTCGCCCAGGACGAGGCCATCATCCACGGAAAGCAGTGGCCTGGTTACAAAGTCGTGGAGGGCCGCTCCGTTCGGAAGTACAGTTCCGAGGAGGAGGTCATCACTGCGGCCCAGGCCAGCGGCTACACCGACATCTTCAAGAAAACACTCATCGGCATCGGCGACATGGAACGGCTCATGGGCAAGGATGAGTTCAACCGCATCCTCGGTGCCTATGTGTATAAGCCCCAAGGCAAGCTGACCCTCGTCCCCGATTCTGATAAGCGCACCGCTATCAACACTACGATCGCTTCGGCGGAATTTACGGAGGTTAAATGATTATGAGCAAGCCCAACAACCCGACCAAGGTCATCATCCCCTGCCGCATCAGCTACGCCCACCTGTTCGAGCCGACCAGCGTGAACGGCTCCGACCCCAAGTACGGGGCCTCGCTGATCGTGTCCAAGAAGGACGCCAAGACCATCACCGCCATCCAGAAGGCCATCGAGCAGGCCAAGAAGGACTCCGTGGGCAAGTGGGGCGGCAAGATTCCCCCCAACCTCAAGACCCCGCTCCGGGACGGCGACACCGACCGGCCCGATGACGAGGCGTATGCCGGGTGCTTCTTCCTCAATGCCAACAGCCGTCAGGCCCCCCAGGTGGTGGATCGCAAGGTCCAGCCCATCATCGACCAGAGCGAGGTGTACTCCGGCTGCTACTGCAACGTGAGCGTCACCTTCTACGGCTACAACTCCAACGGGAACCGCGGCATCGCCGCTGGCCTGGGCAATGTCCAGTTCGTGAAGGACGGCGAGGCCCTCGGCGGTCGCTCCAAGGCCAGCGATGACTTCGAGGCCATGGCGGACGAGGACGAGGATTTCCTCTCCTGACAAACACACGACTCGGCGAGAGGGGTGGAGGGCCTCCACCCCTCTTTGCCATATCAGGAGGCAAGTATGAGCCTGTTAGCAATCGACATTGAGACCTTTTCTGACGTGGACCTTCCGAAGTGCGGAGTGTACGCCTATTCGGATTCCCCCAGATTTGAAATCCTCCTCTTTGCCTATGCCTTTGACGATGAGCCGACCCAGGTGGTCGATCTTGCCCGCGGGGAGCAGCTCCCCGACCGGGTGCTGGCGGCTCTGGAGGATGAGAGAGTTACCAAGACAGCCTTCAACGCCGCGTTCGAGCGGACGTGTATCTCCCGCTACTTAGGGCGGCAGCTCTCTCCGGCCTCTTGGCAGTGTACCGCCGTCCAATCCGCGATGCTGGCCCTTCCCCTCACCTTGGACGGGGTGGGCGAGGTGCTGAACATCAAGCGGAAAAAGCTGAAGGAGGGTGTGTCCCTTCTGCGCTACTTCTCTATGCCCTGCAAGCCCACCAAGGCCAATGGAGGCCGGACTCGGAATCGCCCGGAGGATGCCCCGGAGTTGTGGGAACGGTTCAAAGCCTACTGCATCCGCGATGTGGACGCCGAGCGGGAGATCAGGGAGAATCTCCGCAACTACCCCATCCCAGACAGCGAGATGGAGCTATACCGGCTGGATCAGGAGATCAACGACCGGGGCATCATGGTTAACCAGACCCTCACGACTCAGGCAGTGCGCTGCGACTTGGAGTTCAAGGAACGCGCCACCGCCCATACTCAGCGGCTCACCGGGCTCGCCAATCCCAACTCGCTGGCCCAGGTGAAAGGCTCGTCAGGGCGCAGGAAAACGGCCTTGATGCTCAACAGGCCTTTGGCTATTTCTTTTTCTCTCATATCTTTTGTGATTTCGCAAGTTTTATTCAGAGTTTCAGCCGCAGAAGTCGGCCTTGCAGCGGCGGTAGGC
>OFGH01002437.1_pt1 | contig 10188 bp, 9 predicted proteins | sample 1521721 | NCBI WGS metagenome assembly OFGH01 (sample SAMEA3504132, study PRJEB24116) | mouse gut metagenome | biome: mouse gut; feature: mouse-associated habitat; material: faeces | place: Denmark | collected 2011
GATGGTCCCCGGCCGGCCGGAGCGGTCCAGCCCGCTTGAGGTGCAGGCGGCGTCGTACTTGGCGGCGTCGGCCAGGATGTTCAGCTTGTCCAGCAGCTCCATAGAGCCCCCTCCTTGCGAAACTATGTTCTATGGAACAATTGTACTATCATTATAGCGCAAAAAGGCCCCCTGTCAAGGGGGAATTTACGGAAAAAGTGGGGCTTGACCCGATAGAGGTGAATGAGTAAAATAATAGCGTTGTTTTTATTGTTAGGAGGCAATCATATGGAGAAACGAGAGACATTTTCCTCCCGGCTGGGCTTTGTGCTCATCTCGGCGGGGTGCGCCATCGGCCTTGGCAATGTGTGGCGCTTTCCCTATATCACGGGAAAATACGGCGGGGCGGCCTTCGTGCTGCTCTATCTGCTGTTCCTGGTCATTCTGGGCCTGCCCGTTATGGTGATGGAGCTTGCGGTAGGCCGGGCCAGCCAGCGAAGCATCGCCCTGTCCTTCCAGCGGCTGGAGCCAAAGGGCGGCAAGTGGCACTGGTACAGTTATGTGGGCTTCGCGGGCAACTATCTGCTGATGATGTTCTACACCGTCATCGCCGGGTGGCTGCTGTACTACTTTGTGGAGACCCTCCGGGGCGGCTTCGGAGGGCTGGACGCGGACGGCGTGGCCGAAAAGTTCAGCGACCTGCTCAGCCGTCCGGGGATTATGACGTTCTACATGCTTGTGGTGGTGCTGCTCGGCATGGCGGTATGCTCCAAGGGCCTGCGCAACGGCGTGGAGCGGGTGAACAAGATTATGATGCTCTGTCTGCTGGCCCTGATGGTGGTGCTGGCGGTCAACTCCGTCCTGCTGCCCGGCGCGGAGGAGGGGCTGCGGTTCTACCTCCAGCCCAACTTCCGCAATCTGGTCTACGACGCCGAAGGCAACTGGATTCTGGGTGAGGCGGTCTTTGCGGCCATGGGCCAGGCCTTCTTCACCCTGTCCCTGGGCATCGGGGCCATCGCCATCTTCGGCAGCTATATCGGCAAGGAGTACCGGCTGGCCGGCGAGGCTCTGCGCATCGGCGTGCTGGACACCTGCGTGGCCTTTGTGGCGGGCCTTATCATCTTCCCCGCCTGCTCCGCCTTCGGGGTGCCCACCGGGGAGGGCTCCTCCCTGGTCTTTATTACCCTACCCAATATCTTCAACGCCATGCCCCTGGGCCGGCTGTGGGGGGCGGCCTTCTTCCTGTTTTTGTCCTGCGCCGCCCTGTCCACGGTGATCGCCGTGTTTGAGAACATCATCTCCTTCACCATGGACCGCTGGGGCATCTCCCGTGAAAAGGCGGTGTGGATCAACCGGGTCGGGGTATTCCTGCTGTCCATGCCCTGTGTGCTGGGGAGCAATCTGTGGTCCGGGTTCACCGTGCTGGGGATGGATATCTCCGGAATCGAGGACTTCCTGGTCTCCCAGAACATCCTGCCTCTGGGCTCGCTGATCTATGTGCTGTTCTGCACCGCAAAAAAGGGCTGGGGCTGGGATAAATTTCTGACCGAGGCCAACGAGGGCCAGGGTCCGGCCTTCCCCAAGGGCGTGCGGTTCTACGTCAGCTATATCCTGCCTCTCATCGTCCTGTTCATCTTCGTCATGGGCTACTGGAACCAGTTCGGCCCCCAGTAAGCAATTACCCCCGGCCCGCCCTTCAGGCGGACCGGGGGTTTTTCAACGCGCGGCGTCTCTCAGCTTCACCAGCAGGGTATACAGGGGCCGCTCCAGGGCCAAGGTCAGGCAGAAATTCCCCGCGCAGTGGAGCAGGTCGAAGGGGATCCCCGCGGTCCAGTAGGTAAAGGCGGCCCAGGGCCCCCCCGCCAGATAGGGCAAGGCGCACAGCGCCCCGAAGCTCAGCCCGAAGGTCCCACTGGCCGCCGCCCAAAGCAAGGGACCGCGTTCTCTCCCCCGGCCGATCAGCAGGACCGCCGCCGCCCACAGGGCCCAGATGTACAGATAGGTCGCCCACCACAGGTGGAAGCCGTAGAGCAGGCCCTCCAGCAGCACGAAGGTGTAGATGATGTAAAACACGTCCCGACCGAATACCAGGGCGTAGACCAGGACCAGCAGCGACACCGGCTCGATGTTGGGCAGAGGGGCCATAGCCGCCTGGAGGGCGGTCATAATGGCGGCCAGCATGGCGCACAGCACCACCCGCCGGCTCCGGGTGAGCAGCTTTCTTCCGTCCACGGCGGTCCTTAATAGGTAGACATGGTCAGCTCAAAGTGGTCGCCGTCCGCAATGGGGGTGGTATCCGCCCCGGTGTCCACCCGCTCGCCCCCCTTGGTGACGCACCACCACTGCCGCAGGCTGTCCTGGGCGGTCTCCCCGTCCACGGTGGTGATGAACAGGCCATAGGCCCCCTGTTCCCCCTCCGCCAGCTTTTCTTCCAGCAGCAGCGGACCCAGGTACTCCTCGTCGGTCTGATAGGCAAACTCCCGGCTGCTTCCGTCGGCGTGGACCACCTCCACCGCCACGGTCTTGTCTCCCGCCTGAGCCTGGGGCCTGGTGAAGTGCCACAGCCCCAGCATCAGGGCAGCTGCCGCCGCCAGGGCGGCCACGGCAAGCAGCGTCTTTTTGTTTCCTCTCATGGATGATTCCTCCTTGCTGTCACTCGCAGCAGTCGTGTTGTCCCCAGGCAGGTCTTCTGACTTGAGGCTCCCCGCCTGGCTTCGCCTTCCCGGTTACCCAGTGGCGTGTGGAAGCCAGGCTCCCCTCTCACAGCGGCGGGACCGTGTATTTCTTCCCTATTCTTCCGGATTTTTCCATCCGGACACCTGGAGCGGAGCTATCATACCACACTCCGGTTAAAAAGGGAAGTCCGGAATCCTTGACGCCGGGAGGCGGGGAAGCGCCGCCAAAATCTTTTTGCTCCGGGCAATCCGATACTTGACACACGCCGGGCAAGATGCTAATATACTATACTATCAGCGCAAGGAACGGAAAAGTAGCGTCCCTCCCAACGGACAGAGAGAGCCCCTCACCGGCTGCAAGGGGGCTTACAGCGGGGCGGCGCGAAGTGCGCCCGGGAGCGCGGCGGGTAATGCCGCCCGGTCTGGCCCCGATAGCGGCCAAACGAGTGAAACATGAGAGTGGAACCGCGAGTGATCGCCTCTTATGCCCATGCGGGCGTAGGAGGTTTTTTGTTTCCACCCGGAAGAGGTATCCTATGTTCAAAGCCCTGAACGAAACTCTGACGGCCTACCAGCGCCGGGACCCGGCGGCCCGGTCCAAGCTGGAAATTTTACTGCTCTACCAGGGGGTCCACGCCACCCTGTATCACCGGCTGGCCCACTGGCTATACTGTCACAAGTGGAAATTCCTGGCCCGGGTCATTTCCCAGTGGTCCCGGTTCTGGACGGGTATTGAGATCCACCCCGGCGCCAAGATTGGCCGGCGGTTCGTCATCGACCACGGCATGGGCATCGTCATCGGCGAGACCGCCGAAGTGGGGGACGACGTGCTCATCTACCACGGGGTCACTCTGGGAGGCACCGGCAAGGACCAGGGCAAGCGCCACCCCACCATCGGCAACAACGTGCTCATCTCCTGCGGGGCCAAGGTGCTGGGGCCCTTCAAGGTGGGGGACAACGCCCGCATCGCCGCCAACGCCGTGGTGCTCTCCGAGGTCCCCGAGGACGCCACCGCCGTGGGCATCCCGGCCCAGGTCGTCCGCATCGCAGGAAAAACCACCCACTACGCCGACGACGTGGACCAGACCAGCGTGAACAACCCCACCCTGGAGAAGATCAGCGCCATCTCCGCCCGGCTGGAGCTGGTGGAGAAGCTGCTGGACGAAAAATATCTGGAGCAAAAAGAGGGGAGGAAACCCAAACGCGCACCCCAACTATAACCGCCCCAGCTCCAGGCCAATGGAGATACCCGCGAGAAGGACAGCACGTTCCTGGTTAATGTCGATTTTCAGCAGTTCTGCCTTTAATTCGTCTATCCAGTTCTCCGCTTCCGGGCCTAAGGTTTTTAGTTGGCTGGTCAGTTTGTCCGCCTCATACCAAGCAGCTCGAGTCTGTGCGGCAGTTTCTTTCTGAAAATGGGGGATAAGGTTTTCAGCGGCATATAGAGTAAGGGCATCTATCAGACTTTTCATAATATCTCTCCTATTTGTCTAATTCCGCACATACGTACGTCCTACAAGCATATTATATCCGCACATACGTACTTTGTCAAGGGGTGAATTTATTTTGTCTGTTTTTTCGGAGCGGTTATCCTTTTTGAGGAGGCAAAAGCATATTTCTCAGCAAGTCTTTTCAAAAGAAATTGGAATTTCAAATCGAGCTTATCAATATTACGAAACCGGGACGCGGGAACCAACACTTTCTGTTGCTGCCAAAATTGCTGATTTTTACGGTGTTTCCTTGGACTATTTGGCGGGACGATCAGAAGAAAAATAAAAAATGGAGGAAAAAGCCATGCAATTATACAACAGTGCCACCCACAAGAAGGAAGAATTTACCACCCACACCCCCGGCCATGTGGAGATGTACACCTGCGGTCCCACGGTGTACCACTTCGCCCACATCGGCAACCTGCGGTCTTACATCATGGAGGACGTGCTGGAGAAGTTCCTGCGCTACGACGGCTACGACGTGAACCGGGTGATGAACATCACTGACGTGGGCCACCTCAGCTCCGATGCCGACACCGGCGAGGACAAGATGCTCAAAGGGGCCAAGCGGGAGCACAAGACGGTGATGGAGATTGCCCAGTATTACACCGACGCTTTCTTCGACGACTGCCGCAAGCTGAACATCAAGACCCCCGATGTGGTCCAGCCCGCCACCGGGCTCATCAACGAGTTTATCAAGCTGGTGGAGGGCCTGCTGGACAAGGGCTATGCCTACGTGGCCGGGGGCAACGTGTACTTCGACACCTCCAGGCTGGAGCGGTACTATATCTTCAACGACCACGACGAGGAGGACCTGGCGGTAGGCGTCCGGGAGGGCGTGGAGGAGGACCAGAACAAGCGCAACAAAAACGACTTTGTCCTCTGGTTCACCAAGAGCAAATTCGAGGATCAGGCTCTGAAGTGGGACTCCCCCTGGGGGGTGGGCTACCCCGGCTGGCACATCGAATGCTCCGGCATCTCCCTGAAGTACAACGGCGAGTATCTGGACCTGCACTGCGGCGGCGTGGACAACGCCTTCCCCCACCACACCAACGAGATCGCCCAGAGCGAATCCTATATCGGCCACCCCTGGTGTTCCCACTGGTTCCATGTCCACCACCTGAACACCAACTCCGGTAAGATGTCCAAGTCCAAGGGGGAGTTCCTCACCGTCTCCCTGCTGGAGGAGAAGGGCTACGACCCCATCGTCTACCGCTTCTTCTGTCTCCAGAGCCACTACCGCAAGGGGCTGGTGTTCTCCTGGGAGAACCTGGACAACGCCGCCGGGGCGTTCAACAAGCTCATCGCCAAAATTGCCGCCCTGGACCCAGCCGACGGCCCTGTGGACGAAGCTGTGCTGGCGGAGTACAAAGACAAGTTCCGCGCCCAGATGGGCAACGACCTGAACACCGCCCTGGGGGTCACCGCCCTGTACGACGCCCTCAAGGCCAAGGCCAACGGCGCCACCCGTCTGGCCATTCTGGACAGCTTCGACCGGGTGCTGTCTCTGTCTCTGCTGGACAAAGCGGACCGCCTCCGTGAGGAGCAGAAGAAGCAGAAAACCGCCACCCAGGGCGGCTATACCATCACCGGCGAGGGCGACAGCGCCGTGGACGCGCTGGTCCTCCGGCGGTACGAGGCCAAGAAGGCCAAAAACTTTGCCGAGGCCGACCGCATCCGGGATGAGCTTAAGCGGCAAGGCATCGAAATCACCGACCTGCCCGGCGGCGCAAGCTGGAAACGGGCATAAACGATACCCCGCAGGCCGTAATGAACCGCCCCAGACTGTGCAAACAGCACAATCCGGGGCGGTTCCATGATTATTTCATAAATGTGGTCAGCCGATGATGGACAGCTGGGACACGGCATAGCCGAACATATTGTCCCGGGGCTGGAGCACCGCCTGGAACCGCACCAGGGTCTCTCCCTCCACCTCGTCCACCAGAGCGCCGGAGAGCGTCAGGGCCGCTCCCTCCGTCCGGAGACTGACGGCCCGTACCTGGACCTGATCGTCCTCGCCGCAGATCAGCAGATAGCAGCGGGACACGTTGTCGTAGTTCATCCGGTCCCGGAGGCCGGCAGGCAGCCCGCCTAGCGCCTCAAGGCCGGCGTCCAGGGCGGCGGCATAGTCCCGCACCGTCTCCTCGGGGAGGAACAGCTCGCCGTTCTTCTCATCACAGCGGCTGTCCAGCTGCCCGTAGAGGGAGAGCATGTTGTACAGCCCCTCCCAGGCCAGCTCGCCGTCGCTGCGGTCGAAGCTCCTCACGTCGTGGTTCAGCATGGCCAGCAGCATGGCGTGAAGAACAGGGCTCATGGACTCCACAGCCCCGGTCTGGGCGGGAACGTCGCCGGGCAGGTAGTCCTGGCCCTGGCCGGGGAGGGAAGCCTCCTCATAGCCGGCCGGACCGGCGCTGTTCACAGGCAAAATGAGCATCGAGGTAATCAGGGCCGCCGTTATCAGCTTTTTCAACATAAGGAGACCTCCTTTCCTGTTTGTACTCCTATTTTAGCACGTCCGTTCTGTTACCATCTTATCGAAGCCGTTACGGGACAGTAAAAAAATGGTTACAAATTGGTTTCGTTTTTTTACGGCCCGTCCACACTTGTAACCTATGCGGGCCATAGGCGGGACATGCCTGTTTTTTCTCCGGTTGACCCGGGAGGCGGTTTGAGATACAATAGACCCAAACTACACGAAGGATGTTATATATATGCTGGACTGCCAACAGGAGATACGATTCTGCAGGGCCCGCCGGGGGGCCATCGCCCGGGATTTCGCCCGCCTCAACCCGGAGCAGCGGAAGGCCGCTCTGGCCACCGAGGGGCCGCTGCTGCTGCTGGCGGGGGCGGGGAGCGGCAAGACCACCGTCCTCATCCACCGCATTGCCAACCTGATGAAATACGGCCGGGGCTCCGACAGCGCGGAGGCGCCCGAGTTTGTCACCGGGGACGACCTAGACTTCCTGGAGCGCTACGCGGAGACCGGAGAGGGAGACAAGGCCCGTCAGGAGCGGCTGTGCCGTCTGGAGCCCGCCGCCCCCTGGACCATTCTGGCCATCACCTTCACCAACAAGGCCGCCGGAGAGCTGAAGGACCGCCTGGCCGCCATGCTGGGCCCCTCCGCCAACGATGTCTGGGCCTCTACCTTCCACTCCGCCTGCGTGCGCATCCTTCGCCGGGACATTGACAAGCTGGGCTTCTCCTCCTCCTTCACCATCTACGATACCAACGACTCCCTCCGGGTGGTAAAGGATATCCTCAAAGAGCTGAACATGGACGACAAGCAGTTCCCGCCCCGGTCCATCCTGGGGTACATCTCCCGGGCCAAGGACGCCATGAAGCTGGCCCCGGACTATCTGGCCGAGTGCAAAGCGGCGGAGGATTTCAGGCTGACCAAAATTGCCAACGTGTACATGGAGTACCAGCGCCGGCTGTGGGAGGCCAACGCCCTGGACTTTGACGACATCATCCTCCACACCGTCCGGCTGCTGAAGGGCTTCGATGACGTGCGGGAGTATTATCAGCGAAAATTCCGTTATGTATTGATCGACGAGTACCAGGACACCAACAACCTGCAGTATCTGCTGGCCTCCACCCTGGCCGGGGGCTATGAAAACTTCTGCGTGGTGGGCGACGACGACCAGTCCATCTACCGCTTCCGGGGGGCCACCATTGAGAACATTCTCTCCTTCGAGAAGCAGTATAAGGGCTGCCGCACCATCCGTCTGGAGGAGAACTACCGCTCCACCGGCCACATCCTGGACGCGGCCAACGCCGTCATCCGCAACAACCAGGGCCGCAAGGGCAAGGAGCTGTGGACCCGCGCCGGGGCCGGGGACATGCTCCGGCTGTACACCGCCATGAACGAGAACGACGAGGCCCAGTATGTGGCCAACAAGATTTTGGAGAACTTTGGTCAGGGCCGGAAGTGGAAGGACCACGCCGTCCTCTACCGGATGAACGCCCAGTCCAACCAGCTGGAGCAGGCCTTCAAGCGAAACGGCGTTCCCTACCGGATCATCGGAGGCACCCGGTTCTTCGACCGGGCGGAGGTAAAGGACGTGCTGGCCTATCTGGCCGTGCTGGACAACCCGGAGGACGACCTGCGCCTCACCCGAATCATCAACAATCCCCCCCGGGGCATAGGGGCCAAAACGGTGGACACCGCCCAGGAACTGGCCCGCCGGGACGAGAGCTCCTTCTACGCCGTCATCGACAACGCCGCCCTCTATCCGGAGCTGCAGAAGGCGTCGAAAAAGCTCTCGGAGTTCACCGGGCTGATTCAGGAGCTGTACCAGCTTCTGGCAGAGAATACCCTCACCCTCCCGGAGTTCTACGAGGAGCTGCTTGCCCGCACCGGCTACGCCGTGATGCTGGAGAACAAAAACACCGTGGAGGACCGCACCCGGCTGGAGAACGTGCGGGAGCTGCTCACCTCCATCAACAGCTATCTGGAAAACCGGGCCGACCCCGAGGAGAGCCTGGCCAACGCCCTGCACAACTTTCTGGACGAGATCGCCCTGTACACCGATATCGACAGCCACGACCCCAGCCAGGACTGCGTGGTGATGATGACCATGCACGCCGCCAAGGGGCTGGAGTTCCCGGTGGTCTTCGTGGTGGGGGCGGAGGAGGGCATCTTCCCCGGTATCCGGGCCATCGGCGAGGCGGAGGAGATGGAGGAGGAACGCCGGCTTTGCTATGTGGCCATGACCAGAGCCAAGGAGCAGCTTTTCCTCACCTGCGCCAACCAGCGGATGCTCTTCGGCCGCACCAGCGCCAACCGGCCCTCCCGGTTTGTGGAGGAGATACCCCCGGAGCACCTGGAGCGCTCGGGCAGGACCTTCCTGTCCGACCCGGGGGACAGCGGCTGGAGCGGAATGCCCAGCCGGGTGTCGGGCTACGGCGGATACGGCGGCCAGCGGCCGGCCTACGGGGCGGTCCGTCAGGGCTTCGGCGGAGGCCGGAGCTCCGACGCCTCCTTTGGAAGAGACGCCGCCCCGGGCGCCGGAGCGGGGCCGAACGGAAAACGGTTTTCTCCGCTGGGCCAGAGGCCGGCCAGTTCCCCCGGAGGGGGGGCGAATCCCGCCCTCCGGCTTGCCAAGGGGGATATGGTGGACCACAAGGCCTTTGGCCGGGGGATGGTGCTGTCCGTCCAGCCTATGGGGGGCGACGCCCTGATAGAGATCGCCTTTGACGGCGTGGGCACCAAGCGGCTGATGCTCAAGGCCGCCGCCGCCCATATGACGAAAGGGTCCTGAAGGTGGGCGCTGTGGATGTTTTGACAAGAGATTTTTATGACCGGGATACCCTCGCCGCCGCCCGGGACCTGCTGGGCCGGGATATCGTCCGGGTGCTGCCCGACGGCGCCCGGCTGCGGTGCCGCATCACCGAGACCGAAGCCTACATCGGCCGGCTGGACAAGGCCTGCCACGCCTACGGCTATAAGCGCACCCCCCGGACCGAAACCCTGTTTGCCCCGCCGGGGACGGCCTATATCTACCTCATTTACGGGATGTACCACTGCCTCAACTTTGTCACCGAGGGGGAAGGGGAGCCCGCCGCCGTTTTAATCCGAGGGGCGGTCCCTGTCGCAAACGGGGATATTATAGCAGAAAACCGCTTTGCCTGCAAGGAAAAAGATATGACGGCCTACCAGCGGAAGAACTTCCTCAACGGCCCCGGCAAGCTGTGCCGGGGGCTGGACCTCACCCGGGCGCAGAACGGCCTCGACCTCACCGGCCCCGCCGGCGGGCTGTACCTCCTGCCCGGCGCGCCCCCGGACCCGGCGGCGGTCCGGACGGGAAAGCGCATCGGCATCGACTACGCCGAGGAAGCGGTGGACTTCCCCTGGCGGTTTTACCTGTAACAGCAGCCCCCTGGCCAGAGCCGGGGAATGTCCAGTGTGCCAAAAAAGCACACTGTAAAGAACGCGCCCAAAAGCCTTCCCCCTTAAAGGGGGAAGGTGGCACGGCCGCAGGCCGTGACGGATGAGGGTGCGGTAAGGTTAGCACCCCTTATCGAAAGGACAGCGTCCCCGCCCC
>OFGH01002444.1_pt1 | contig 10165 bp, 9 predicted proteins | sample 1521721 | NCBI WGS metagenome assembly OFGH01 (sample SAMEA3504132, study PRJEB24116) | mouse gut metagenome | biome: mouse gut; feature: mouse-associated habitat; material: faeces | place: Denmark | collected 2011
AAGTGCTTGACCGCACTGAGGACTTCAAGCAAAAACTGCTGTTCAGCCGCAGTGCAGTCGGACAGCAGTTCTGCCAATTCCGGATGCCAGTCCATGCGGCAATCCTGCCAGCTTTCATAGAGCAGCTTATCTGCCGTACACCCAAGGGCTTCCGCAATATTGACAACGGCTTGCAAGCTGGACTGCTTGATTCCATTTTCGATGTGACTGATGTAGGGAACCGAAAGGTTTGCACATTCTGCCAGCTCCGCCTGCGTCAACTTCTGTACCTTTCGCATAGCGCGTATCCTTTGCCCAATCCGCTTGTAACTTAGTAACATGTTTTCTACCTCGCCTTCATTTAGATTAGGAGAAAATTTTACCAAACGATAAGCGATGGCGCAGATATGTCAAAAAATATGAGAAATTCTGTTGTTCCAATAACCACAGGGATACCGGTATCCCTGTGGTTATTTCCATTTACCGAAAAAGTATCCTATACTGAAGAAAAAGTCCTGGAGGTGACCATTTGTGAATGAAAATGAACACAGACAAGAGAGCATTCAGCAGCAAAAGGCCAAAATCCGCCACCGATACCAGGGGATAGATCCGGAAAAAATCCATGTTATCCCCGTGACAGTATCGCAGCCGGATTTTGATGATGACAGTACGCCCAAGCGGGTGGCAGTCTATGCGCGTGTCTCAACAGGAGATCCCCGGCAAACCTCCTCTTATGAGCTGCAAAAGAATTACTACGAAAGCCAGGTTCAGAAGCATCCCAACTGGACGCTTGTCTCGATCTATGCCGACGAGGGCTTAAGCGGGACAAGCACGCAGAAGCGCAAAGAGTTCAACCGAATGATCGAGGACTGCAAGGCCGGAAAAATTGACCTGATCCTGACGAAAAGCATCTCCCGCTTTGCCCGCAACTATGTGGACTGTGGACAGATCGTCCGGGAACTGATGGAGTTAAATCCACCGGTAGGTGTGCGCTTTGAGAGTGAAAACCTGTTTACGCTGAAAATGCAGGGCGAAATGCAGCTGATGATGTTTTCCGGCATTGCACAGGAGGAGTCCCGCATTAAGAGCAACGCTATGAATGCCTCCATCGAAATGCGCTTCGGGAGCGGGATATTCCTCACGCCGCCGCTTCTCGGATATGACCGGAATGAAGAGGGAAGCCTGGTCATCAACGAACACGAAGCAAAAATTGTCCGGCTGATTTTCTTTTTATATCTCTACGGATACACCTGCCAACAAATCGCGGACACACTCACGCAGTTAGGCTGCCGGACAAAAGGGGGAAATACGGTATGGTCTGCCGGCAGCGTTCTCGGAGTCCTGCGAAATGAGCGCCATTGCGGAGCCGTCAGGGCGAGAAAAACCTTCACGCCCAATTACCTGAATCACAAGTCCCGGAAAAACCGTGGGGACCGCCTCAGCTATTTTGCGGAGGACCAGCATGAGCCGATCATCGCGCCGGAGGACTACTTTGCGGTACAGAAGCTGCTCAGCAACGCCAAATATGGCGGCAGAGGTATTCTGCCAGAACTCCATACCATAGCAGAGGGAGCACTGCAGGGTTATGTCGCGGTAAACCCGCGCTGGGCCGGATTTGAAGCGGCCGACTACCGGGAAGCTTCCCTACGCGTCTGCGGGCCTCCTATAGAGCTTGAACCAGTCAGGATTGAGTCTCAACCCGGTGATTTTGATCTGCGTGGATTTGAAGTGGTTCGCGCGCAATTCTTCCAGACTGTCCGCACACCGTGCATTACACTTTCTGTAAAAGGAATCCATTTTAACTGTGTGTGTATCCACAAACTCGGTGGGGCGAAATTTGTGGAATTGCTCGTTCATCCCGACAAAAAGATGTTTGCCGTTCGTCCCTCGGCAGAAAATGAGCGTCACAGTCTATGCTGGGCACGTTTAACCGGAAATGGCAAGTGGATGTCTAAAACAGTCAGCGGCGCGGCGTTCCTTCCCACTCTTTACCAGCTACTTGGCTGGAAAACAGAGTACAAATACTGCATTAAAGGCATATGCCGTCACAATCAGGAAGGCTCCATCCTCCTGTTCCGCTGGGAGGACGCCGAAATACTGATTCCCGACAGAATATTTGGAGATTCGGGCCACAGGCTGTTCCGCAGCGCCGCAAGACGGGCAGTAACCGCATTCCCGTCCTTATGGGCAAACTCGATGGGGGATAACTGGTATGTGCATTTTCAGACTCAGGAATCTGCCGCCATGAACGCTCGCAGAGACTGGGGGCCTATGGTTCCCGCAAGGCCGCCCGCCGGAGTCAGTGATCGGAATTTTATGGGATCTAAAACGATTGCGGAAGGGATTCAGGATCTTATCCCACAAGTTCAGCGGGAGGGAACAACAGATGGAAGATGAATGGTGTCTACCGCCAGAGGGATCTCCAAACGGCACACCACCCACAGCCGGTTTTGAAATTGTCCTCAGCCAGTTCTTTTCTCAAAGCTCTGAACCGATACTTTCTTTTGGCAGGCTGAAAATGTGGGTCAACAGCATTTGTCTGAAGAAACTCCCTGAAACGGATCATGTTCAGATCATGGTAAACAGCAGCTTAAAAACACTTACGTTGTATCCCAGCCGGGAGGACGTCAGAGACGCTCTCCCATGGTGTTCTTCCGGCAGTGGCAGACGAAGACCCAGGCAGTTGTCCTGTCCGATATTCTTTGCGATGATCTATGCACTCATGGAGTGGGCCCCCAATTGCCGGTATCGCTTGACAGGAAAATATTTATGTGAAAACGGAAAAGAATTGCTGGCATTTGATCTGCGGTCAGCAGAGGCGTTTCTCTACAGTGGGGAGATAAAATGGCGCTATACGCCACATTTTCCTGCCGATTGGCGGAATCGGTTTGGAACGCCTGCCACCGAGCACAGTATGGAGCCGTTGGTTCATGTTTTCCAAGAATATGCTGTTTTTGAGCTGGAAGCACCTTCTGTCAAACCGGATGCGCCGGCAATCCCGGCAACGAAAGGAGAGGATGAAATTTGGCCGGGGTCGATATCAGAAAACTATACACCTTGAAAATACGAGAAGAATACCGGCAGTTGGTACAGCCATTTGGAGAAGATAAGATCAGGCGCATGGAAGATAGTATCCGCCAGTTTTGTTGTGGGGAACCAATCTATGTCTGGAGCAAGCGTTTACTGGTGGATTATGACCGGTATGCCATCTTTCACCGTCTGCATATCCCATTTCGAATTATAAACTGCTCGGCCAGAAACAGTGAGGAAGTGATCGACTGGATATGCCGCGACCAGCTCCGGCGGACAGATCTCACTGACGCCATGAGGCGCTATCTGATCGGACGGCAATACCTTGCATTGAAGCTGCTCGGCGCACACTATACGGCTTCCACACCCCCCACAAGAAACACCCGAATATCATCATCCAATATGTCCAAATATGAACCCACACCTATTCGAATACGGGAAAGACTTGGTAAGCTATACCACATCCGTCAGGAGACAGTAGAGCGTTACTCCGCCTATATGAGGGCGATAGATGTTGTACGATCTGCCCAGCCGGAGCTGGCTGAAGGACTGCTGTCCGGACGGCTGTGGCTGACCGTTGACCGCATCTTAGAACTGCCTCATATGGTTCCAGAGGAGATACAAAAGCTGCACACGCTCCTTTGCAGTGGAATGGGATTATCAGGCGGATGTGACCAGCTGAGCGAGCTGCTCCCGACAAGGAGCCGGATCGCCGCTGTCACTGTTCCTCCAGCAGTTTCCGTAAAAGATATGCCCAGCTATGACCCGGATGCGGAAATTGCCAGCCTGACATTGACAATCCCGGCCTGGATCAGCTCCACGCGGCGCGTAAATCGGTCCGTAGACTTCAAGGCGGTGTCCTCCGATGCTAAGCAATCTGCGCGGAGAGAGCTGACCCGGCTGAAAAACGAGGTAGAGGCGGTTCTCCATACCATCAAAAAAGAGGGATAATCGTGGATGACTACAGTGCTTTTGTTCCCAACGTATATTTCGAGAAGATTCCCATCAAAAATCTGGTTTCCAACCAGACCTATCAGCGCAATCTGTCCATTGCCCACATTCAAAAGACCGCCGAGCATTTTGACGTACATCAGATCAACCCGGTGAAGGTCAGCCGGCGGGATGGGATCAACTATGTATTCAACGGCCAGCATACCATTGAGATCGTAGCCTCCGTGTCCGGTTCCCGGGATACGCCAGTCTGGTGCATGGTGTATGACGGCATGGGCTACACCGAGGAGGCTGACACCTTCGCCAAGCAACAAAAATATGTGAAACCGCTGATGCCCTACGAGATTTTTATGGCGAATATTGAGGCAGGTAATGATGACCAGATCCTCATCAAGGGCCTAGTAGAGTCCTACCAGCTACGAATATCATCCAGCAAAGGGCCAAACTGTTTGTGTGCCATCTCCACAATAGAGGCCATTTATCATCGGTACGGTCTTAACACGCTGGACCGAACGTTACGTCTCTGCGTTGCCTCCTGGGAAGGGGAACCAGACTCTTTAACAGCCAATATCATCAAGGGAATTGCTTTGTTGGTCACCGCCTTTGGCGACAACCTGCGCGACGATCTGTTTCAAGAAAAGGTTGGAAAATTTTCAGCGCGTGAGGTCAGCCGCAGCGCACGGGAGCGTAAGATGGGTTCCATGGGATATGCGGAGGTCATGCTGGCCTTCTACAACAAAAAGACCCGTTATCCTCTGCGATGGGCGCAGTTGCATGAGCTACAATCACAGCGCACCAGCATGATCAGGAATACTGGAGTCGATGAGGCAGATGAATTGGAAGAAGACGCATCATCTGCCCACACTGGTTCAAATAGCATGTAATGATTTTTTGTGGAAAGAGTTTTCTCCCGATTGAAAGTAAACGATAGCCACTATATTTACTATCGTTTCCGAACTCCACTAATACGTGGAGTTCGGAATTTTTCTCAATTTTTTAGTTGTAATCAACATTTTTTCCTGGAATCATTGTTCATTATGATGTGTGCAAATGAAAGCAAACTCCACTTATACGTGAGGTTATCCTTCTGAGATCAAATTTTAAATCCACTAATATGGAATATTTAAGTCCAAACACTTCCAATCTCCCTCACAATCATTTATAATGGCTATAATAATTTATGGAGGGGTGATTTTCGTGGATTTGGAGCAAAGAGGCAGAAACTAGGTTTCATATGTGTTTTCAAGAAAAGTAATTTTGAAAGGGCTCCTGCAAGAAGGCATAATTTCTGACTTGGAGTTCGAACGTTACAACCAATTGCTCTATGACCGCTATCAAATGGACGCCAGCACAGGAATCCCACGTCCAGTCAGTTTGATAAATTCTGAAACACAAGATCAGTCGCTTAGTGATGAGTCAACAGAATACATATCTCTGACAGCAGATGCAAGGACGGTGTACGAAGAGAACCCTGGCTACGCAGTACAGAGTTGGCTGCGCAGCAGCAATACAATTGCCTTTCTCTATTATTGGGAGCAAAAAAATAATGCAAACTTCAATTCATCTGGCTATACAATATAAACGTTGGCTTGGATACCGAAAAGGTGAAGACGGAAAACCGGAGATCATTCCAGAAGAGGCCAAGGTGGTAAAGCAGATCTTTGATGCCCATTTATCAGGGGAAAGCCTCCAAAATATTAAATACATATTAGAATCGGAAGGAATACCGACTAAAATCGGACTAACAGACTGGTCGATCCCCTCCATCAATAAAATCCTTCAAAACGAAAAATATACTGGCAACGCATGGCTGCAAAAAACATATACTGTTGATCCTATTTCAAAGCGCCAAAAGAAAAATCAAGGCGAACTTCCGCAGTATTGGGTAAAAACTGGCATCCTGCCATTATCTCTCGCGAGACATTCGAACTTGTTCAAAAAGAACTTACCTGGCGCACTGAGGCGAAAAAGCCTCAAATTATTTCAGAGGTGCCACCTCCAAAGACAGTTTCTTCCGGCAAATATGCTCTGTCTGGAATTATGTTCTGCGGGACCTGTAATTCCCTATATCGTTGCTGCACATGGAAACGAAGTGGAAAAACTCGCATTGTATGGCGATGCCAGAACAGGCTTAAAAATGGGACAAAGTTCTGCTTAGATTCCCCGACTATTGAAGAATCTGACCTTCATAAGACATTGGTAGCCGCAATCAACGGAATGCTCTATCAAAAGGAATTTCTCTTAAAGCCATTTGAAGAAACCGATATTTCAGTGCGGTGCCAAACTCTTGCAGAACAGCAAAAGCGGAGCGATGATGTCATTGTAAATTTGATCGCCCAATATGCCGAAAAGCAAAATTGGGATGGGGACACAGAACCGTTTCGCACTCTTATAGCAAAGAGACGGGCATTTCCCCTCAATGTCAACAACTTCCTGACCACCTGGGCACATATGAGGACATAATCGCCCGTCATGTGCTGGACAAAGTCACAGTACTGGATAATGAACATCTGCGGGTAGCCTTTAAGGGTGGTATCACAGTAAAGCAAGCTATCAAAACGGAGGAAATTGCATGAATAAGCCGCGCAAGATATTTCTAAGTCTCCTGGTACTCTTCCCGCTTCTGCTGTACGGCTGCGCCGGGAACAGCGGCGAACTGCCCGTGGAGCCCGCGCCCAAAACGGACGCGGCAAGCCAGTCCTCCACCCCGGAGGCGTCGTCCTCGGAGGAGGAGCCCGCCCCCATTTACATCACTTTTGAGGGGACTGACCTAGAGGGGAACACAGTTTCTCAGGAGGTCTTTACCCAGTCCAAGCTCACCATGGTTAACGTGTGGGCCACCTACTGCAACCCCTGCCTGCGAGAGATGCCGGGCCTGGGGGAACTGGCGGCGAAATATGATCCGTCGGAGTTCCAGCTCATCGGCATCGTCAGCGACGTGCGGGAGGGGGAGGACCAGTCCCTTGTGGACAGCCTGGTCCAGGAGACGGGGGCGGCCTACCCCCATCTGCTGGCCAACGACTCCATCGGCCAGGCGATCCTGTCCAGCGTAAGCGGAGTCCCCACCACCTTCTTCTTTGACGGGGAGGGGGCCTATCTGGGCGGCGTTGTCGGCTCCGCCGAAAAGTCTACGTGGGAGGAAATCGTCAATGAGCTTTTGGAAGAGCAATAGGCCCTGGATATTGGGCGTCCTGACCGGAGGGATTTTCCTCTCAATCGGGGCCGTCCAGGGCCAGTTGGACGTGATCTGGAGAAAGGCGGTTATGATCTGTCTGGAGTGCATCGGGATCGGGTGACATATGAAAAAACTTCGGCTGACGGTACAGCTGCTCTTTACCATCGTGACAAACGGGTATCTGTACGGCTTTCTCAACGGAAAAATCTACCGGGGCGGGCTAAAATACGTCTGCGTCCCCGGACTGAACTGCTACTCCTGCCCGGGGGCGGTGGCTTCCTGCCCCATCGGGGCCTTGCAGGCCCTGCTGAACCAGCGGGGCTTTCAGGTCCCCTTCGCCGCCCTGGGCTTTTTCTTCCTCTTCGGCAGCCTGCTGGGACGCTTTGTCTGCGGCTGGCTGTGCCCCTTCGGGCTGGTACAGGACCTCCTGCACAAAATCCCCGTCTTCAAAAAAAGAAAGCGCCTGCCCCACCACCACATCCTGAAATATGGAAAGTACGCGGTACTGGTCCTGCTGGTGTGCATGGGCTCCATGTTTTTGTGGGGAGGCTTTGCCAAGGTCCCGGCCTTCTGCAAATACCTGTGCCCCTCGGGCACGCTGCTGGGCGCACTGCCCCTGCTCAGCGCCAACGACGCCCTGCGCAGTCAGGCCGGTGGACTGTTCCTCTGGAAGCTGGGGGTTCTGCTGGCCATTGTTCTGCTCTCTGTAAAGGTCTACCGCCCCTTCTGCCAGTACCTGTGCCCCCTGGGGGCCGTCTACGGCTGGTTCAACCGGTTCAGCCTGGTGCAGATTCACTGGGACACAGAGCGGTGCATCTCCTGCATGGCCTGTGAAAAGGCCTGTCCGGTGGCCCTCACCCTCCAGGAGATTTCCCGCTCTCCGGAGTGCATCCGCTGCGGCAAATGCGTGGCCGCCTGTCCCCGAAAGTGCCTGCACCTTTCCGGGCATAATTTCACCAAACAACAGCCATCCTAACCTCAACGAGGTGATAGGATGGAATCCATATGGATAAAAACGGCGCAGCTGCCCCAATTCGACCCCCTCCGGTCAGACCTGAAAACCGATGTGCTCATCATCGGCGGCGGGCTGGCCGGAGTTTTGTGTGCCTGTAAGCTGACTCAGGCGGGGGCATACTGCGCCCTTGTGGAGGCCGGCCGCATCGGCGGCGGCATCACCAAGAACACCACGGCGAAGGTCACCTCCCAGCACGGCCTGATCTATGACAGGCTGATCCGGGAGTTCGGCACGGACCGGGCCCGGCTCTATCTGGAGGCCAACCAGAAGGCGCTGGAAGAGTACCGCGCCCTGTGCCGGACCGTCGACTGCGATTTTACGGAGAAGGACGCCTTCGTCTACTCCATCGGCAAGCGGTGGAAGCTGGAGCGGGAGGCAAAGGCCCTGGACCGTCTGGGCTTTAAGGCGGAGCTGACGGAGCACATCCCCCTCCCCTTCCCAGTGGCGGGGGCGGTAAAATTCCCCCGTCAGGCCCAGCTCCACCCCCTGAAATTTATCGCCGCCATCGCCGGGGACCTGCGGATTTTCGAGCACACCAAGGTGCTGGAGCTTGCCCCCGGCAAGGCGGTCACCCACGGCGGGACCGTCTCGGCGGACAAAATCATCATTGCCACCCACTTCCCGATTCTCAACAAGCACGGCGGCTACTTCCTCAAGCTGTACCAGCACCGCTCCTACGTGCTGGCCCTGGAAAACGCCCCGGACATCCACGGGATGTATCTGGACGAGGACGAAAAGGGCCTGTCCTTCCGAAACTATGGCGATCTGCTCCTTGTGGGCGGCGGCAGCCATCGGACGGGCAGGCAGGGCGGCTGCTGGCAGGAGCTGCAAAGCTTTGCCCGAAAGCACTACCCGGATGCGCAGGAGGCGGCCTGCTGGGCCACCCAGGACTGCATGACCCTGGACGGCGTCCCCTATATCGGCCCCTACTCCAAAGGTACGTCCGGCCTCTATGTGGCCACCGGCTTCAACAAGTGGGGGATGACCTCCTCCATGGCAGCGGCATCGGTTTTGACCGACCTGGTGCTGGGGAGAAAAAATCCCTATGCGGAGCTGTTCTCCCCCTCCCGGACCGTCCTCCGCCCCCAGCTGGCGGCAAACGCCCTGGCGTCCGCCCTAGGCCTTCTTACCCCCACCACCCCCCGCTGTCCCCACATGGGCTGCGCCCTGAAATACAACACTGCGGAGCACAGCTGGGACTGCCCCTGCCACGGCTCCCGCTTCCAGGAAGACGGAGCCCTCATCGACAACCCAGCCACCGACGACAAAAAGTAATTTCCATGCCAGACGAACGCTGTCCGCCTTGCATTTTCTCTCACCCCCTTTCTTCCGAGTAGAGGGCTATTACAGCAAATACCCATACAACAGAAAACACATAGGCATTTCAGTAATACGAGTTATTAAGTAACCGCTGTTCATGCCCACATGGGGAAGGCCATACCGGGCGGCGATCTCCTGGCAGCAGGCGGTCATGACCTCCTGGCTCAACTGTTCATCGTTTTGAAAATGCACATAGGCGCGATACCCGGCAGGGTCAAATCCGGCCCACTGGGTCAAGGCCGTCTTGGAAACGGCAATGGCGCAGGCATTTGCTTCCTTTTCACCAACATTCGACAGGATGCCGGTCACGGTATAGTCGCCATGAAAGCTCTCGGTGTCCAATCGAACCGTCTCACCGATTTTGGCATTGGAACCGTAGGCGGACAGAAAATATTCGCTGACAGCGATCTCGTTCGCCTGCACCGGAAGTTTTCCCTTTACCAACTCCATCTGGCTGCGGGCAATATGGATCATGTCGCTGTCACAGTACACATAGGAGGCGTTGTAGCCCCGCTCCGAGTGCTCCTGCCCCAGCAGGTAGTATTCACCTACCCGGGCAAGCTCCGGCAGGTCTTTCAGCGCCGCCACGTCGGACGCCTCCACGCCGGTGAACACCGCCTCGTAGGTGTCGGCCACCTGATTGCGCTGGATCTGCGCCACGGAAACGGACAGAATTGCCGCAAAAGAGATCAGGA
>OFGH01002445.1_pt1 | contig 10163 bp, 10 predicted proteins | sample 1521721 | NCBI WGS metagenome assembly OFGH01 (sample SAMEA3504132, study PRJEB24116) | mouse gut metagenome | biome: mouse gut; feature: mouse-associated habitat; material: faeces | place: Denmark | collected 2011
TTCTGGAATTTTACCAATGTAGAGCTGAGCAGCGAGGTGGAAAACGTCCGCTTTGAGGACGTCCACTTTGCCGACAGCCTTCTGACCCTCAGCTACCGGATCACCGAGCGCTGACCGGCCATTCGCGAAAGGAATCTCACTATGAAAAAGACCGCCGCCCTGCTGTTGGGGCTGCTGCTGTGCCTGACGGCGATGACGGCCGCGGGGGACAGCGATCCTCTGATTTCCCAGTCTTATCTGGAGGGAGGGTTTCTCCAATCTCTGGAGGAGGCCGTGGGCCTCTTTGACGGCATGGCCAAGGGGAGCAGCCCCCACCGCTACGGCTTCGTGGGCATGTATATCTTCGGCGTGGGGTGCTTCATCTTCGTGGGGACCCTCTTCGAGCTCCTGGGGGTCCAGGCAATCACCATCCACGGACATGCCATCACCCTGCCCGCCCCCCTGTCGGACATCAACGCCGCCATCGCCCTGGGGACCCTGTCCTATCTGGTCATCATCTCCGGCGGCATCGCCGGGAACGGCGTGAAGGGCATCGGGAAATCCCTGAAGGAGTTCTCCCTGCCCATTTCCATGAGCTTCCGGCTCTTCGGCGCCCTGCTCAGCGGCCTGCTGGTCACCGAGCTGGTGTATTACTTTATCAGCCTGAGCTTCGTGCTCCCCGTGGTGGTAGGCGTGCTGTTCACCCTGCTCCACGCCCTCGTCCAGACCTACGTGCTCACCATGCTGACGGCGCTGTACTACGGCGAGGTCTCCGAGCCGGACCACAAGCCCAAGAAGGCCAAGGCCCGCCCTTGACCGCTCCACACATCACATATCTTTCAAATTATTTAGGAGGTCTTCCACTATGAACCGTCTGATGAAAAAGCTTTTGACCCTCACCGGCGCCCTGCTGCTGCTCCTGGCGCTGGCCGCCCCCGCCTACGCCGCCGCTCCGGAGGACGGCCAGAACGCCGCCCAGGAGGAGACCGAGGAGAGCTCCACCGGCATGAAGGCCCTCGCCGCCGGTCTGGCCGTGGGCATCGCCGCAGCCAGCCGCGGCGATGTGTCTTTGGGACAGAGTGTGGTCGTTTTGGGCGCGGGCTGCATAGGGCTTTTGACCATGATGGCATGCAAGGCCCGAGGCGCAGCAAAGGTCATCCTCTGTGACCTTTTTCCCGGCCGTCTCCAAAAGGCTCTGGAGCTGGGAGCCGATGCCGTGATCAACGCCAAGGAAGAGGATGTGCAGGCCCGCGTTTTGGAACTGACCGGCGGGATTGGCGCGGATGTGGTCTTTGAGACGGCGGGCAATCCCCGTACGGCGGCGCAGACCTCCGATCTGGTGCGGCGCTGCGGCGTGGTGGTCATGGTGGGTAATATCAACGGTGAGACGGCCTACCGCTTCATGGATTTGATGTACAAGGAGGGGGAGATCCGCACGATCTACCGTTACCGCGGCAATTTTGAAACAGCCCTCCAGGCGGTTGCCGCCGAAAAGATCGACTTAAAGCGAATCGTTTCTCATCAATTTGATTTTCAGGATGTTCAGCGGGCTTTTGAAAGCGCCCTCTATAACCGGCAGGACATCATCAAGGCGGTCATCAAGCTGTGACGCCGCTTCACTGTGGACCCTGGCATGGACCAAAAAATATAAAAGGAGAAGTGAACATGAAAAAAGTATTTGCTCTTTTGCTGGCCTGTGTGATGATGCTCAGTCTGGCGGCCTGCGGCGGGAATCCCGGCGCCTCTTCCACCCCCGCCGCTGGTCAGAACGAGCCTCAGAAGCCCTCCGGGGAGGCCGAACCCGCTCCCCTGGACTATCCCAAGGGCAACATCACCTGCATTATCCCCTACGGTGCAGGCGGCACCATGGACACCTTGTCCCGCGCGCTCTTTGAGAGCATTCCGGACGGCCTTGTCCCCTCCGGCGTGAATTTCGTGGTGGAGAATATTGCCGGCGGCGGCGGCCTGGTGGGCGCCGAGCAGGGTCTGACCAAAAAGGCCGATGGATATACCATCGTCGGAGTCAATGGCGACCTGATCATCAACCACGCCATCGGTGCCACAGAGATTGTTTTGGAAGAGGATTTCGTCCCCATCGTTTGCCTGCAGGACGAGCCCTACTGCCTGATCGGCCCCGGCGAGGGTGAGTGCAGCACTCTGGAGGGATTTATCAACAAGCTCAAAAGCGGCGACAACGCCGTTACAGTGGCGATTACCGGCGCGGGTTCCCCCGGCGGACTGGCTGCCAGAGCCCTGAGCGAATCCTTTGGAGTGGCGGTCAAAACCGTGACCTTTGACGCCAACAATGACTGCGCGTTGTCCGTAACCACCGGAGAATGTGACGCGACTTTCATCAACGTCAGCGGCGTAGCCGGTCAGGTGGAGGCCGGAACCCTGAAGGTCCTGGCCGTTACCACCGCCGAGGAAGCGCCCTCTCTGCCCGGCATCCCCTCGATTGCCCAGACCTATTCCGAATGCAGCGATTTGAATCTGCGCTCCGTCTGCTTCCTGGGCGCGCTGGCCGGCACGGATCCCGCGATTATTCAGTGGCTGTCTGAGACGCTGAACCAGGGCGTGGCCTCACAGAGCTATGCCGACCTCACAGCTCCTCAGATGATGATTCCCAAGGTTTGGGACATTGACGGAATGACACAGTACTGCAAAGAGGCCTATGAGTTTTACGCAAGCCTGCTGGCGGAGTAACCCGGCCTGATTCCACGCATTTGACTGGGGCGCACGGAACAGTTCCTGTCCCGTGCGCCCGTTATCTTGTGAGCAGGAGGTACGGCATTTGAAAAAAAGCAATTTTTTAACGGGTCTGTTTTTTCTGGCGCTGTCCGTTTTGGCGTATATAGAGGCGCGCGGTATGGTGGGCAAGCTGGCCTCGGATGAATTGGGCCCCAGCTTCTGGCCGAAGACGCTCTCCGCCGCCATGATCGTCCTGTCGGTGATCCTGATTGTGCAGAGCCTGTTTTCCAAGCAGGCCGTCGCTGGCGAGGACGGTCCCTTTGATGTGAAATCGGAGGGTTTTCGGCGCATCGTCAAAATCAGCGCCCTGATGGTCCTGTTTGGAATCATCATTTACGCGGCGGGCATTTACGCGGGTATGGTGGTTATGCTGCCGCTGTGTATGTTCCTGCACGGCGAGCGGGAGAAAAGGTTCCTGTTCGGCCTGACGGCGGCGATTATCGTCTTTATTTACCTGACCTTCAGCATCGGTTTGAAGGTGCCTCTGCCCAGGGGCCTGCTGGGCAATTACCTCGGTTAAAGGGAGGAACGCTTATGGATGCTTTCATGCAAGCTGCCGCGCTGGTATTTTCCCCGGCGGCCCTGTTCTATACGTTCCTGGGCGTGCTGTTCGGGATTCTCTGCGGCGCCATGCCCGGTTTGTCTGCGGTTATGGCGGTGTCGATCATGCTGCCCTTTACCTTCTCCTTGAAGGACGCCGGCATCATGATGCTGCTTGGAATTTTCTGCGGCGCTGTCTATGGCGGTTCGATTACCGCGATTTTGATTAACACGCCGGGGACGGCGAACTCCGCCGCCACCTGCCTGGACGGTTATCCCATGGCACATAAGCACGGGCAGCCTGGACGGGCGCTGAGTATCTCTACCATGGCCTCCACCTTCGGCGGACTGTTTTCCGCTATGATGCTGCTTTGGATCGCCCCTGTGCTCTCGAAGATTGCGCTGAACTTCGGCGTGCCGGAGATGTTTGCGCTGGGTGTGTTCGGGCTGAGCATTGTGACGGCGGTTTCGTCCCATTCCATCGTCAAGGGCCTGCTGGGCGCGGTGCTGGGGCTGCTGCTGGGCTCCGTGGGCATGGACACCACGTCCGCTACGTTCCGCTACACCTTCGGTACGACGTATCTCATCAGCGGCGTGCAGTTCGTTCCCCTGCTGATTGGGCTTTTCGCCTTCTCCCAGTGCCTGCTGTCCGCGGAGGCCGACATCAAATCCATGGCCAGGAGCAAGCGGGACAAGCTGACGCAGATTCTCCCTGCCAGAGAGGACATCAAACGGACGGGGCCCACCATTCTGGTGAGCTCCATCATCGGAACCATTGTCGGAGCCATTCCGGGGACCGGCGGCGATATCGCGTCCTGGATCAGCTATAACGAGGCGAAGCGCTTTTCCAAGCATCCGGAGGCCTTTGGCGACGGAGCGCCGGAGGGCATCGCCGCTCCCGAGGCCGCCAACAATGCGGTTTCCGGCGGCGCGATGATTCCCCTGCTGACCTTGGGCATCCCGGGGGACTCGGTGACGGCCATTATGCTGGGTGCGCTTATGATGCAGGGGATCGCTCCCGGTCCGCTGCTGTTTACGACCCAGACGGTCAAGGTCTACACCATTATCATCGCCTTGTTTGTATCCAATGTTTTCATGTGCCTGCTGGGCTATGGGGCCATCCGGATTTTCTCAAAAATCAGCCTTGTTCCTGCAAAGTGGCTGAATCCCCTGGTGTTTGTGTTCTGCACCGTGGGAACCTTTGCGATCAACAACAATATGGGCGATGTGGTGATGATGATTGCGGCCGGTATGGCAGGGTACCTTCTCATCAAGCTGGATTTCTGCATGCCGCCCATCATTCTGGGCTTGATTCTCAGCGACACGGTGGAGTCCAACCTGCGCCGCACGCTGGTGCTGTCCGACGGCAGCCTGCGCATCTTCCTCTCCCATCCTATCGCGCTGGCGCTGCTGACGGTAGCCGCTGTTTCGCTGCTTTCTCCCATTATCCTGAAATTCTGGAAGGACCGTTCGGCGAAGAACACAAGGGAATAAAAAGGAGGAAATAACGTGAAAAAATCCATCTGCATTGAAAAGCTGTTTGTCGACCTTCCGTTCTATGAGCGCTTCGCCAAGGTGCGGGAGAACGGCTTTGACTATATCGAATTTGGCTCTTGGGAGCAGCACGATGTAAAGCGCATCAAGGAGCTGCTGGAGAAGCACAGTCTGAAGCTGGGGTGCTTTTCCGGCGATAAGGATTACAACCTGATTGACCCCGCCCACAGCCGGGAATTTATGGAGTACCTTAGACGCTCTGTGGACGTGGCTCACTTCCTTGGGTGCGAAAATCTGGTGCTCCACTCCAACGCGCTGGCGGAGGAAGGGCGGATGTGTACGGACGGGAACGATTTGAACGACCGCACGAAAATTGCCTGCGCGACCAAGAATTTGCTGGAGTCCGCCAAAATTGCGGAAGCGGGCGGCGTCACATTGCAGCTGGAGCCCGTGAGCGTTTATGCCAAGCCCGGATACTATATGACGACCTCCGCCTCCGCGGCGGATATTATCCGGGTGGTGGATTCCCCCAATTTGAAGCTGCTCTACGACATATACCATATGCAGCTGATGGAGGGCGACCTGGTGAACACCCTTCGGAAAAACGCGGATATCCTCGGCTATATCCACATTGGAGACGTACCGGGGCGGCACGAGCCCGGTACGGGAGAGATCAACTACGGCTGCCTCAAAAAGGTCCTGGTGGAGGAGCTGGGCTTTGACGGCATCTTCGCCTTTGAGCTGAGCCCCCTGACCACGATGGAAGCGTGCCTGGAGGCCATGCACGCGTTCTGAGAGGAGGGGACAGCGCATGAAGATCCTATGCGCCGGCGAGATGCTGGCGGACATCCTGGTTCATCCGGTGGAGCGGGTGAAGCTGCAAAACGAAACCTGTCAGGTGAGGGAAATCCGCATTACCCACGGCGGAGACGCCAACAACAATGCGGTTGATCTGGTCAAGCTGGGACATCAAGTGATCTATCTGGGGCGTGTCGGCTGTGACGATATGGGGGATTATGTGCTCTCGCTGGCGAAAAAGGCGGGCATTTGCATGGACCACGCTGTTCGTTCCGACACCGCGGCCCAGGCCAAGTCTCTGATTCTCATTTCCCCTGACGGAGACAGGACGTTTTTGCAGGAGCTTGGAACCAGCGCGGAATTCTGCTTCGAAGACTGTGACCTCTCCCTGCTGGACGAGGCGGACCTTTTGCAGATCGGCGGAGCGTTCCACCTTCCCCGGTTTGACGGGGAGGGGAGCGCGGCCCTCTTGAAAGCCGCCCGAGATCGGGGTGTTGTCACCTCCATGGACGTGACCAGCGACCGGACCGGAAAATGGAGGGGGATCCTGGACCCGTGCTATCCCTGGCTGGACTACTTCCTGCCCAGTGTGGAACAGGCGTCCCTCATCGCGGGCACGGAATCCCCCCGGGCGATTGCGGACTTTTTTCTGGATCGGGGCGTCAAGAATGTGGCGGTGAAGCTAGGGAGCCGGGGAGCCTATTTCAAAAACCGGGAGACGGCGTTTTACGCCGGCACCTATCGCGGACTCAATATCGTGGAGACCACCGGCGCGGGAGACGCCTTTTGCGCCGGGTTCCTGACCGGCGTGGGGGAGCGGCTGTCTCCCGCGGAGTGTATTACCCTTGGAACCGCCTGTTCGGCCTTTGTCATTCAGGCGGCGGGGGCCACTGCGGGTATGCGTGATTTAAAGACCATTCGCAATTTTATTCAGTCGCAGCCGCCAATTGACATCCGCATGGATGTTTGACGGCACGAAAGAAAGGAAGAGTTGGTTATGCCATTGACTACTCTGAAAGATGTGCTGGCTGCCGCCTCCCGAACCAAGACGGCCATCCCGGGCTTCAACATCGATAACCTGGAGATTCCGGAAGCCGTCATGGCGGCGGCGGAGCGATGCAAGAGCCCCGTAATCCTGACCATTGGACAAGGTGCCATCAACGCCGGACAGATGCTGTATTTGGCGGACGTGGTGCGCCGCTTGGCGGACCAGTCCGACATCCCCGTGGTTATGCATCTGGATCACGGTGCCAGCTATGAACAGGTGATCCAGTGCCTGCGGGCGGGCTTTACCTCTGTCATGTTTGACGGCTCTCATCTTCCGTTTGAGGAAAACGTGGAGATCACCAAAAGGGTAGCCGCCGCCGCCCATGCGGTAGGCGTTTCCGTGGAGGCGGAGCTGGGGGCGATCGGCGGCGTGGAAGACAGCGTAATTCGGGACAACCAAAACCTGGTGGACGTGCGGGAGGTGGAGCGATTTATTTCCGAGGTGGAGGTGGAGGCTTTGGCCGTGGGCATTGGAAATGCCCACGGTATTTATAAGGGACTGCCCCAGCTGGATTTTGACTTGCTCCAGCGCTGCCAGGATTTAGCGCCTCCGCCTCTGGTGCTCCACGGCGGCTCCGGCATCCCGGACGACATGATCCGGCGCGCCATCCGGATTGGGATTCGCAAGATCAATGTGGCGACGGAGCTTCGCAACGCCTTTATGGCCGGCTTGGAGGAGGCGGTTGGAAAGCGGGATATCTATAATATGTACCGGAGTGCATTTGACCAGGCCGCCGCGCTGGCGGAGAAGAAGATCCGCCTGTTCCAGCGGGTGGACGAGCCGGTCCATATTGCCTGAGAGCAAAACATCCAACATGCGCGGGGCAAGGAACCCGCTGTGGACAGGAGGAACCGTTTATGGAAATGATGAAGGCGCTGGTCTATGACCGGCCATCTGTGTGCTCCGTTCAGGAGCTGCCCATTCCGCAGTGCGGAGACGACGAAGTCGTCATTAAGGTCATGGCCGCCAGCATTTGCAAGGGCGCGGACCGCCGCCACCACACCACCGGCCACAAATTGGGCCGTTATCCCATTACCACCGGGCATGAATTTGCCGGATATGTTCACCGGGTGGGCGCGCAGGTCCAGGGGTTTCAAGCCGGTGACCGTGTCACCGCCGACAACGCCGTGCCCTGCGGCGGGTGTTACTTCTGCAAGAGGGAGATGTACACCCATTGTGAAAACTTTATGTCCGTGGGCCACAGCATCCCCGGAGGCTTTGCCCAGTACCTGAAGGTCAAGGCGAGCTCTGTCTTTCGCCTGCCGGAGGGGTTGTCCTTCAATGAGGGCTGCCTCACAGAACCGGTGGCCTGCTGTGTCAACGCCGTAAAGCGGCTTGATGTCAAATACGGTGAAGATGTGCTGGTGTTCGGCGCGGGCCCCAACGGCATCATCCTGGCGCAGCTGCTCAGGCACTCCAACGCCAATCGGGTGGTGGTTCTGGCGCCCACCAGGTTTAAGCTGGAGCTTTTGAACGGCTATGGAATCGAGACCATTCAGATCGACCAAAAGGACCCTGAAAAGCATAGGCGGGAGGTGTTTGACCGTTTCCCCCATGGCGTGGACGCTATTGTGGACGCCACCGGCAGCGCCTCCGTTCTGCCCGGGTGCTTCCAGCTGCTGAAAAAGCGGGGGCGGCTGTTGCAATTCAGCTCCACAAAGGACGATGAGGATATCACCATCAATCCCGCCTATTTCTACCGCAACGAGCTGCACTACTACACCTGCGCGTGGCAGGTCCACGAGTTTGGGGCCGCCCTAGAGGCCATGAGCAGCGGCAAGGTGAAGCTGGACCGCCTGGTGAGCAGGCAGTATTCGCTGGAGGAATTCCACCAGGCCATTGAGGATGTGCTGGACCGGAATGTGCTGAAACTGGTGATCCGTCCAAACGGCATGGAGGATTGACAAAGAGCGCGGTCAAAGGGGCTTGCAATATTAGGAGGCTGATGCCATGAAGAAGTCCATTTCAATCATTCAGACCAAAAGGTATTTTTGCCGTATACTGCTTGCAGGCGGGGGGCTTGCCCAAAATTGAATATCAAAAATTGAACTCTCAAGAGCGGGACAGACGGTTAAGCCGCCTGTCCCGCTCTTTCTGCAAGGGTAAGAGCTGTCGGCTGCGGCTTGTCCGCTGCCGTTTCTGGCTCCGGGCAAATCTGCCGGAACCCGTCGAGAGAAGCTTTGCGCGCAGTGCCTGCTCCGCAATCTCCCCTGACATGGAACCGCCTTTTCAAACTGCGCTGCCGACCGCTCTCGGCAGACAGGCTCATGCGCTCCGGCGGCGTCCCGTGCGGCGGCCTGGCGGCCGCGGAGACATGCCTGAATTTGAGGCTTACCGTCAATTGCCGGGAGATTTTGAAACAGATAAATTCCTCCGGTTCATCGCCGCAGAAATAATTTGAGAAGATGATTTCCGGCATGATCGGGCCTCCTTTTAGGCTCCGCAGATCATTCTTGACTAGAATACGCCCGCTGCGGCTCCTTTTTCCATTCTGCCGTTGCGCGGCAGGCCGGTTTGGGGTATACTATTACAATCTATGGAAGCACTGGAGGTTCTCCCCATGAAACTGATGGCCATTGACGGCAACAGCATCATCAACCGGGCCTATTACGGCATCCGGCCCCTCACCACCCGGGACGGGCTCTACACCCACGCCGTCTTCGGCTTTCTCACAACGCTTCTGCGGCTGACAGCAGAGGAGAGGCCAGACGCGGTGTGCGTCACCTTTGACGTTCACGCCCCCACCTTCCGCCACACCGCTGACGCGGCCTACAAGGCCACCCGCAAGCCTATGCCGGAGGAGCTGCGGATGCAGATGCCGGTGCTGAAAGACGCGCTGGACGCCCTGAACATCCCCCGCTATGAGCTGGCGGGCTGGGAGGCCGATGATCTGCTGGGGGCGATTTCCCGCAGATGCGAATCGGCGGGCTGGGAGTGCGTGGTGGTCACCGGGGACAAGGACAGCCTCCAGCTGGTGACAGACCACACCAAGGTCAAGCTGGTCTCCACCCGCATGGGCCAGACCACAACAAAGGACATGACGCCGGAGACCTTCCGGGAGCAGTACGGCTTTGAACCCATTCACATGATTGATCTCAAGGCCCTGATGGGGGACGCCTCCGACAACATCCCCGGTGTGAAGGGGGTGGGGGAGAAGACCGCCATGGGCCTCATTCAGATGTACGGCTCCATTGACCGCCTCTATGCGGCCCTGCCGGAGGTCCTCACCGCGCCGGAGACCCCCGCCAGGCCGGGCCTGATCAAAAAGCTGACGGAGGGAGAGGCCTCTGCCCGCCGCTCCCAGTGGCTGGCCACCATCGTCACGGACGCGCCCCTGGACTTCACTCCGGAGGACAACCTGGTGAAAGCCCCCGGCCCCGGGGCCTATCCCCTGTTCCTGCGGCTGGAGTTTTCCAAGCTGATTGAAAAGTTCGGCCTGACGCCGCAGGCCGCTCCGGCGGCGAAAAAGGCGGAGGCCGCCGCTGCCGTGGAGCAGGTGACGGACCCCGCCCGGGCGGCGGAGCTGCTGGAGCTCTGGCGGCAGGCGGACTGTGTG
>OFGH01002456.1_pt1 | contig 10141 bp, 5 predicted proteins | sample 1521721 | NCBI WGS metagenome assembly OFGH01 (sample SAMEA3504132, study PRJEB24116) | mouse gut metagenome | biome: mouse gut; feature: mouse-associated habitat; material: faeces | place: Denmark | collected 2011
GGGGCCCCGCCTCTACCTGACGGCCAACCTGGAGGCCCTGGACGAATACCGGGCCCTGTGCCGGGAGATGGACTGCGGTTTCGCCGAGGAGGACAATTACGTCTACTCCCTGGACAGCCGGGAAAAGCTGGAGCGGGAGCTGGCTTATATGAAGGAGAAGGACGCCGCCTTTGTGTTTACGGGATATGAATTTGCGGACGAGCAGGGCAGAGGCAGCGGAAGGGTGGTCCATGTGCCTGAGACACTTCACTACAGACAGGCATTGGGCAATACCACAATTTTTACTACCACGGTAATGTTTGATACGGAGAAAATCAGCAGGAAGCTGCTGGAAATGCCTGCTGTAAAGAGCGAAGACACCGCACTGTGGTTCCGGGTCCTGCGGGAAGGGTATACCGCCTACGGGCTGGATGAGAACCTGGCGAGATACCGCCGTCCGGCGAAGAGCCTTTCTTCCAATAAAATGGAGGCCATCCGCCGCATATGGAATCTGTACCGCAGATCGGAAGGCTTGAGTCTGCCGTGGAGCGTATATCACTTCTGCTTCTGGGCAATCAGGGCAGTGAAACGGCGCATATAAGGAGGGCGTGTGCCGCCGGCGCAGCGATTATAAGGAGGAAGGGCCACGAAGGCGCAGCGATTATGAGAAGGAAGGGTCACGAAGGCGCGGTGATTATGAGAAGGCAGGGTTCACAAAGGCACAGTGGCTATATATAGGAGGAATACAAAATTGAAGTTGAATACCAGCGAAAAAAGGAAGCTGCAGAAGCGGGAAAGCTTTAAGCGGCTGATCAATTTAGGACTGACGGCAATCTGTATTGGGTTGGAAGTGGGCGTGTTTGCATATTGCTGGATGTATCACTTTCGCGGCAGTGTGGTGGAAGGTCTGCAGAGGCTCTGGTTTAAAGGCAATATGCTGGAAATAACCATTTACGGCGTTGTTCTGTTTCTGCTCTCATCTATGTACGGGGGGATGCGGCTGGGATATCTGAAGAATGTGGAAGTGATTTTTTCACAGGTTTTTGCCACATTAATGGCCAATGTATTTATTTACGGAGAACTGTCCGTAATGGCTGCCCAGCTGTTTGTCCCCCATATTTTCATATTTATGACGGTGACGCAGACGATGGCTATTATTATTTACATTAATATTGCCAACCGTATTTACAGGTTTATATTTCCGCCGCGAAAGCTGCTGCTGATTCATGGGGACAGGCCTATTGAAAGAACCTGCGCCAAGTTTGAGAGCCGCAAAGACAAATATGTCATTACCAGAACCATACACGCAGGGGAAGGTTTCGAGACGGTCAGCAATTCCATTCTGAAGCTCTATGAGGAGGGAGAATGCAATGCGGTGCTGATGGGTGATATATCGGTGGAGGAGAGGACGCCGCTGATTAAATTCTGCTACGGCCACTCTATCCGGGTGTACCTGCTGCCGAAGATTACGGATGTCATTCTAATGGGAGCGGAAGAACTCCACGTATTTGACAGTCCCATGCTTCTCACTCGGGAATACAGCCTTTCCGTGGAGCAGCGCTTCATGAAACGGGCAATCGACATTATATGCGCGCTGGTTTTGCTGGTGTGTGCGTTTCCGTTTATGCTGGTTACGGCCGTTCTGATCAAGCTGTATGACGGAGGACCCATATTGTACAAGCAGGTTCGCTGCACGCTGGACCAGCGGGAGTTCCATATCCTGAAGTTCCGCAGCATGAAAACGGACGCGGAGAAAGACGGTGTGGCAAGGCTTGCGGGCAAAAACGACAGCCGCATCACGCCCATCGGTAAATTTATCCGAAAATGCAGGATTGATGAGCTTCCCCAGCTGATTAATATTCTGCGGGGGGATATGAGCGTGGTAGGTCCAAGACCTGAACGCCCTCAGTTCGTGGAGAAGTTCAAGGAAGAGATTCCCCGTTATATGGTAAAACACCAGGTCAGGCCGGGACTTACCGGCTGGGCGCAGATCAACGGTTATCGAGGGGATACCTCTATTAAGAGGAGAATTGAACATGATATTTTCTATATTGAAAACTGGACAATGTCCTTTGATATTAAGATCATGTTTCTGACTATTTTTAAAGGGTTTATAAATAAAAATGCCTATTAGTGCAATACTAATGTGAAGGCTGGGCATTCGGCGGAGCTGTTGACTTTTGTCGTGGATTGTGAGAAAATAAGCGCTGGAAGTTTTTTGCAACAGAAAAATCGTTTTTGTTAAGGAGTACAATATATGGCTAAATACAGGGATGAGGCATATGAAGAGGAACGGGTAGCCCCGAAGAAAAAGAAATCCGGATCAGGGAACAGAGGAAGCGGCAACAGACCATCGTCCGGAAAGAAACCGTCAGGGAAGAAGCCTTCCGGCAAAAAGGGGTCCGGTAAGAAAGCTTCCAGCAGGAAAGCACAGGCTAAGAAGCAGCGCAGAAGAATCATTATTTTTATTATAGAGATTATCATACTGGTCATTGCGGTATTCGTTCTGTACACCGTATTGTCCGGTACCAAGAGCGGAAAGCTGGATCTGGATGAGAACGAGATCATTATCAATCCGCAGGTTAAGGAGGCGGAGGAGACTACCATGAAAGGCTATCGGAATATAGCTTTGTTCGGTGTAGACTCCACGACGGGTGCATTGACGAAGAATACACGAAGCGATACGATCATGATCGCTTCGATCAATCAGGATACCGGAGAGTGCAGGCTGGTGTCGGTATACCGTGATACTTATCTGAACCTGAGCAACGATTCCTACAACAAGTGTAATGCGGCGTATGCGAAGGGCGGTCCGGAGATGGCGATCAACATGCTGAATATGAATCTGGATCTGAATATCACAGACTTTGTTACCGTTGGTTTTGCGGGGTTGACAGACACCATCGATGCTCTGGGCGGGGTATATATCGATGTGGATGATTCGGAGATCAGTCATCTGAATAACTATCAGCTTTGTATCGCTGAAGACTTAAAGCGCAGCTATACACCTGTTTCGTCTACGGGGTATCAGCTGTTGGATGGATTGCAGGCTACCGGATACTGTCGTATCCGCTATACTGCCGGAGACGATTTCAAACGTGCCGAGAGACAGCGGGAGGTACTGTCTGCAGTGGCGGATCAGGCCAAGAAGGCTTCCCTGCCGCAGCTGACGGAAACAGCAAACGCCGTATTTGATAAAGTATATACATCTCTGGACCTGTCGGAGATCGTGGAGATGCTGGGTAATGTGACGACGTACTATATCTCAGATACGGCCGGATTCCCGCAGGAGTCCAACCGTGCTACCGGCCGGATCGGGTCGAAGGGATCCTGTGTTATTCCGGTCAGCCTGGAGGATAATGTCAAGTGGCTGCACCAGTTCCTGTTCGACGACAGCAGCTACGAGCCTTCTGCTGATGTTAAGCGTTGCAGTGAAAAGATTTATCAGGATACAAATGGATATATAGGCAAATAAGCAGAGCAAAGGGGCCGGTCTTATGAAGAATCGGCTCCTTTTGGCGCTAAAACAGGAACTGGTAACGGAGGATAAAAGCGTGGAAAAGACGGATATAATCATTCCTGTCTATAAGCCCGACAATACATTTCTGGAATTGATCAGGAAACTGGAACAACAGAGTGTTTCAGTGAACCGGATCATTGTCATGAATACGGAGCAGAAATATTTTGATCGATTGATCTATGGGACGTCCTTTCAGAAAGATCATCATAATGTGCTGGTCAGGCATCTGTCCAGGCGGGAGTTTGATCATGGCAGGACAAGAAATCGCGGTGTGCAGTATTCGGATGCAGAGTATTTCATTATGATGACGCAGGATGCTGTTCCGGCCGATGCGCATTTGATAGAAGAACTGCTTGGGCAGCTGCGCAGGGAGAAGGTTGCCGTGGCATATGCCAGACAGATAGCTCCCGAGGGCAGCAGTGAGATAGAGAAATATACAAGAAGCTTCAATTATCCGGAACAGTCCATGATCAAGACACAGGCGGATCTGGAGAGACTGGGGCTGAAAACATTCTTCTGTTCCAATGTCTGTGCCGCGTACAGCAGACGGATATTCGATGAATTGGGCGGATTTGTGAAACATACAATATTTAATGAGGATATGATCTATGCCGCCAGGGCTGTGGAGGCGGGATATGGCATCGCCTATACTGCGGAGGCAAAAGTATTCCATTCTCATAATTATACCAACGTGGAACAGTTCCGCAGGAATTTTGATCTGGGTGTGTCCCAGGCGGAGCATCCGGAGATCTTTGCGGCGTACCCTTCGGAATCAGAGGGGATCAGGTTCGTGAGGCAGATGATCAGGCATCTTCGTGAGGCGGGATTTAAGAGGAAGATCCCGCATGTCCTGGTGCAAAGCGGATTTAAGTATGCAGGATATCTGTTGGGAAAGCATTACCGCAGTCTGCCGGGGAAATTAGTGGTCAGAATGTCAAACAGTAAGGAATACTGGTCATAGGATAGAAGAAATAGAGCCAACGAGATGCTGTTATGATGAAGGGCTGAGAAAGAGAGGTATCAATATGTGCGGAATTGTAGGATATATCGGGACAAAACAGGCGGCTCCTATTATCCTGGACGGTCTGTCCAGGCTGGAGTACCGGGGATATGATTCGGCAGGCATGGCCATCTATGACGGTGAGAAGATCAACATCACCAAGTCCGTGGGCAGGTTGAAGATTCTGGAAAATCTGACCCATGGCGGCGAGACGATGACAGGGCTCTGCGGCATCGGGCATACCAGGTGGGCGACCCATGGCATACCGAGTAATGTCAATGCGCATCCTCATTTCAATGCGGACGAGACGATCACGGTGGTACATAACGGCATTATCGAGAATTATATTCAGCTGCGCCGGATGCTGACGGACAAGGGGTATCGATTCGTGTCGGAGACGGATACGGAAGTGCTGGCGCATCTTCTGGACTATTATTATAAAGGGAACCCCATGGAGACCGTGACGAAGGTGCTGCACCGCGTGGAGGGATCCTATGCGCTGGGCATCCTGTTTGCGGATTGTCCGGATCAGATCTTTGCAGCCAGGAAAGATTCCCCCCTGGTGGTGGGACAGAATCAGGACGGATGCTTTATTGCTTCCGACGTACCGGCTATCTTAAAATATACGAGAAAGATCTATTATGTTGACAATCAGGAGATCGTGCGGCTGCGTGCAGATCATATGCACTTCTACACGGTGGACGAGGAGGAGATCCAGAAGGAGTCCGTGACCATCGACTGGGACGCCAATGCGGCGGAGAAGGGCGGGTATGAGCATTTCATGTTAAAAGAGATGTATGAGCAGCCCAAAACCGTGACGGATACCCTTTTACCCAGGATCAAGGATAACGATATTGTCATCGAAGAGTTGAATATGACGGATGAGGAGCTTAGCGGGATCCGGAAGATCCATATCGTGGCATGCGGGTCGGCATACCATGCGGGGATGACGGGCAAGTATGTGATCGAGGGGCTGGCACGGATTCCCGTGGAAGTGGATCTGGCTTCGGAGTTCCGTTACCGGAACCCTATTCTGGAGGAGGGGGCCATGGTGGTGGTGATCAGCCAGTCCGGCGAGACGGCGGATACGCTGGCGGCGCTGCGGGAGGCAAAGGCCCGCGGTTTTCAGGTGCTGGGCATTGTCAATGTGGTAGGAAGCTCTATCGCCAGGGAGGCGGACAACGTCATGTACACCTGGGCCGGACCGGAGATTGCGGTGGCTACCACCAAAGCCTACAGCGCGCAGCTGGTGGCGTTGTATCTGCTGGCCATGAAGCTTGGCAGAGTGCGGGGACAGATTAAGAACAAGGAGTTCGCTGCCATGCTGGGCGACCTGCGATGCCTGCCGGATCAGATCGAACTTCTGCTGAACAATAAATTCAAGATACAGAAATTTGCCAATCGTTACATAGGAGCCAAGGATGTGTTCTTTATCGGGAGAGGTATCGATCATGCGATCTCTCTGGAAGGCTCCCTGAAATTAAAGGAAATCTCCTATATTCATTCCGAAGCCTATGCTGCCGGGGAATTGAAGCACGGCACGATCTCCCTGATCGAGGAGGGAACGCTGGTGGCGGCGGTGTCCACCCAGCCGGACCTGTATGCCAAGACCATCAGCAACATGGTGGAGGTGAAAGCCAGAGGTGCGTTTGTGCTGGCGGTTACCTGTGAAGAGAACAAAGAGATTGAGAAGGCTGCGGATTATGTGATCTACATTCCGGAGACAAATCCTTTCTTTGCCAATTCTCTGGCCATCATACCGCTGCAGCTGTTCGGGTATTATGTGGCGGTAGGCAAGGGGTGCGATGTGGATAAACCGAGGAACCTGGCGAAATCGGTGACTGTCGAGTAGAAGAGATGAAGCTGTGTCGGAATACGTACGCTTCTGGCAAAAGAGGAGAAAAACTGCGGAAGTAAAAGTCAGGCTGTCACGGCCTGGCTTTTTAAAAACACAGTTTTTATAAAATTTTGTCACAGTTTGAACACAATTAGAAGATATACTGACCTCAGAAACAAAGAAAAAGAGAAACGGACAACGATAGAGCGGGCCGTAATCATAGAAAGAAATGAAAGGGGCAGGAACTATGTACGATAACAATTATAATGACAAGAACATGGGATCGCAGGAATCGGGAGAAAGACAGAGCCAGGGTGCGGGGGCAGGACAAAGCAATGTGCAGAACCAGAACATGACACGGAGCCAGAGTCCGGTACAGAATCAGGCCGGCTATACACAGGCGGGGCAGGGTCAGACTTCGCAGGACCAGGGCGGCGGGTCCCAGTATCAGAACCGATACGGATATGGCAGCAGCAATTATTCCGGTAATACGTATGGGACGCAGAACACCTATGGCAGTCAGCAGACGGGATATTACAGAAGCGCCGGAAATTCCACGGGCGGGACGGCTGACAACGCTTCAGGTTCGGCTTACGGCACGGGCAGTTATCAGTATGGCAATACCTATCCGAATTATGCGGCGATGGATCAGGGAAAGCATAAGGAGAAGAAAAAGAAAGAAAAGAAGCCGCGGCAGCATGGCTATCTGAAAAAGGCGGCAATCTGCCTGTCATTGGGGCTTGTGTTTGGACTCTTTGCGGGAACCGGAATCTTTGTGGTGCAGGCTGTAACGGGAGCGGTGATCGGCAAAAACGCGGTGACGGTGTCGGAAAGCGAACAGGCCATTCTGGAAGACGGAGGAGAAGCAGCGCAGAGTAATACGGACGAAACGGCCAGGGCGGATAATCAGAAGACAGACAGCGGCGTACACGTGACGGAGAGTATCAACACGGTGGTTGCGGATGTGTCGGAGGTTGTCAGGGAAGTGATGCCGGCCATCGTATCGATCAACAATCATTATACCGAGAAGATGTCTTATTTCGGGCAGACAATGACGAGTGAGGCGGATGCCAGCGGATCCGGCATTATCGTAGGCGAGAATGATACGGAGCTGCTGATCGTATCAAATTATCATGTGGTTGCGGATTCGGATGAGCTGACGGTGCAGTTTGTGGAAGGCAGCGAGGCGAAGGCTTCCATCAAGGGAACGGATCCGGATATGGATCTGGCCGTGATCGCTGTTCCGATCAGCGATGTCAGCGGTACTACACTGCAGGAAATTGCGGTGGCTACCCTGGGGGATTCCGATTCCCTGACGGTGGGTGAACCTGCTATTGCGATCGGGAATTCTTTAGGATACGGACAGTCGGTAACGACAGGCGTGATCAGCGCCTTGAACAGAAGCATTGAGCTTTCGGATGGTACGGACGGTACCTTCATTCAGACAGATGCGGCGATCAATCCGGGTAATTCCGGCGGTGCGCTTTTGAATATCAAGGGTGAAGTGGTCGGTATCAATTCGAATAAGATCGGCGGCAGTGCCGTGGAGGGCATGGGCTATGCGATTCCCATCTCGGCGGCAAGCCCGATCATAGCGGAGCTGATGTTGAAGGAGACCAAGAACAAGGTGGCCGAAGAGGAGAGAGGTTATCTGGGTATTTCCGGTATCAGTGTCACACAGGAGGTATCTGAGGCGTACGGTATGCCGGAAGGCGTGTATATCTCACAGGTATATGAGAATACGGCGGCTGAGGCAGCAGGCCTTCGCAAGGGTGATATTATCGTGGAGTTTGACGGCGATAAGATCTCTTCCATGGATGTGCTGCAGAAGGAGCTGGAGTTCTATGCCAAGGGTGATGTTGTGGATGTTACCGTAATGACACCCGGGATCGGCGGATATGAGAGCAGGACGGTGCAGCTGACACTGGGGAACAAGGTGCAGTAAATACAGGGTGGCATCGGGCGGCCGGGATGCACAGACCGATGCGTGAGAAAACGATAATGATAAGGTCACAGGCGGTAAAGCTGCAGATGACAGAGAGAAAGACGGCTGAGAGGTTGTCTTTTTCTCATTTTATGGGAAATTGCTTTGGACTTTAATCGTTTTTTAGAAATTGTTTACTTGTGGGGGAAGGGGTTTTATACTATGATAGAAATGAATATGACTATCTGGATGGTGAATCATAACGATCCAGGATCAAGGATAAGACATATAGAATAATATAGACGGGAGCAATCATGAGAGACGATAGATTTGATGAGATGGATGAGAAGAAGGAGTCACGCTCGTGGGATTTCCGGGAGCTGGAGGACGGCGAGGAACAGCGGGAACGTCTGCGTCAGAAGAGGAAGGAAGACGTGCGGCATGAGAAGGATCAACATGAAAATGATCAGCAGGAGGAAGCCGGGGACAAGGAAGAGCTTGTGGTGAGTGATTCCGGAGAAGACGGACAGACAGTAAAGGAGGAGGAAGAAGATCCCGGTAAGGACTACGAGGATGTCTGCTTTATCTGCCGCAGGCCGGAGAGCAGGACCGGTAAGATGTTCCGCCTGCCGAATCATATCTGTGTCTGTGATGATTGTATGCACAAGACCATGGATACGGTGAGTCAGTTTGACTATCAGGGGATGCTGCATCATCCTAACATGACTGACCTGAATAACGGTAAGGGATTTCCCAGGATCAGCTTTGTCAATTTAGCGGATCTGCAGGGAGATGGCGGGATTCCCAATAAGCAGAAGATCAGGAAAAAGAAGAAGGAGGCCAATCCGGAGATTGATATCCGGAATATCATGCCGCCCCACAAGATCAAAGCCAAGCTGGATGAGTATGTGGTGGGACAGGAGCATGCCAAGAAGGTCATGTCTGTGGCTGTCTATAACCATTATAAGCGGGTGGCTACGGGTACCATGGATGAGATTGAGATCGAGAAGTCCAATATGCTGATGATCGGGCCTACGGGGTGCGGTAAGACATATCTGGTCAAGACGCTGGCCAGACTGCTGGATGTGCCGCTGGCGATCACGGATGCCACTTCTTTGACGGAAGCTGGGTATATCGGCGACGATATCGAGAGCGTGGTCTCCAAGCTTCTGGCGGCGGCCGAGAATGATGTGGAGCGGGCGGAACAGGGGATCATCTTTATTGACGAGATCGATAAGATCGCCAAGAAGAAGAATACCAACTCCCGGGATGTCAGCGGGGAGTCCGTGCAGCAGGGGATGCTGAAGCTTCTGGAAGGGGCGGAAGTGGAAGTGCCCGTGGGGGCCAATTCCAAAAATGCCATGGTGCCGCTGGCTACGGTCAATACGAAGAATATCCTGTTTATCTGCGGCGGCGCTTTTCCGGATCTGGAGGAAATCATTAAACAGCGTCTGAACAAGAAGACGTCCATCGGGTACGGTGCGGAGCTGCGGGATAAATATGATAAAGAAAAGAATATTCTGAACCGGGTCACGGTGGAGGATATCAAGAAATTCGGCATGATTCCGGAATTTATCGGCCGGCTTCCGGTGATCTTTACGCTGGAGGGACTGGGGAAAGAGATGCTGGTTAAGATCCTGGCAGAACCCCGCAACGCGATCTTGAAACAGTATCAGAAACTGTTGGAACTGGATGAGGTGAAGCTGGAATTTGATCAGGGGGCGCTGGAGGCCATTGCGGAGAAGGCCATGGAGAAGGAGACAGGAGCCAGGGCGCTGCGGGCAATCATCGAGGAATTTATGCTGGATATCATGTATGAAGTACCGAAGGATGACAATATCGGCCGGGTGACGATTACCAGAGAGTATATTGAGCATACGG
>OFGH01002457.1_pt1 | contig 10138 bp, 9 predicted proteins | sample 1521721 | NCBI WGS metagenome assembly OFGH01 (sample SAMEA3504132, study PRJEB24116) | mouse gut metagenome | biome: mouse gut; feature: mouse-associated habitat; material: faeces | place: Denmark | collected 2011
CCGTCTCCCTGCTGGAGGAGAAGGGCTACGACCCCATCGTCTACCGCTTCTTCTGCCTCCAGAGCCACTACCGCAAGGGGCTGGTGTTCTCCTGGGAAAATCTGGACAACGCCACGGTGGCCTTCCAGAAGCTCATCGCCAAAATCGCCGCCCTGGACCCCGCCGACGGCCCGGTGGATGAGGCTGTTGTGGCCGAGTACAAGGACAAGTTCCGGAAACAGGTGGGCAACGACCTGAACACCGCCCTGGCCGTCACCGCCCTGTACGATGCCCTCAAGGCTAAAAACAACAGCGCCACCCGCCTGGCTATTCTGGACAGCTTCGACCAGGTGCTCTCCCTGTCCCTGCTGGACAAGGCGGCAGCCGTCCGGGAGGAGCAGAAGAAGCAGAAGACCGCCTCCCAAGGGGGGTACACCATCACCGGCGAGGGCGACCCCGCCGTGGACGCCCAGGTCATGGCCCGGTACGAGGCCAAGAAGGCCAAAAACTTCGCCGAGGCCGACCGCATCCGGGATGAGCTCAAGGCCCAGGGCATCGAGATCACTGACCTGCCCGGCGGGGCGAGCTGGAAAAGAGTATGATTCACGAAACACAGAATCCAAAACTAAAACCTGCCGCACAGAAGTTGCGGAAAGATATGACAAGGGAAGAACGTCACCTATGGTATGATTTTTTGAAGACTCTTCCAGTAAATGTGAACCGGCAGAAAGTAATAGGACCCTATATTGTAGATTTCTATATTTCTCGGGCAAAAATTGTGATTGAATTAGATGGTTCCCAGCATTATGAACCTGAACACAGGCGAATGGATCTCGCTAGGGATGAATATTTAGCGGCTTTGGGCTTGCAGGTTTTGCGCTATTCTAATGCGGATGTTCGAGAGCGGTTCTCTGCGGTGTGTACAGATATATGGAAGCATGTCTTTTCCGATGAAGGGCCTCATCCGTCATTTGGTTCGCAAATGCCACCTTCCCCTAAAGGGCCTCATCCGTCATTTGCTTCGCAAATGCCACCTTCCCCTAAAGGGGAAGGCTAAAAGAGATACTATCGGCTACAGTGTCGAAAAAAGGCTTCCCCTTTAGGGGAAGCTGGCACGGCGAAGCCGTGACTGATGAGGCCGTCTCCCGGCGGGGCGAGCTGGAAAAGGGCATGATTTTTTGAAAACTTTTTCGTTAAATCTATACCGGCAAAAGGCAGATTAAAAAAGCGAGGCTCCTCAGTTGGGGAGCCTCGCTCTATTGTCAGGAAGCGGCTGGCCGGAACCCGAGACCAAACTGGATGGCCTTCATGGTGTCATCGTCAAACTGGTAAGTGAAATCCCGGATGCTGAGGGTGGACCCCTTTTTGCGGTACAGCCACATCACGGCGGAGTTGCGCATTTTCTGCTTCATGGTATAGGCTTTGCCAGGCATTCCGGGATTGTACACAACATCCTTCAAATTTTCGTAGGATATACGCTTCCCGTTCAATACCAAGCCTCGCAGGTAGAACTTCGCCCCTGAGCCTCCGGATTTTTTGGGAATTTCTACAATAAGCTCCCCAAATTCCTGGTCGGGAGCCCCCTGAGCTGTGGGGCCGCTCCATTCCAGCACAGCCTGACCGCCGTGGCGCTGGCGCTGCTCTTCTGCCTGCGCCTGACGGTTATGCTGGCTTGCGTACCAGCCGCGCAGAAAGCTGACAATTAAAATAATGCCAACCACAATGATGACAAGAGGCAAAAGGTCAATCAAAACAGCTAAAATCTGAATCATTTCAACACCTCCCTTCCACTGTGTTTTATTTCCCGGCATACCTGGAGGCGTTAGCCCCTGAGAAGCCAGGCGAAAACAAAAACACTGCGCAGGGCAAGCCTGCACAGTGTGAGAAGTATATTCCACCTTACAAAAATAGCAGAGATTGAATACGAAAAAGGCACCCTTGCAAACAAGGATGGAATGCCGTATAATATCCCATGCGGATACGGTAGGTTGCCGTTGTATAGGTGGGTTCGCACCTGTGCAGGCTTGCGGGTGTTGGCGCACCCGTAAGCCGCCGCATTTTTGTTTTCCTGTCGATTATAGCACGGATTTTCTGGTAATGCAATAGAACATTCACCCAATAGATGGAAAAATACAGGCTGAAAGGGACACACCCTTTCAGCCTGTTTCTCAATGGAGGAAGAACCACACTGCGGCCGCAACCACAATAAGCCCCAGTATAATCCAGGGGGCGGCGCTCTTTTTCTTCTTTTGGGGCGCACTGCGGGAGACGTAAAAATTGACGTCGCCGCGCTGTCTGGCGGGCTCCGGGGCCTTGGACAGCTCCTTCTGCTTTTCCAGGTCCTGAATCAGCCGCAGATGGGCGTCCAGCGTGGCGCCGCAGTAAGTACAGAAAATCCGTGAGTCTTCATTGACACGGTGACATTCCGGGCAGCGTTTTGACATAATGATACTCCTTTACAAATACGGCGCAAAAGATGGCCACCTGTTTTGATAAATTATACCAGAAAAAAACGTCCGCCGCAAGATGGTATTGCTAAATTAGCTGTCTGCGAAAAAAATTCAGGGCGTTTTTCCATAAAATGCCCTCTGCCTGGGGGACGCTGAGCCCCCGCTCCAAGAGAAAGCCGTACAGCCCGGCAAATTTTTCCGGGCCGTCCAGACAGGGGGGCAGGTCGGCGCCGTCGGCGTCGGAGCCCAGGGCCAGGCAGTGCTCCGCCCCCAGTTCCACCAGGTGCTCCACGTGCCGCCACAGGTCGTCCAGCGTGGCAGGCTGTCCGTCCGGCCGCAGGAAGATGTTGCAGTAGTTCAGCCCGATGAGGCACCCCCGGGCTGCCATCTCCCGCACCTGTTCGTCGGTGAGGTTGCGCCGGTGGCCGCAGACGGCCCGGGCGTTGGAGTGGCTGGCGGCAAAGGGTTTTCGGGCGACAGACAGAAAATCCTCAAACCCCTGGTCGTTCAGGTGGGACACGTCCACCAGGATGCCCGCCCCCTCCAAGGCCTGAACAGCCTCCCTTCCGAAACCGGACAGGCCGTGCCCGGTCACGCTGCCCGAGCCGATCTCGTTCTCCCCGTTCCAGGTGAGGGTGACCATCCGCACCCCGTCCCGGGCCAGAGTCGCCACCCGGTCCAGCTGGCCAGCCAGGGCGGAGCCGTTTTCCACAGTGAGGATGGCCGCTGCCTTGCCTTGAGCCCAGGCGGCCTCAATGTCGGCGGCGGTGCGGCAGGGGAGAGCCTTGGCCGTGAGGGTCTCCATCTGCCGGTGAAAATTGCTCTGGTGCAGGTGGTAGTAGGCAACAGCCTCCTCCTGGGACAGGCCGTCCGGGATGAAAATGGCACAGCACTGGCACCAGCGTACCCCCTCCGGCAGGGCGGACAGGGAGAAGTGCCGGCCGGGAAGGTCCAGGGTGTCGGTCTCCTGGACCCGGTCGGTCAGAGCGGCGAAGGCGTCCCTCCGCCGGGCCGGGTCGCGGAGGGCGTCCAGCAGGGGGGCGTCTTCCGGCCGCAGGGCGGTGAGGGTGTCGCAGTGCAGGTCGATAAGGGCGTGGGGATACATGGCGAAGCTCCTTTCAAAGTGCGAATCAATAATAAAAAACTTTGATATTCCTACAAATTAAGCGCGGCTGACTGCTCCGCTTGCCGCCACAGAATTTCAGGTCAATTAAAATTTTTATCTTTTTATTCTACTCCATCCTGCTCCATTTTTCTACTGTGTTTACTATATTATTTATCGCAAAAATACCCGCCACCTTTTTCTGTAAAAAGATGGCGGGCTATTTTTCCACACGGGAAATCTGTAGTTTATGATATTGCCGGTGTGCCGGTGGGCTTGCGTTCAGCTCTCCATGTGCCGCCCCAGGAAGCCGGCGATGGACTGGGCCAGCTTGTACTCAACCTCGCCGCCGGTGAGTTTGTCTCCGGTGCCGGCGAAAACGACACAGCCCAGTACATCTCCCTCGGAAAGAATGGGAGCGGCGGTACATAGAGAATACTTCTCACTGTCGGCGCACAGGGGAACAGTCTCCTCTCCTGGCTTGTACTGGTAGACCTGCCGGCCCTCCATCAACCGCTCCATCTGGGGGGAGATGGCCCTCTCTGCCAGCTCCCGGCGGGGCACCCCTGCCACCGCGATGCAGCTGTCCCGGTCGGTGATGACCGTCACCTGTCCGGTGGTGCGGTTCAGGGTTTCGCACAGCTGGCCGGCGAAGTCCACCAGCCCGCCCATCAGGGAATACTTCTTAAAAATTACGCCGCCGTCCTTGTCGGTGTATATCTCCAGGGGGTCGCCCTCTCGGATACGCATGGTCCGGCGAATCTCCTTGGGAATCACTACACGGCCCAGGTCGTCCCATTGTGTCAAGTAGGTGCAACAAATTTTTTATACCCCGGAACCCCTTGAAAATCAAGGCTTTGCGGGATTGGGCTTCTGCATTGGAACTTAAAAAACGTGGTGGGGGATTACGTTATTTTAGGGCAAAGGCCGGAATAACAGGTGCTGAACCATGCCACGGCCGCTCTATATCTCCTGTGCTATGCGGTCATAGTGGTGTCTTGAAACTTCCAGACAATCTCAATGTCATTGGGGCCATAGACAAGTATCCGCTCAATGGCATCATACAGATGCTCTCTAAGCTGCTTCTCTGTCAACTTTGCAATATGGCCCACCGACTGCTGTTTTTCATCCGCCGTTTCGATCTCTTGCCTACTGGCCTCATACTGCCTTGCACATTCTTCCATCTGCTCTTTTAATAAGTTTTGCTGTAAGGTTAACTGGTCGCGGCTGGAGAGAAACATCTCATCCGTCATTCTGCCTTCCCGGTACGCCTCATATTGCTCCAGCTTCTCCCGGCCACAGGCATTATACCAAGCTTGAAGAACTGCAAGCTGACTTTCCAGACGATTTCCCTTGCTCTGGGCAGCAGATTTGACATCGGCGGTTTCAATCTGGACGATCTCAATCTGAACCTTCAGCGCCTCAAAAACAGCATCCTCCAGAGCGTCCTTTTGCCACCGCACCTCCTCGCACGGACTGCCGGAATGATAACGGTGAGATGGACAGGAAAACGATATGCCGTTTGCCTTTTCCAGTTTCCGCCCGCAGTGGCCGCAAAAGTACACCCGGTCAGATTGGTCATGCCGGGAGCGGACAGTCTTTTTCCTGCGGCTGATTGCCTCCTGTGCCTGGTCGAACTCCTCCAATGTAACAATCGCCTCATGGGCATCCTCTCGAAGATACCATTCTTCCTTTGGAACGCGCCGCTGACTCCCATCCCGGATATGCCGGCTTTCCCGTGTGTGATTTACCATTGTTCCGGTGTATTTCAAGTTTTCAATGATGTTCAAGATCATGTAATGCGTCCACTGTGGTGTTCCAGAGGCCGTCCGGCGCCTGATGGACTTATGCTCCGCCGGAGTTGCAATTCCCTCACTGTTCAGCTCCCTTGCAATCTGGCTGGTCGATTTCCCGGCAATCACATCCAGGAAGATACGGCGGACAACAACAGCAGCTTCCGGATCCATCACCAGCTGATGCTTCATCGTCGGACTGATTCGATAGCCGAAGGGAGCACAGCTGACATAACGGGCCTCCCGCTGCTTCATCCCCATAGCCGACTTCACCTTTTTGGAAAGGTCTTTGGAATAGTAATCATAAATCAGGTTCTTGAACGCAATATCCATTCCGATGGTTTTCCCGGAATGCTTTATGCTGTCATAGTGATCGTTGATCGCCTGGAACCTGACACCGAGGAATGGGAAGATATGTTCCAGGTAGTCTCCGACCTCCAGATAATCTCTGCCAAACCGGGACAGGTCCTTGACTACGATACAGCTGATTTCGCCGCGCTTGACCAGCTCAATCATCCTGGAAAACTCCGGGCGGTCAAAGCTGGTGCCCGAATATCCGTCGTCGCAGAACTCCAGGCGCGGAAGATCACGCAGTGCCGGGTTCAAATCCAAGTGACGGGTAATCAAAAGCCTCTGTGCAGAAATGCTGTTGCTCTCATCTTTTACCCTGCTGGTTCGCTTGTCAATGTCCTCCTGCGAAAGCCGCAAGTAAATGGCTACCTGCTGCTTCATTACGCACTCTCCTTTCTGATGTGTTCACAGGCATCCATAAGGGCGGCAAATTCGTCCATATAATTCAGCTTAATGTCCAGGCTGCCATCCTGATGCAGTTTTATCGTCTCAACAAAAGCCTCGACCATCTCCGGGGACAGCTCAGTGGCATTTTGATAGCGTTGCACCATATACTGCCACTTCATTTCTCCAGTCAAAAGGTCGCGTGTCTGACTACTTGCGCTTTCCTGTTCAGCCAGCTCAGTCTCAATCATACGGATGTCTGCATCCACGCTTTCCCGAGTAAATAGGTAGTCTTGCCGAGACAGCAGCCCCTCCTTATAATCCACATACAGACCGCTCAGGATAGACTTCTTATTTTCCAATTTTTGTTGCAGTAGCCTGCGTTTTGACGCGGTGCGTCCCTGTTCAACCTTCCCTGTCTTAACTGCCAGCAAACGCTTCAACGTACTTTCCATATCGACAAACACAGCCATCTGCGCCTTGATAAAAGAGAATACTGCAATATCCAAATCTGGTTTTCGCATTTTGACATCCGAGCATCCCTTTGAGCCGTGTTCCGCATAGGTTGGGCATTTGAACATGAAATACGCCTTATCCCGCAACCTGCTGAAAGACCGATGGAGCTTTATCACGGCCCCGCACTCAGCACAGGTGAGTTTCTTCCCAAAAATATTTTTCTCCCTCGGAAGATAAGCATATTTCCCCGAATTTGCCTTGGATCGTTCCGCACTCTCCCTGTTGATTTTTTGCACCGTCTCAAACAATTCGGCACCGATGATCGGTTCATGAGTATGCTCGACAATGATCCATTCATCCTCGCTGGTAATGTGATACGGGATACCGGCATAGAGGCATTGGCTTCCCTTCTTCTGGGCAAGATGGCCTATATAGACAACGTTTTTGAGGATTTCCGTGACCATGTGCTTATTCCAAAGCACGGGACGCCCCTTGCGGTTGTTGTTGGTCTCAATTCCGTGTTCCAGCCGGTATTGACCCGGGGACGGAATACCGGCCTCGTTGAGCCGGCGGTTGATCCCCATGTAGCTGACACCTTCGGATCGCCACTGGAATATCTGGCGGATGACAGGAGCTGTCTCCGGATCAATGACCAGACGATTTTTATTTTCCGGATCTTTGCAGTACCCGTGAGGTGCATAGTTTCCGATATAGTCCCCCTGCTCCATTTTCATTTGCAGGGCGCAGGTCACTTTGCGGGAAATGTCCTTCGCGTAATAGTCGTTTACGATGTTTGACAATGCCATGGACAACTGTGCCGTATCCGTGACCGCGGCCGTATCAAACCCATCGTTCATCGCAATGAACCGCAGTCCATAGAACGGACAAATCTTTTCAATGAACTGGGACGTCTCAATATAATTCCGGCCCAGGCGGGACAGGTCCTTTACCACAATGCAGTCAATCACACCGGCCTGGACTGCCTCCATCATTTGCTGAAACTGGGGACGGTGAAAATTCGTGCCGGTGTAACCGTTGTCCACAAATAGCCCAGCCTTGCTCAGATCGGGGCAGCCAAAAACATACGATTCCAGGAGGGCGATCTGATTTTCTATGGAATCGGCATCCTTGCCGTTATCCTCCACAGATAATCTGACATAGAGCGCAGTCCTCCAAATACGGGACGCTGCCGCAGCTTCAGGGAGGCTCTTCCGCTTTCTCGATACACGGGCCATACTATACCGCCTCTCTCCCGATCGGAATGATGTTTGTTCTGAATCTCTGCTCATTCAAAAAGGCGACAATGGAGGCAAAATGATCCGCGTGCAGAAGACGAACATCAATATCTTTGTCCTCACGGATCTCGATACGGTCAACCAGTGCGGCCACGCTGTTCCTGGAGAGCTCTTGAATGTTCTCATACTGCGTAAATTGAGACAGCCATCCCTGTTGCTTCGCCAGACCACCCATGATGCTGTTGCGCTCCCGGTCCAACTGCGTGAGCGCTTCCACAGCCCCTCTGATTTGACGTTCAAATTGTTCGGTAAAGGTTTTATAATCCTCTCTGCTGATCAAACCGTTTTTGAAATCATCATACGCTCCAGCTTTGAGACGCCGGTTCTTATCTGCGATTTCTTCCTGAAAGGCTCTTTTTGCCTTGAGCCGTTCCAGCTCCCGGTTCTCCCACGCAAGACCGTCCACCTGCCGTAATGCGGCCGTCATATCCATAGCAGCGGCGATCTGGGCCTGTATGACAATCAACACAGTATCATAAACGGCACTCTCACGAATCATGTGGCTGGAGCAGACGTGCTTATCCGCTTTGTTGCCGCCGCAAATAAAATAGGTGTATGCACGGCCATTCGAGCGGGAAACCTTCCGCACCATTGGACTGCCGCAGTCAGCGCAAAAGACTTTGCCGGAGAACAGATGCACCCCTTTGGCTCCTACGGGGCTTCTTGTATCATCAAGCATAAGCCTTTGAACCAAGTCAAACTGAGCAGGGGCTATGATCGCCTCATGAGCGTGTTCTGTTCTCACCCATTCGTCAGGCGCTTTGCGCACAGTCTTTTTTACCTTATGATTCGGTGACGTTGTTTTCCCTTGAACCAGCGTCCCTATATAAATTTCATTTTTAAGAATACGGTAGATTGCCACCGCACTCCACTGCGCAACCTCTTTTGTTTGAAAGCAGGTTCTCTGTTTTGATCCCTTTCCCTTCTTGTACTCGATTGGCGAGGGGATATGATTGCGATTGAGCCTGTCCGCAATTTGCGCCGGAGACTGTCCATCAATTTTCCAGCGAAATATGTCCTGAACCACAGCGGCGGCCTCTGGGTCGATAATCAGCAGGTTTTTATTCTCTGGGGATCTCATATACCCATAGACGACCTTGCTGCCCACAAACTGGCCGTTCCGGCGTTTTGCCTCCAGGTTGCTTCTGACCTTAACCGAAATATCCCGGCAGTAGGAATCGTTCATCAAATTTCGGAACGGCAGGATCAGTTCATTGTCCGCCGCTCCCGGCTGCGCATTATCATAGTTGTCGTTGATTGCAATAAACCGGACGCCAAGCATGGGGAACAGCTTCTGAATATAAGCTCCGGAGTCAATATACTCCCGGCCAAAGCGGGACAGGTCTTTCACAATAATGCAGTCTATCTCTCCCTGCCTGACAGCCTCTATCATTCGCTGAAAATCCGGCCGGTCAAAGTTGGCGCCGGTATAGCCGTCATCGCAGTATTCTTTGACCAGTGTGATTTCCGGACACTTTTTGAGAAAATCCAAGATCACCAATCTTTGATTGGAGATACTGTTGCTCTCGAATTTCTCACTGGAACAGGAAAAGTCGCCATCTTCCCGGGATAATCTCAGGTAGATGGCGGCTTTATAGTGCCGGTCTAAAGATAATTTCAACATCAGCCACCACTCCTTTGTAATATTCCTCACTAAATAATCGGAAAACACAAGGGTGGTGTTTCGCTTGATTTTGCCCACTTCGATGATAACATACCACTATGCAAAAGTCTAGTGAAATATGAAAATCCCATCAGAAAGTATTTTCCAATTACTCCACATCTAAACTATATGCTGGACAGAAGATTTACAAAGTTATCGTTGATTGTCGATTGCGTATTGGCATAAGAAACACGAACAACTGTACCTCCCACCTTGAACATATATGGGTTCCTGATCTGTTCCACATAAGACCTCATGCGTTCCTCTACGGGCTGCGCGGGATCAATTTTTACCGAGCGAATATCGACCAAAGAATCCAAAAGTTCCTCTCTGCTCTGCTCTCTTGCCATTGCTTCACCTCATTTCATCCATGAGTATTGACCAAAATTTTCCGTTTTATTCGGAATCCAGCCGATTTTGCCCAATAACTGAAACAGGCAAGGCCATCGACGGTTTCTTCATTGCCGCTCCAAGGCGTAAGTAGAATCCGCCGATGCCTATACCTGTATTCAGAAAAACGGCGAATTTGCATCTCCGATGCGTTATTTTTATTTTGCGCCCCCTGATTTTTCAAATGTGAGAAAATTGTTCTTAATTGCTTTGAGTTTTTTTGATTTTATATGCAAAAATCCCGCACCGAAGGGTGGCACTTCGTAAAGAAGTGC
>OFGH01002459.1_pt1 | contig 10127 bp, 13 predicted proteins | sample 1521721 | NCBI WGS metagenome assembly OFGH01 (sample SAMEA3504132, study PRJEB24116) | mouse gut metagenome | biome: mouse gut; feature: mouse-associated habitat; material: faeces | place: Denmark | collected 2011
GTCCGGCCTTCGCGGAGCTGTTCGCGGACGGCTTTCTGGCCCACCTGGAACGGCTGAGCCAAAATACATAGGAGAGGATGATGACCATGAAAAACATCAAAGTGTACCAGCCGCCGGGCCAGCCCGCCCAGGTGGCTGTGTTCATCGAGGGTCTGGAGCCCAAACTGCGGGACAAGCTGGTGCGGCAAATTTTTTACCTGTCCCAAACGCCTCCTTCGGAGCTGAAAGAACCTCATTACAAGCACTTCTCCATTGAGAAGTATCAGAAATTCTATGAACTCCGGGAAAAGGGGCGGGTTGTAGTGCGGATCATCTTCACCATCTGCCCCGATGGAGGCTACCTGCTCCTGCACGCCTTCGTCAAAAAGCAAAAACGGGACATGATGCAGGCGCTGGAGCACTCCCTTCGACTGCTGGCGGAGCTTCGGGAACACCCGGACTGCGCAGTGGAATATACCGTTAAGGAGGAAAAAAGAACATGAAACCCATCGTACCCATCACCCTGGCGGCCGTGTTGACGTTGTTCAGTGCGGCAATCTTCTGGAGAAGGAGGAATCAGAGATGAAGAGACTTCTCACCTGTCTGCTGCTGGCGATGGCCCTGGTGACCAACGCCTGTGCCCTGGAGGTCCCCACCAATACCACCGTCCAGAACCTCAACGGGAGCCAGCAGCTCATCAAGACCTACACCCTGCCCCCCGGGGGCGACCCCCAGCAACTCATCGAGGAGCCCTTCGAGCAGGAGGGCTGGCGCTACACCTTTGCCGACATCGTAAAGGAGGAGAATCAGGTGTCGGACCGCAAGTACCACACCGAGACGGTGACACTGGAGACCGGCACCAAGGACCTAGGCAAGATTCTGGAACAGCTGGCTACTACGCCGGACTACGATGACGGCACCTACTCCGGCGTCCTGACCCTGGATCACACCGCCATTCGCACCGAGGCCTCTGGCTATACCAGCCAGGCCAAGACTGTCACCGCCCCCAAGACCATCGTGCGTAGCGAGGGCAAGGCGGTCCGGGTCATCGACAAGCGGAAAATCTAATTTTCATGATTCTTTTCTCCCCCTTTGGGCGGAAAAAGTCATATGTTATTGTATTTGGAGGAAAAGCTATGAGCATCAAGCAGATTTCCGTCTTTCTGGAGAATAAGCCCGGCGCGCTCTGCACCATGACGGGGGTACTGGCCCAGTGCGGGATCGACATGCGGGCCTTCTCTCTGGCCGAGACCAGCGATTTCGGCATCGCCCGCATCATCGTGAACGATGTGTATAAGACCGCCACGGTCCTGAAGGACGCGGGCTACGTCCACAACGTCACCCCCGTGCTGGGGGTGGCCATCCCCGACGTACCCGGCGGGCTGAACAAGGTCCTGCAGGTCCTGGCCGACGCCCAGGTGAACGTGGAGTACATGTACGCCTTCCTGGGCGGTAAGGACACGGACCACGCCTATATGATCTTCCGGGTGGCGGACGCCGCCGCCGCCGCTTCCGCCCTGGCCAAGCGGGACATCCAGGTAGTGGAGCAGGAGGAGATTGACAAGCTGTAAAAATTCCCCTTGTACTAAAGCTGTATACCGCCCCGGATTGTAAACCTCCGGCGGAAAATTTGAGTTTTGAGCGGAGCGGTGTCGCTCCGCTTTTTAATCGGATACACTCATGGCTGTGTAAATTAAAGTTTACATGAAAAGCGGCCCTTGCAACATGTAGTTGCAAGGATGTAAACTGCTTGCGGTTTACGTGTAATGACTTTTTCGTGTAGAATTGGAGGCAATAGCAGATGGAACTTAAGCAGATGGAACTTAAAGAGAAGCTGGTTGACCTAAGAAAGGAGAAGGGCCTGTCCCAAGCTGAGTTAGCTGAAGCAATAAATGTATCCCGGCAAGCTATATCCAGGTGGGAGGTAGGATCAGCAATACCATCGGCAGACAACCTCATGTGGCTTAGTAAGTTCTATGAGGTATCAATGGACGAATTAATGGATATTTCTTGCGATGGTGGGCAGGAGAAGAGTCAAGAAAAACCGGCTGTCAAATCGAAAACAGGAGTGTCCCCCAAATTTTTGATGTTCTTGTGTGTGCTGGCTGTAATTATTGCTGTTGCAGTATGGGCTGTTCTTTACATGTTCCAAGGAACAGAAAATGAGAAAATTGGATTACGGGAACTTGAGAGTAAGGAATATTCGTCCAGCGAATTGATAGATATGGATATAAAGCTTGTAAACCCTTAATTTCTAAAGAAAGAGGAGTGGACAATGAAAAAGACTGTAAGAATATTAAGAATATTGGGAATGTTGGCTATTCTCTGGGGATGTTTTTCTAATGCAGCATTTGCTGCTGGTGTAAATATGATTTCTGATGAAAGTGTCGCCAGGTTGGAAAAAGTAGAGATTACATCTGAAACCAGTGTCAAATTAGCAGAAGATGAAGCTCCTTTTTTTACCAAGGAAAGTGAAAATGTAAGTCTCACGGATTTGGATAGTAGAGTGCTGAATGATACACAACTTATTGTCAATGACATTTTAAAGGGTTCAAGGGCTACAGGCTCCATTACATGGGATATTCCGGCAGGAGCTACTGGAAAAGGAAAAACGTCCTTTCCTTTGGAAGCGGGTGAAGGTGTAACTATTAACTGTTCGTATTCGCCCAGATCGGCCAGTGTGGATTTTGGGTTAATTGCGCCAAATGGCCGGTATTACTATATGGCTGGTAAAGATGGAAGTATTAATCGGGAAATTATAGTGGATGAACGTGGAGAGTATTATTTAGCAATCTGTAATAATTCTGATAATCTTGTAAGCGTTTATGGGTTTGTTAATTATTAAACATCAATTACAGTAGATAAGATGTTTATTATGAAGGGAGGAGAGAAATATGTAAAAGTATAATAAAAAATTGGAGTAAGCTCTACACACGATTAAATTAAGTAGTAGGAGGAACAATTATGAAAAAATTACTGGGGTTAACTATTGTTGCAACAATGCTCTTAACTTGTACAGCGAATGCATTTGCTACACCGAGGGCATCAGATATTGCAATTGAAGGTGAAAATTCTGGTAAGGAATTTTTCATTGCAGACAATGCGGCTCTTTTGTCTTCATGTAATGTAGAGGGTGAAAGGACGCAAGGCACAGATGAGGCTAGTATGCCAGACAAACAAAGAGACACCGTCAAAGAATATATATGTGAGACTGTTGCTATAGACGAGAATACATATGAAATTGTTAAGCCAGATGGGGAAGTAGTTGCTATATGTTCCATGCTTCAAGACGAGGATGCTGTAAATTTAGCTGCAGAGAATCCGAGCTGGAGCATTGATTGGACAGCAGCGGCTGGTCACAGAGTTTATGGTTCAAACCGTTTTAATGTATTTGATGGGTTTACGTTTTTTTATAACTTGAAACTATCACCAGCTGGTGATTCGTATATTGGGTACTATGCAGTAAATGAAAATACATATTATTGGGTACATTCAGCAAGTGATTCAATCACAGCTTTTATCACATTCTTGAATAATAATTATGTATCGTTTGCAGTAAAGAACAATTCTGATCATACAATTAACTATTCTGGATCGTATGAGACTATGATCTTTGAAACATAAAATGGTGAAGATTTGATAAAGAGCCAGGGCTGTAATAAACGGGCCTGGCTCTTTATATAACGGTTTACCCGTTTATATAATGAACGGGTAAACCGCTATACCTTTAATCGCCGCTCCAACAACTTTCCGATGTAACCTCTTGTCTGGCTTTCTCCCATCAGCTTCCTTGTCCAACATGTTTGACAATCCTGCAGCCTCCGTTTTCGTCCTTTGGAAAAAGGATGGACGCGAGGGGCACTTCGTAAGGAAGTGCCCCTCGTAACTTTTGTTAAGTCAGCCGAATGTGATTGGATTGCAGGAAATTTAACATATCGGAGGACTATATCATGAAAAAGTCACTATTTGAACAGATGGGTGGAACCTATCATCAGGAAGGAGATTATTTTCTCCCAAACCTCGCTGTGCCAGAAAGTGTTCCTGTGGGTGTCTGGGGCCAGCGTAGGCGGCGGTATCTGCGAGAACACAGGAAAGCTCTTTACAACGCCTTACTACTCAGTGGGAAGCTGGATAGCCACCTGGCTGACATCAATCAGCAGGCGGAAGATATGTTTTCTCAGCTTGTAAAACAGATGGCAGAGCAAGAGGGAATTACCGAACAACTCAAAGCTAAGAATCAGATGGAGTGGGTTGGGCAGATGAACAATATCCGAAATCGAGTAGAGGAAATTATCTGTAACGAACTGATTTTTGCCTAACACAGAGAAAGCTTGGGGACATGACCTTGTTAATGTTCCCAGGCTTTCTGCTTATTTTGAAAAGATTAGCGGGGTATTATCAGCATTAACTGCAAGAAAATCAACTGATTGGAAAGGTCAGAAATTAACAAATCCATTTGCCAATAGACGCAAAGTTATGATATAATCGTTCGGAGGTGAGGAATGTGGCTAAAAATACTTTAGATGAAACAAAAGAGATAAAGATATTACTTTCCCAAATACGCGCATTAAGTGATACGATACAAGAAATCCTTAACAATGACCATGTACCTGATTTTGCCCGATATGTGTCGTATAGGGATATGGCTTCCATGTATAATGACCTTGCAGAACGCGTAAGAGATGTTATGAAAGTAAATGCCATGTTCTATACATTCAATGTTGATAAAATGCCTGGTTGGGGAGACACAGTTTGGCCTTCACAAAAGAAAATTATTGAGCAAGTATTAGTTAGTACTAAAATGTTATATTCTTGCTTGTCCAGCAATGCTGATTTTGCCGATGATGAATTTGATAACCTGGAAAATTTTATAAAATCTCGACTAAGAACCGTGATTTTTAGTCGGCCAGAAAAGGAAATTGAAGTACAAAATGCAATTGAGTCACTTTTAGCTGGTCGTGGTCTGAATAAAGGCGTAGATTATGATAGGGAAACAGGAAAATTTGAATTTTCTGGGAAAGAGTATATTCCTGACTTTGTTATCCCGAAATTACAACTATGTATTGAAGTAAAGCTTCTTAAAGAAAACAGAAAATCAAAAGTTATTGAAGAAATAAGTGCCGACGTTACAGCTTATGGGAAACAATACATTCGACAACTTTTTGTTATATATGACTTGGGATATATTCAAAATGAGGCTGAGTTTATTCGAGACATCGAAAATGCAGGAAATATTAAAGTGATTATCATTAAGCATTAGTTACTAAAAAGCGCCAGATTGAGTTGAAGAAATGATTTTTCAACGTTGATTTACGATTGAAAGCAGTCACATAAAATGCGAGTGGTATTTCCAAACGGAAGTGCCACTCGCATTTTACAATATATTGTTGCCAGCAATTGAAATATCAATTACATTTCAAACAAGGCAGAAAATATTTTAATAACTTATTGACAAGTTAAAAAATTTATGATACTCTTTTCCGAAGAGGTGAAGAATATGAGAAAGCCAGTCCAGCATTGTCCATCTTGTGGTGATAGATTGAAAATTTCTGCGTTAGCCTGCCCATCATGCGGCATTGAGGTACGGGGTCAATTTGATCTTGAAACGAACCCATATTCTGCTTTATCAGACCAACAGAATGACTTTTTATTGCTGTTTTTGAAGTGTAGAGGGAATATGAAACAGCTTCAAGAAGAACTTCAGCTTTCTTATCCGGCAGCGAAAAAGCAGTTAAATGAAGTGCTGGACGTTTTGGGCTTATCTACCGATACCCAGGTGAAAGCAAAAGATAGAGATATTATTGACGCAGCATCTTGGGAGGTTGACGAAAGTAGTATGAAAGCATCTGATATTATCAAGAGAAAGCTAAAAGAGTGTGGGGGCAGAGCTGTAGTTACCTCATATTCAGGCAAAGAGTACGAAGTATGGGCAGAAACGGATGGAAATACCTTTGGCTGCGATGCGCTTCATGGAATTTCCCATTCTTTTGAAATCTTTGATGTTGTTGTAGACTTTTTAAGAAACAATGGTGGAAAGGCGAAAAAAGGTACTGGCCGCGCCCCCCTTGGATCAGAAAAATGTGGTTTAGATACGATTTCCGGTGTAATTTTACATGAATACTTCGGTGTGGCGTTAGGTGGCAGCGGTTTTGACCCCTCATTTGTGGTGGCAGCTATATTGGAATGGGCTGGAATCGCTATAAATGGCAGAGGGTGGCTTCTACTCCGGGGTTGAGTTCCGTATTTCAACGTGGCAATATTTGAGCGGGGGGGATTTCTAATGGCGGTTTGTCCTAAATGCGGGGGAGCCAATATAAAATTTCATAGAGAGCCAGTAGGAACATCCTATAACAGCTATTATAGGCGAACAGGAGTTAAAAGCAGCTGGATTTTCCCTGCTGGCATAAGAAATGGACACCGAAAAATTGCTTATAGAACAGTTGGCCTTTGCAGTGATTGTGGACATACCTGGGGAATTGAAAGTGATGTTCAGCACTCAGGCTGGTGGTATCTGTTTCTCCTTCTTATTTGGCCTATCGCGCTTTCTGTGTGGTTTTGGAAAACCAACGCATTTCAACTTGATAAAAAGTGGCGAGCAGTTATACTGTCTATAGCATGGCTTATCCTTATTTCTGGTGTGCTAATCAGTGAAAGTAAAATGGTTGGCACAGAATCAAGCTCTATTTGGGCATCATCGTATGCCGAATTGAATGATTTTGAATATTACATTGACGGAAACGAGATATACATTAAGGATTATAGGGGAAACCGTAAGAAAGTTCGCATCAATTCATCATACAACGTAGATGGAACAATCATGAATGTCGTTTCTTTTGATGGAACCTTTGCTCTTGACAGTGTAACAAGTGTAATTATTCCGAATGGAACCCGGTATATGTCCAACAACATTTTTAATAGCTGCGGGATTGAATATGTGTATCTACCTGCTTCGTTGGAGGAATTCAAAGGATGGTCTTACTTCCACAATGTTGAAAAGATATATTATGGCGGAACAGAAGAACAGTGGAGCAACTTTTGCACCGTTGACAGATCAAGGTTAGATGTCGTCCAAATTATATGTAACGCAGACCCCAATGGCCTGAAATGAATTTGGGAATCATAAGGATTTTTGAAAGCAGTGAACAGCTATTGACAAACATCAGTTCTATATGCTAAACTTTACACCAAGTGAATAACACATATTAAGCACATCCCTTTTGGCGCTTGTAAAATACAAGGCCGGTACATCAAACTCGCTTCAGCGGAACGCAAAATTTCCGCTGAGGCTGGTTTTGATGTACCGGCTCCTTTTTTGCCCTGACAACTGAATGACTGCTGATGAGAAAACCTGCTGAAAGAAGAAACAGGGCTGTCATTTGGGAAGAACGGCGGAGCCGTTCAAATGCGCCGAAGGGAGAGTGGTATTGTCTTAACAAGCAACGTATTGGGGGGCACAAATCCCCCAATACCGCTTGTCAGGGAGTTCCCTGAAACCCCAAAATCAGAAAGGATGAGCGACCTATGAGAACAAGGGATCAAAAAGCCCGAATCCATTTTACGGAAGAAGAACTGCGGGATTTAGACCGCAAGGCGGCAGCGGCCGGACTTGACCGCTCCAAGTATGTACGTAAGGTAGTTCTGGCAGCGGAGGTCAAACCTGGCCCCCAGGTAGATGTCCCGGCCCTGATCGCTGTGACACACCAGGCTGGGCTGAGAGTAGCAGACGTGCTTGTCAGAGCCAACAGCGGTATGCTGGATGTTCCCGCCCTCCGCAGGGCATTAGCGGAGGTTGAGGGAGCTACACAGACTGTCCGCAGGGCCTTTGAGGAGGGGAATGCTGATGCTATGCACGATTGAACTGACAGGACGGCAGGCTGAGATTTTTGAGGAAGTGATGGAGCGGATAGATGAAACAGCGGTCTATCTTGTCAGCCTGTCCCACGAGGAACGCTTGGACTGGCTGAAAGAGCATCAGTACAGCCGCCCCATAAGTTTTGAGCGGGAGATTGGCGGGACGGTCTACACTGTCAATGCCCATTTTAGCGGGGACACGGCTGAAACCGCCGAGGAAAGAGTTAATCGCATTCTCGCTCGAAATATCACACGTTAAAGTGTTGAAGTTTTGCGCCGGATGTGGTATGATAATGCTACCTTGCAATTCATATCACATCCGGCTGCGGAAAGGAGTACATTTTGAAGAAAAAGCAGCCAAATGAACAGCGAATCACAGCATTATACGCCAGATTGTCCCGTGATGACGAGAAAGACGGCATCTCAGGCAGCATCCAAAATCAAAGGGCTATTTTGGAGAAATTCGCCGCAGACAATCATCTGCCAAATCCCCGGTTCATGTTTGACGACGGATACTCGGGAGTTACGTTCACCCGTCCAGCTTTCATGGAAATCATGGAACTGGCTGAACAGGGGCTTGTGGCAAATTTGGTGGTCAAAGACCATTCCCGGCTGGGCCGGAATCGCCTTGTGGTGGGCCAGCTTCTGGAGGAAGATTTTGTCCGGCTGAACGTGCGGTACATCGCCATCATGGACAACATTGACACCGCCAACGGCGTGAGTGACATCGTGCCAATGCAAGACCTCTTTAATGAGTGGCACGCAAAAAATACGAGCGACAAGGTGCGCCGTGTCATGCAGAGCCGTGGCAATGCTGGAATACCGTTGACCACCAATCCGCCCTTTGGGTACAGGAAAGACCCAGAGGACAAGAACAAGTGGCTGATAGATGAGTTTGCGGCGGGAGTAGTACATCAGATATTTCAGTTGTCCATTAGTGGCCTGGGGCCCACTCAAATCGCCAAGAAACTGCGTTCTGACGGCGTGATGACCCCCAGCGAGTATCTGCACAGCATTGGAGTGAGCTGCCCCACAAAGCCCCCGGCATATCCGCACAACTGGTGTTCTGCTACCGTAGCGGATATTCTGGATCGACAGGAGTACACCGGGGACACAGTGAACTTCCGTTCTTTCAGTCAGTCTTTCAAACAGAAGAAGCGTCTGGACAGGCCCCAGGAGGAATGGAAGGTATTTCCCGATACCCACCCTGCTATCATTGACCGGGAGACCTTTACCCTCGTTCAAAATCTCCGACAGCACCGCCGCAGGCCAGACCGCACCGGTATCGTGAGTATGTTCTCTGGGCTTTTGTACTGCGCCGACTGCGGCGAAAAATTGTATTACAGCAGCACCAACAGCTACAAGCGGGAGCAAGCCTATTTTTTCTGTTCCAGCTATCGCAAAAATTCCAGCGTATGTTCCGCTCACTATATCCGGGAACACACCGTGGAGCAGTTGGTACTGGAGGGATTACAGCGTCTTTTGTGGTACGTCCAAGCCTTTGAGCAGAAGTTTGCACAAGAGCAGGTGGAGCGGTTTGGTCTGCAAGCGAAAAAGGCGCTGACCGCCAAGCGCCGGGAGTTGGACAAAGCCAAACAGCGAGTGGTGGAGATCGACCAGCTTATTCAGAAAAGTTACGAGGACATGAGCAAGGGCCTGCTGTCCGAGGAACGCTTTGCCACGCTGACGGTATCTTTGGAAAACGAACAGCGGCAGTTGAAAGCGGCGATCCCGGAAATGGAAACCAGTTTGGATGCCACCACAGATAAAGCGGCTGATTTGCAGCGATTTATTGAACGGGCCAGACAGGTGACTCGGCTGACAGAATTGACGCCTGAAATCGTTCACGAGTTCATTGACAAAATTGTGGTATCCAAGCCAGACAAGGTAGACGGCAAGCGGCACCAGAGGGTGGACATCTACTACAACACCATTGGCCTGTGGGTAGCGCCGGAGCCGGAGGAACTGGAGCAGGAGTACCTGGACTACTACAAAGCCATGTTGAAGCGCAAGAAAAAGACGGCGTAGCCGTAACTACGCCATCTCAATCAAATAGTTTTTACTTGCGGACTCGCCTTGCGGGGAGGACTTCTTTACGGAGTTCTCCCCGCGGCGGCGATTTTGTTGTAGAATAGGGGGACGAACATCCGGAGAGGGGGCGGCGCGGTTTGGCTGACACATTTTTTCCCGGTCAGGCGCTGGCCATGACGGTCCAGACGGCGGACCGGCTCTTCAAGCTGAACAGCGGCGACGCCGCCCTGCTCTACCTCTACCTGCTTCGCCACGGCGGGACGGCC
>OFGH01002460.1_pt1 | contig 10124 bp, 9 predicted proteins | sample 1521721 | NCBI WGS metagenome assembly OFGH01 (sample SAMEA3504132, study PRJEB24116) | mouse gut metagenome | biome: mouse gut; feature: mouse-associated habitat; material: faeces | place: Denmark | collected 2011
GGCTTTTAGAGCTTCTTCATGTGCTGGGGCTGGAGGGACGGAAACGGCATCTTCCCAATCAGCTTTCCGGGGGACAGCAGCAGAGGGTGTCTATCGGGCGGGCGCTTATGAATGCGCCGGCGATTGTGCTGGCGGATGAGCCGACCGGGAATCTGGATTCGAAGAATAGTCAGGAGATTATGGAGCTTTTGAAGCTTTCCAATCAGAAGTATGGGCAGACGCTTCTTGTGATTACTCATGATGAAAGCCTGGCGCTGCAGGCGGATCGGATTATTTCTATTGAGGATGGGAAGATTGCCAGAGATGAGGTGATCCGCAGATGAATGTATTTACGAAGACGACGATTAAGACCTTGAAGAAGAATAAAATGCGGACGCTGGTGACCATTATAGGGATTGTTTTGGCTACTGCTATGTTGACGGCAGTGACGACCTTTATTTCCAGCCTGCAGAATTATATGCTGCGGGCGGTGGTTGCGCAGATGGGCGATTGGCATGGAGCGGTCTATGAGCTTTCCGGGGAACAGATGGGGGAGCTGGAAGGTGATGAGAGGGTGGAGGAGACGGCGGCCATTCAGGAGATTGGCTTTGCTGTGCTTCCCGGTGCGACGGATGAAAGCTGGCTGGACAGACAGGCGCCCTACCTGTTTGTGCTGGGCATGGCGGAGGAGGCAGGGGAAATGCTTCCTGTGCGTCTGAGTAAGGGGCGGATGCCTCAGAATGAGGGGGAATTGGTGGTTGCTTCTATGGCGATTGCATCAGGACGGGCGGATATTGAGCTTGGAGATACGGTGACTCTGGAAATTGGGAAGCGTATGTCTACGGGGAAGGAACCGGAGGAACTTTTTCTGTACAATCCGCTGCTTATGACAGAGGAGGATGACGGTACAGAGCCTAGGGTTGCGGAGGAGCTGATTCCCCGGGAAACACGGACCTATAACGTAGTGGGACTTATGGAGACGCCTGGCTTTATGGATGCCGGAGGCAGGGAGGCTTACCTGGCTATTACTGCGGCGGATCAAGAGCCGGGGGAAGACAGCCGTTTTGTCGGTTTCTACCGGTGCCGCAAATCGTCGGATGTATATGAGGTTGCGGATACGTATATGGCGGGAAGCTCCTATGCTACGAATAATTCGGAGCTTCTGCGCTACCAGGGGGTATCTCTGAACCGGCCTTTTATGCGGATGCTTTATGGGCTGGCATCGATATTGATTGTTCTGATTATGATGGGAGGCATTTCTCTGGTGTACAATTCCTTTGCTATTTCGGTCAGTGATCGGACGAAGCAGTTCGGGCTGCTGGCTTCTACCGGGGCGACGCCGAGACAGCTTCGGGGGATGGTGCTTCGGGAAGCCCTTCTTGTAAGCGCTGTTGGGATTCCGCTGGGGATTTTCAGCGGTATTGTGGGGATTGGAATTACGCTGCATTTTACGGGAAACGCTTTTTCTTACCTGTATTATTCTTCCTCGGAGGTATTGCGGCTTTCCGTTTCCTGGCCGGCGGTGGTGATTGCCGCTGTGACGGCTCTGGTTACGGTTCTCATTTCGGCCTGGATTCCCTCCAGACGCGCGGCCAGGGTTTCGCCTATGGAAGCGATACGCCAGACCGGGGATGTTAAGGTGGCCAGGGGGATTGCCCGGAAGGGAAAGCTTTCCTACCGCCTGTTTGGATTGGAGGGGATGATTGCCGGGAAGCATTTCAGCCGGAGCAAAAAGCAGTACCGGACGACGATTTTTTCCTTATTTATCAGTATTGTGCTCTTTATCTCCGCAAGCTCCTTTTCCTCTTATGTGAAGAGCAGTGTGGACACGGTTAATGATATTTCGGAAAATGATATTTCCATGTATATTGAGGAAGAGAAGGAAGGCGAGATAGAGGAAATCCGGGAGCGTGTGCGGGGGACGCAAGGAGTGGATCATATGCTTTCCGAGAGCTGCATCAATATGGATGTTCCCATCGACCCGGAATTGGTGTCGGAGGACTACCGGGCTTTTCTGGAAACACAATATAATGGGGATGATACAGGATGGGGAGGGCTTTACCGTGAGGATGGAAAGCTGATGTTTTATGATTCCCGGATTCTGGTTCTGGAGGACGCGGCGTATGAGGCTTATGTGGAGGAGCTTGGACTTTCGAAGGAGGAATATCTGGGGGCGGAGACGGATAAGGTGATTGCCCTCAATCAGCTAAAGGGGTATATTTCCGAACAGCAGCGTTTCCGGCTTTATGATATTTTGAAGGCTCCCGGAATGGAGATTGAGATGCTGATGACGGATTACGATGCCTGGAATGAGGCGGAAAGGGCAGCGGGGAAGGATTTGGCACGGACCGATTTCCAGAAGCCCTGCAGGGTAACGGTGGGGACATTTGCCGAGCACGCGCCTATGAATCTCTATGGGGAGTGGGGCGGAGGTTTCTCTGTCTTTCTCTCGGAGAGTATGCTTCAAAGGCTGACAGGGGAGGAGTATCCTTATTTTAGTGCCGTGCGGTTCTATATACAGGCCGAGAATCACCGGGAAACGGCAAAGCGTCTGGAGGCGCTGGCTCTGGACGGAGGCTATGAGAGTTATTTCATTGTGATGGATGAGGCGGAGACGCGCCAGACTCACAGAAGCCTGCTTTTGACGGTGGATGTGTTTACCTTTGGATTTATTACACTGATTTCGCTGATTGCGGTGGCCAATGTGTTTAATACCATTTCCACGGGAGTGCTGCTGCGGAGGAAGGAGTTTGCGGTTCTAAGCTCTGTGGGTATGACGCCTAAGGGACTTCGGCGGATGCTGAATTATGAATGTGTGCTCTATGGGTGCAAGGCTTTGCTCTATGGGCTTCCGGTGTCGCTTTTGGTTACCTTGCGGATCTATCAGGTAGTGGCCAGCAGTATGGATACAGGCTTTTACATTCCAACGGCCAGTATTTTGATCGCCGTGTGCAGTGTGTTTCTGGTGGTGTTTGCCACGATGATGTATGCCAGAAGCCGGATGAAAGGGGAGAATATTATTGACAGTATCCGGCAGGAGAGCTTGTAGAGAAGGAGTCCGGGGACAGAGGCCATGCGGCTTTTGTTCCCGGGCGCTTTTTATGTAAGATGTATGTTTGGATATTAAAACAGCGATTGAAAAAATAGGGGTGAAAAAATAGGTGAAAAAAATATGAAAAAATGTGAAAAAATATCCCCCGGGGTGGCTTGTGAAGGTTTTAACACATGTGTATAATCAGAATTGTTGATTCACATTTTACTTCGAAATGAATGTAAGGATGTACCAGAGAGCGAGGTATGACACGAAATGAAAAGCAGAAAACTTTCTTTTATTATAGCTATGATGCTTGGCATAAACCTTCTTTCTGCCTGCGGTTCCGGACAGGAAGCCCCCAGGGGGGATGGGCGGCAGCAGGAAGAACAGGGGACGGAGCTTTCGGGAGGCGGAGCCGGGGACTCGGTGATTGTCGCGATGGGGCCGAATTCGGAGCCGGAGGCAGGCTTTGACCCGGCTTACGGCTGGGGAGCCGGAGAGCATGTGCATGAACCGTTGATTCAGAGCACCTTGACCGTTACCAATCCCGATCTTTCCATCGGATACGATCTGGCAACGGATATGCAGGTGAGTGAGGACGGCATGATTTGGACCGTGACGATTCGGGATGATGTAAAGTTTACGGACGGCGAGGCGCTTACGGCTTCGGATGTGGCGTTTACTTATAATACGGTGAAGGAAATAAGCTCGGTGAATGATTTTACCATGCTTGCGGAGGCTGTGGCGGTGGACGACACAACGGTGGAATTTCATATGGCGCAGGCGTATTCCATCTGGCCGTATACAATGGCCATTGTGGGTATCGTGCCGGAGCATGCATACGGTTCCGATTACGGAGAGCATCCCATCGGTTCCGGACGGTATCTGATGAAACAGTGGGACAAGGGACAGCAGATTATCTTTGAAGCCAATCCGGATTATTATGGAGAGGAAATAAAGATGAAGCAGGTTACGATTGTCTTTATGGAGGAGGACGCGGCTTTTGCGGCGGCAATGGCCGGCCAGGTGGATCTGGCGTACACAGCGGCGGCCTACTCGGATCAGACCATTGACGGCTATGAGCTTTTGGCCTTTGAGACGGTGGACAACAGAGGCTTTAACCTTCCGGCAGTTCCGGCAGGGACGGACGAAGGCGGCAATGCCGTTGGAAATGATTTCACCGCGGATTCTCAGGTGCGCCGTGCAATTAACATCGGCCTGGATCGTCAGGAAATGCTGGAAAATGTGGTAAACGGCTACGGAACGCCCGCTTACAGCGTATGCGATAAGATGCCCTGGTATAACAGTGCGGCGGAGGTAGAATATAACCCGGAGGAAGCGAAGACTATTCTGGAAAATGCAGGGTGGACGCCGGGGGCGGATGGTATCCGGGAAAAGAACGGGATAAGGGCGGCCTTCAATCTGCTGTATCCGGCCAGCGATTCTCTGCGTCAGGCTCTGGCGGCGGATACGCAGAATCAGCTTAAAGAGCTTGGCATTGAGGTGACTATCGAGGGTGTGGGCTGGGATACGGCCTATGATCGTGCTCAGGCGGAGCCTTTGATGTGGGGCTGGGGGGCACATTCGCCTATGGAGCTTTACAATATTTACCATACTCTGGAAAATGGACTGGCCGGTTTTTCACCCTATTCCAATGAGACGGTTGACCGGTATATGGACGAAGCCCTGGCGGCCGGTGATCTTGATACTTCCTATGAGCTTTGGCAGAAGGCACAGTGGGACGGAACCACCGGAATTACTCAGGAGGGAGATATTCCCTGGATCTGGCTTGTGAATATCGATCATCTGTACTGGTCGAGAGAAAATCTCAAGGTGGCGGAGCAGAAGCTTCACCCGCACGGGCATGGATGGTCCATTGTCAACAATGTGGATCAGTGGATATGGCAGTAAAATAAGTAAACCCATTATAAATAACCTATAATAACCAACTTTACCTTACGGGTATCTTATCAATGCGTATTTCTGTGGGATTGGCGGATGTCGCCCGTTGTGGTAAAATGCAGAGAAGGAGCTGTTTTCGGCGGCTCCCCTTTGCATGTATGTGATTCTATAAGAAGTGTAAGATGTATCATATGGGAATTACGGTACTGGAAAACAGTAATACCCATATGATGCATAGAAGGATTTACGGACACATGGCTTTGTGGCCGGAAATACTTCTGTGTAAGATGTATCATATGGGAATTACGGTACTGGAATAGAGGTGACCGAATGAAGCATCATTTATTATTTTTAACGAAACAGGCAGTCCGCATGATGTTACTGCTGATATGCGTCAGCATTGCCGCATTTTTCCTGGTGTCCTTATCCCCGGTAGATCCCCTGCAGGCCAATATCGGCCAGGCGGCTCTGGGAAGCATGAGCCAGGAGCAGATTGCAAAGCTGAATGAGTATTGGGGTGTAGGGCAGCCGGCCGCAGAGCGGTTTTTGGCCTGGGCTTCGGATTTCTTTCGGGGCGATATGGGGCTTTCTCTGTTGTACCGCAGGCCGGTGTCGGAAGTGATTGCCGTGAAATTCGCCAATTCCATCTGGCTTCTGGCCATTGCCTGGGTGATTTCCGGTGTGGTTGGTTTTTGTCTTGGGGCTTTGGCCGGGATGAAGCGGGGAACCTGGGTGGATAAGGTCGTCAAGGGCTATTCTCTGGTAATTGCCAGTACGCCCGCCTTCTGGCTGGCCCTGGTGCTTCTGATGGTATTTGCGGTGTGGCTGAAGGCGCTGCCTGTGGGACTCAGTGTTCCGATTGGAATGGAGGCTGCGGGTGTGACCTTTGCGGATCGGATTCGCCATGCCATCCTTCCGGCGCTTACCTTAAGCATTACGGGCATTTCCAATATTACCCTGCACACTAGGGAAAAAATGATTGATATTATGGAGAGCGATTATGTGCTTTTTGCCCGGGCAAGAGGGGAAAGCGGGTGGAGTATTTTTAAAAATCATGGCTTTCGCAATGTGATTCTCCCGGCACTGACTTTGCAGTTTGCGTCTATCAGTGAGATTTTCGGCGGTTCTGTTTTGGTGGAGGAGATTTTTTCCTATCCGGGGCTTGGACAGGCTGCCGTGACGGCGGGAATCGGAAGCGACGTGCCTCTGCTGCTTGGGATAACTGTGATCAGCGCGGCAATTGTATTTGGCGGGAATCTCATCGCAAATATTTTGTATGGAATCGTGGATCCCCGGATCCGCAAGGGAGGTGCCGGACTGTGAGAAGTATGAATGGAAGGCAGAAAACGGTTCTTTTATTCGGCATGGCAGTGCTTTTTCTGGCGCTGATTACCGCTGCGGGACAGGTGTTTGCTAAAGAGGCTATGGCGACGGATTTTACGAGAAAGAACCTGGCTCCCTGCGGGGAATATGTCTTTGGAACAGACTGGATGGGCCGGGATATGTTTGTGCGTACCCTTACGGGTCTGTCCATGAGCATCCGTATCGGACTTCTGGCTGCGGGGGTGAGCGCGCTTTTGGCTTTGGTTCTCGGCATTGTTTCGGCAACAATGGGGCGAGCGGTGGATTCCGCGGTAACCTGGGTGATTGATTTGGTTATGGGGATTCCCCATATTCTGCTGCTGATACTTATTTCCTATGCCTGCGGCAAGGGCTTACGGGGCGTAGTCATCGGAGTGTCGCTTTCTCACTGGACCTCTCTTGCCAGGCTGATTCGGGGGGAGGTTCTGCAGCTTAAGGAGGCGCCTTATATTAAGGTGGCAAAAAAGCTTGGTCTTAGCTCCTGGCAGATTGCCTGGAAGCATATGGTTCCCCATTTGTTTCCGCAGTTTTTGGTGGGCTTGATCCTGCTGTTTCCCCATGCCATACTGCATGAGGCGAGCATCACCTTTCTGGGCTTCGGCCTGTCCCCGGAGCAGCCGGCTATCGGAGTTATTCTTTCGGAGAGTATGCGGTATCTGGCTATGGGAAAATGGTGGCTGGCGCTGTTTCCCGGTTTGCTGCTGGTGCTGACAGTGATGCTTTTTGATGTGGCAGGGGAGAGCCTTCGGAAGCTTTTAGATCCGGGGAGCGCGCATGTGTAAACAGCGGGAACGGAATGGCGGGAGGTCATAGGATGGATGAGAAAAAAATAATATTGGAAATACAAAACCTGTCCGTTTCTTTTCAGCAGTATGACAAGGGATTTGGGCGGACGGATCTGGATGTGATTCGGGATCTCAATGTGACGATCCATGAAGGTGAGATGGTGGCGGTGGTAGGGTCCAGCGGCTCCGGAAAAAGTCTGCTGGCTCACGCAGTCCTGGGGATTCTTCCTTACAACAGCGTTCTTGGCGGAACCATTTTGTATGACGGGGAGGAACTGACCCAAAAGCGGAAGGAGGAGCTTCGGGGAAATGAGATTGTTCTGGTGCCTCAGAGCGTGGCATTTCTGGACCCCCTGATGAAAATCGGACCTCAGATCCGCAAGGGGAAAAATGATTCGGAATCAAAGAGGAAGCTGGATGGGATTTTTGAAGGATATCATCTGAAACAGGAGGTTCAGGAGCTTTATCCCTTTGAGTTGTCCGGGGGAATGAATCGGCGTGTACTTGTTTCCACGGCTATGATGGGAAATCCCCGCCTGGTGATAGCCGACGAGCCGACGCCGGGCCTTCATATGAAAATGGTGCGGCGGGTGATGAGCCATTTTCGGGAGCTGGCGGATCAAGGGGCCGGAGTGCTGCTGATTACCCATGATCTGGAACAGGCTTTGGAAGTGGCGGATCGAGTGGCAGTGTTCTATGCCGGGACTACGGTGGAGGATGCGGATGTGAAGGATTTTGCCAGAGAGGAAACCTTGCGGCATCCCTATTCCAAAGCGCTTTGGAGGGCATTGCCCCAGAATGGATTTCAGTTTATCAGCGGGACACAGCCCTATGTGAAGGAGCTGCCCAAGGGGTGCCCTTTTGGGCCGAGGTGCGAGTATTTTTGCGAGGCATGCGAAAGGGAGATTCCCTACCGGGAGGTCCGGGGCGGGAAGGTACGGTGCATAAGCGCGGAATAGGAGGCAGACATGATATTGGAAGCAAAGCATATTTCCTTCCGCTACGGAACGGACAGCAGGCAGATTTTAGATGATTTCAGTTTAAAGCTGACCCAGGAGGAGCGGGTTGGTCTGATCGCTCCCAGCGGTTTTGGAAAGACGACCTTTTGCAAGATTCTGGCCGGCTATGAGAAACCGGATGAGGGTGAGGTTCTTTTAGACGGGCGCCCATTGTCCGTATATAAGGATTATTGTCCGGTGCAGATGATCTGGCAGCATCCGGAGCAGGTGGTGAATCCCAGGCTTCGGATGAAAGATGTTTTGGCGGATGGCGATCACCCAAAGCAGCGTATCGTGGAGGGACTTGGCATCGAACCGGACTGGCTGAACCGTTATCCGGCGGAGCTGTCCGGCGGCGAGCTTCAAAGATTCTGCATTGCAAGGGCTTTGGGAGAGCGGACGCAGTTTATATTGGCGGATGAGATCAGTACTATGCTGGACCTTATTACGCAGAGCCAGATCTGGAGCTTTCTTGTCCGGGAGGTAGAGGAGCGGGGCATCGGACTTCTGGCTGTGAGCCACAGCACGCCGCTTCTTCAGCAGGTGTGTACACGGGTGGAGGATTTGGAGAAGTGTTAGGATGGAGATTAGGCTTTAAATGACTCTCTTTTTTATATTAAAACGCTTGATTATCTCAAAAAAGCCTTGATTTACGGGCGTACAAGCAGGATTTCAAGCTGAATTTACTACCAATTTACTACTTTTAAGGGAAAGAGCCTTGATATGCCGCCCGGAATCCTGCAAGCCCAAATATCAGCACAGTATTGAGGGAATAAATGAAAACTGAATATGACACAGACACGGCGTTTCTCTATCCCATAACAGGGAGAACAGGAACGCTGCTTTTTTATACCTTTATGTTACGCAATAGAAGCCAAAAGAGCCTTGCTACAAACGGCTTTGCAGACATGTTTTTGCAGGAGATAAGGATTTATACCTAACCCCTGTCCATTTGTCGTGAAAGCAGCACCACAGCCGGAATGGAAATGAACAGATTAAGCTATAAAAGGAAAAAATGAGTTTCGGAGCAAGCATAGGAAAGGAGTACCTTTCCGTAAATTTGTCCATCTGCACCCTATGGCTTGCTGGACAGATTTCGCTTGTTGGGAGGAATCCCAAACCCTCTAAAATACCCCGTATGTCCCACAATGCCACACGACAGCTTTACCAAAGTTATGCAAAAATTCTTTTCCGTCATTTATGAAAATAGTATAAACTTTTCTCGCCCACTTGACAACTGAAATGCGTAGCAGTAAAATGAATTCTTGTAATTAGAATTCTAAGTAGGGACAGGGCGATAGCATGAGGGATGAAAAAAAGCTAATGGAAAAATATGACAAGTTGAATCGGCGAATGTTGAGATACTTTTCAAGTTTTTTCACAGGTACGCAGATAACCAGTATTCAAGGTCTTATCCTGCACTATATTATCGTTGAATCTGAAGCAAGGGACATATTCCCGAAAGATATAGAAGAATTTTTAGAGATTAAGGGTTCTTCTGTCACAAGCCTTATCAGCAATCTGGAGCGCAATGGCTATTTGCGCCGGGAAAGTTTGGACAGCGACAGACGTTATAAAAAACTTGTATTGACGGAACAGACACTTGCGATAAAGGACGATATTACAAGCCGTGTCAATGAGTATATGCACAGTATGTTTGCCGGTATATCCGAAAATGATTTGGAAGTCTTTGAAAAGGTCATTCTGCAAATGACGGAGAATACAAAATAGGTATTCTTTTGCCCATATACTTAGGATTCTAATTAAATGGAAAGGAGGTTTTCATATGAGATTACCACCCACGACAATTATTTCGATGATTACCTGAACCTATTTTTTGCCTTTATATTTAGAATTCTAATTAAAGGAGGACACGATGATGAATGACACACAGACGACAGCCAATCCACTTGGTTATGAAAAAATCGGAAAACTACTTACAAGCTATGCCATTCCCAGTATCATAGCTTTAATTATCAATTCCCTTTACAACATGGTAGACCAGATTTTTATCGGTCAGGGCGTAGGCTTTTTGGGGAACGGAGCCACGAACATTATCGCCCC
>OFGH01002461.1_pt1 | contig 10122 bp, 9 predicted proteins | sample 1521721 | NCBI WGS metagenome assembly OFGH01 (sample SAMEA3504132, study PRJEB24116) | mouse gut metagenome | biome: mouse gut; feature: mouse-associated habitat; material: faeces | place: Denmark | collected 2011
CGCCGCCCCTTCCACAGGGGCAGGCGGAAGCCGGGATGTGTCCCCAGGCCGAAATACAGCCTGTTTTCGTCCCGGTTTTCCACCCGGTAGGTGACAGAGAGGGTGGGGCCGTCCAGGCGGAAGATGACGTCAAAGGCAAAAGCCCAGGGGTAGCAGGCGCGGGTCTCGGCGCTGTCGGTCATGCGCAGGGTGATCCGGTCCGGGCCCTGGTCCAGGGGGGTGAAGACGGTCCGGCCGGCAAAGCCGTGGCGGGTCATGGGGTAGGCTGCGCCGTTGTAGGTGTAGCTGTCCCCGGTGAGGCGGCCCACGTAGGGGAACAGGTTGGGGGCGCGGTTGCGCCAGTAGGCCGGGTCCCCGCTCCAGAGGTACTCCGTTCCGTCGCCGGCGGTGATGGCCATCAGCTGCGCGCCCAGTTCATCGATGGTCACCGTCAGCGCATCGCTGCGGATTGTGTGCTGCATGGTTCGCTCCTCCGTTCGTTTTGGTTGGTCTCCTGCGCTGTATTATAGCACGGAATCATGGCGGTTACAAGGGTGGGGGAGAGGGGGCGGTTTTCCCGCGCTATTGTTGGAGGACTGATGGTGGTAGCTCGCGTTTTAGCGCTTGGAGGCATCGGGAGCCACCCACAAACAGAGCAAAATTTTTTGCATTTCTGGAAAGATCGGTAAATATCAAGAACAATCTGGACAAAGAGGGGAATATATCATACCCGAAGAACAATTAAAAAGTGCAGGTAAGAAGGGGGGAGTGCTGCAAGCAGCCTTTCTGCGTTTGCAGCAACTTGGCATCCTCCCAATCCAAGTAAACGTGGTGAGCTTGGATTCCACCTGTATTAAAGCCCATCCCGACGGAATGGGCACTTTGAAAAAGGCGGCCCACAGTCCGTTGGGAGAAGGCGAGTCGGATGGAACGCCAGGCTTCCTATGGGGGACAGTGAACAGCGGAAAGGCCGTTTGACTGTCTGTTGCAAAACCCGAGGGGCGCCAGGCCCCTCGGGTTCGCGTATTCAGGGCAGCCCCTCCCCCCGCAGGCCGCTCTGGGCGGGGCCGGTGAGCAGCTTCCCGTGGCAGTCAAACCGGGAGCCGTGGCAGGGGCAGTCCCAGCTTTTCTCGTCCGGGTTCCACTCCAGCTGGCAGCCCAGGTGGGGACACCGGGGATCCACCACATGACACCGGCCCTCCGGGTCCTTGTACACCCCAGCCTTCCGGCCGTCCCACTCCACCACGCCGCCGTGCCCCGGGGGCAGGGCCTCCGCTGCGGCCCTGGGCGGCGTCAGGGGCAGACGGGCCAGATCCCGGGCGGCGTGGAGCCCCTCCTCCAGCAGCCGCCCCGCAGAGGCCGCCGGGGTGAACCGCTGGGGGGAGAACAGCTGGGCCCAGGCGTTCTCCTGGCCCAGAATCTGGTCCCGGATCAGGTGGGCTGCGGCCATGGAGGCGGTCATGCCCCACTTGCCGAAGCCCGTGGCAACGTACCACTGGGGGGTGGAGGCGGAGAACCGGCCCATATAGGGCATCCCGTCCAGGGTCATGCAGTCCTGGGCGGACCAGTGTCCCGCCTCCGATGCGCCGGGAAAATGCAGGCCCGCCCACCGGCGCAGGGCCTCGTATTTTCCGCCCTCCCGGTTCTCCCCCGTCCGGTGGGACCCGCCGCCCACCAGCAGCAGTCCCTCCGCCATGCGCAGGGACGCGCCGCCGGAATCCGCGCTGTAGTACATCCCCGGAACCGCCGGCGTCCCCTCCAGGGCCACCACATAGCTGCGCTCCTGGTGCATCCGCAGGAAGTAGTGCCCCGGGGCGTTGACAAAGGGGAAGTGGCAGCAGAAAATGATGTGCTTTGCGCGCACCGTTCCGCCGGTGGTGCGGAGCTGGTCCCCCTCTGCCTCCAGCACCCGGGTCCCCTCCCAGATGGTCAGCTCCTCCGCCAGGGCCCGGAGCAGGCGGAGGGGGTGGAACTGGGCCTGGTTCTCGCAGCGCACCGCCCCCGCCACGGGGAAGGGCAGGCCGGCGTCCTCCGTCAGGCGCACCGGCAGGCCCGCCCGCTCCTGAGCGGTAAACTCCTGGAGCAGCGCGTCCTCTTCCTCCACGGCATAGAGATAGGCTGGGAGACGCTCCCAGCCGCATTCGATCCGGCGGTCCCAGAGAAGCTGCTGGTACCACTCCAGGGCCTGCTGGCCGGCCCCCGCGTACAATCGGGCAGCATCGGGGCCCAGGGACTGCTCCAGCCGGCGGCAGAACATGCCGTGCTGGCTGGTGACCTTGGCGGTGGTGTTTTCCGTCTGGCCGGAGCCGATTCGGTCCGCCTCCAGCACCACTGTGTCCACACCGGCCTCCTGCAGCAGGGCGGCGGTCAGTATGCCCGCCAGTCCGCCGCCGATGACCGCCGCCTCCGCCCCCAGATCGCCCTGAAGGGGCGGTCTGGGGGCGATGGGGGCGGTTTGACGCCAAAGAGATGGCATCGTATCACCTTCCTCTCCCCTCTATAGCAATCATCAGAATTCCTGACAAAAGTTCGGGGGTACAAATTGCGCATGGCCGCGTTGTCGTCCTTGGCGGACGCCAGCCCGTCTGCGTCCTCCGCCTTGCCCTGCACGATTTGTCCGCCCCTCCTTTTTTGGCATAAATTCTGAAGCTTGCTATAGTCTTTACCAGAAATGAGAGAAATACCCGCCCTTTTGCATAAATCCGCCTGCTGGGAACATAAACTAGCCTGTGCAAAAGGAGGGATCGTATTGAAGAAAATCCATTCCGCCCGCCGCCGGGCCCAGCAGATGCGCCGCAGCGCCGGCAGACGGGGCGGCGATGAGAGCCGCACGGCGCTGCGTCTGGTGATCTGCGGCGTGGTATTTGTGCTGCTGGTGACGGTGAAGCTGCTGTTTCCGGAGGCGGTCAGCGGCATCGCCCAATCCGCCGGGCGGCTCATCGGCCGGGACGCGGACTTCAAGGAGGCCTTTGCCGCCATGGGACGGGCCATCAGCGGCGAGGCTGCGGTCAGCGACTCCCTCCAGGACCCCTACCCCGCTGTTTTCAACCCTGCGGCCATCCCCCCGCCGGCGGCCGCTCCATCCGGCGCATCCGTTCCCCTGGACCCCGGTGCGCGTCTTATCCGCTACACCGTCCCCACGCTGCCGGAGATCACGGCCCGGCCTGTCCACAGGGAGGTGGTGGTGGATGCGCCCGCCGCCTCGGAGGACAGGCCGGAGAGCGGCGTCCCCGCCCCATCCTCCCCGGAACCGGATGGGGCGGAGCCGGAGGCGTCCACCCAGGCCCTCTCCTATGTCTACACGATGCCTGCCCTGCCGGACAACGCCAGCCTGGAGCAGCGCAACCTGGGCTTTTCCCATACCACGCCAACCCGTGGCTCCCTCAGCTCCCCCTTTGGCTGGCGGGAGCACCCTGTGGAGGGTGAGGATCGGTTTCACTACGGCGTGGATCTGGCGGCGGAGGAGGGGACGGACGTGGTGGCCTTTGCGGACGGCACGGTGTACGCCACCGGCGAGAGCAGCACCCTGGGCAATTATATCATGCTCCAGCACCAGGGGGGATATATCACCCTGTACGCCCACTGCAGTCGGGTCACCGCCACCGGCGGCCAGGTGGAGCGGGGGGAGAAGATCGCGGAGGTGGGATCCACAGGTCTGGTCACAGGGCCGCACCTCCACTTTGAGCTCCACGACGGGGATCTGTATCTGAACCCGATTTACTATGTGGAAATCGGGTAAGCTGGAGGTGGGATGGGGCTTTGCCGCCACGGTGGTCCTGGCGCTGCTGGCCGGGGCGGGGGGCGTGCTGCCGCTGGTGCTGCTCAGCGCCCTCTGCCACGAGCTGGGGCACCTGGGCGCTCTGCACCTGGCGGGGGCGGAGGTGGAGCGGCTGCGGCTGACCGCCTTTGGCGCGGAGATCCGGGCGGATACCCGCTATCTGCCCTATCCCAAGGAGATTCTGTGTACGCTGGCCGGCCCGGCAGTGAATCTGGTCCTGGCGCTGGTGTTCTCCCGGGGCGCGGGGGACTACGTTCTGGCGGGGGCCAACCTGCTGCTGGGGGCCTTCAACCTGCTGCCCATCCCCTCTCTGGACGGCGGGCGGGCCCTGTATCTGCTGACGAGCTGGTGGGCGGACCCGGGGACGGCGGACCAGCTGTGCCGCCGGGTGGGACTGGGGTGCGCCCTGGGCCTCACCGCCCTGGCCCTGGCGCTGACCCTGTGGCACGGCGCGGGACTGTTCCTGATGCTGGGAGCACTGGGAACTCTGCTCCCCCAGCTGCCCAGGGGGCGAGGAGAGAGGAGACGGCAGGGGCTGCATAAGTTGTCCTGACAGGTGAGAGGAGCTGCTTTTCGACAGAAAGCCCGAAAAGCAGCTCCTTTGTACTTATCCCATCCTCCCGCAGTGGAGATTGCGCCACTCGCCGGCGGAGATGCCCTCCAGCTTTTTGAACACCCGGGAGAAGTGGGCGGTGTCCGCGTAGCCCACCATGTCCGCAATCTCGCTGATGCGCAGGGAAGGGGTCTCCAGCAGCTCCTTCGCCCGGCGGATACGCTCGGCGTTGAGCAGATCGTAGAAGGGCTGGCCCAAGTGCTTGTTGAGCAGCTTGCTCAGATGCCACTGGCTCACAAAGCAGTGCTCCGCCACATCCTGAAGGGACAGGCGCTGGGCGCAGTGGGCCGCAATGTAGGTCTGGGCCTGCCGGGCAATGAAGCTGTTGGCGGCGGGATCCTGGTCCTCCGGCTCCTCCTGGGAGGGCAGCCGGTCCAGCACCTCCGTCATGTAGCTCAGCGCCTCCGTCAGCTCGTCCATCTTCGACGGCTTGAGCAGAAACCGGGATACGCCCAGGCGGATGGCCCGCTGGGCGTACTCAAAATCCCGGTATCCGGTGAGTACCGCGATCTGCATTCTGGGGAACTCCCCCTTCAGTCCCGCCAGCATGGTGAGACCGTCCTCCCCCGGCATCTTGATGTCCGTGAAGAGGATGTCCGGCCGGCAGCTGCGGATCTCCTCCGCGCCGGAGGCGGCGTCGCAGGCTGTGGCCACCACCTGGCAGTTGTAGGCCGCCCAGTTTACCACCTTCCGCAGGCCCTCTGAAATGATGGGCTCATCGTCCACCAGCACTACCTTGTACATGATCCATCACCTCTTGTTTCCATCATATCGGAAAAGCGGAGAAAAAGCAAGGGGATCAGCCCTTCACCGCCCCTGCGGTGAGGCCCTTGATGATGTGCTTTTGCAGCATCACATAGACTGCCAGCACCGGGGCCACGATCAGCACCACCGACGCGGCCATCAGGCCATAGTCCACGCCGGCCTGGGAGCTGATCTCGTTGAGTAGCAGGGTGATCGTCTTCTCCCGGGGCACCCGGAGGAAGAAGTTCTGGGTGAAGAGGTCGTTGTAGCTCCACAGGAAGGAGAAGATGGCCACCGTGGCAAAGGAGGACTTGGCCGCCGGCATGATGATGTGGAAGTAGACCTGGAACACGTGGCAGCCGTCCACATAGGCGCTCTCCTCCAGCTCAATGGGCACCGACTCGATGAAGCCCATGAGCACGATGATGGCAAAGCACAGGTTCCCCGCAATCTGGGGCAGGATCACCGCCAGCAGGCTCAGCCAACGGTTGCCGCTGCTGGCAATGCCCCAGGTGGCCTCCATGCGGAACACGGGAATGATGGTGGAGAACACCGGGAACATCATCCCCGCCATAATCAGACTGTAGAGAAATCCCCGCAGGCGGAAGCGGTAGCGCACCAGCCCGTAGGCCGCCAGCCCCGCTAAAATGACCACCGCCACCGTAACGGCCACGGAGACCAGCAGGCTGTTGAGGTAGGCGTTGCCGAAGTCAAAGCGGTCCATGGCCTTGGCGTAGTTGCCCATGGTCAGGCCGCTGCCGGGCAGGGGGATGGAGAAGGATTCCTTCCGGATGAGACCCTTTTCCCGGAAGGAGTTGAGGATAACCCACACAAAGGGGTACAGGGTGGTCAGCGCCCAGAAGATGAGGACCACATAGGTGGCGATCTTGGCGGGCGTCCATTTTTGCTTCATCATACTCCCTCCTCTCAGATGTCATGGCGGGGCCTGAAGACCCGATTGGCCACATTGGAGAGCACCACGCCCAGCACCACAATGAGGATGGCGATGGTGGAGCCGTAGTCCACGTTGCCCCGGTTGAAGGTCTGATCGTACATGTAGGTGCCGGTGAGCCACCCCTGGTCCTGGGGCATACCGGCCCCGAACATCACCCAGGGCAGGTCAAAGACCTTCAGTGCGCCGGTGATGGCCAGCACCAGGCAGGTGCACAGCACGTTGCGCAGCAGGGGCAGGGTGATGTAGCGCACCCGGTGCAGGCCCGTGCAGCCGTCCAGGGCCGCGGCCTCGTAGAGGTCCTGGGAGATGTTGTTCAGCCCCGTAATCATGATGACAAAGTAGAACCCGACGTACTGCCACATGACAGGGGCGAACATGGTGGCCATAAAGTGGCTGGGGTCCTTCCAGTCGATGTTCTCCGTGATGAGGCCCAGGTTGGTCAGCAGTTGGTTGAGCATCCCGCCGTTGTAGAGGAAAATGAGGTTAAACATCAAACCCAGGGCGGTGGCGGAGATGACGATGGGGAAAAAGTACAGGGTCCGGAACAGCTGGGCCCCCACCCGGATGGAGTCCACCAGCAGCGCCAGAATGAGGGCAATGCCCACCTGGAAGACCACAGTGCAGACGGTGAGAAGCACCGTGTTGCCCAGGGCTGTGCGCAGCTTGGGATCGGAGAAGAGGGTAACATAGTTGGCGTACCAGGGGGTATTGAGGCCGCTGGCCGGGGCCCCCAGGCCGGTGATGTCGGAAAAGCTGTTGATGATATTCTGAACAAACGGGTAGTACAGAAAAAGGATCAGAAAGAGGAAGGCCGGAACCAGAAAGATCACCAGCGGTCCCTTCCGCTTGTAGAGGGTAGAGCTTGCGTTCATGTGCGATCACTCCCTTGCCCGTTAAAGATAGATGGTGTCTTTTGAAAACAGGGCCGGAGGCCGCCTAGGGCGGTCCCCGGCCCGTGCTGTATGCGCGTCAGTTCAGGGCGATGGCGGAGGCTACGGCGTCCTCGGCGCTCATGGCGCCGGTGACCACGTTCTGCACATTGCCGAACAGGTCCATCTTGGCCTCGCTGGTGATGGTGTCCTGCACCGCGCCCACCACGCCGGTGATGTTGGCATTGGCGTCAGCGGCGGACTGCTGGAGGGGATTGAGGCCGGAGGGAGCGGCGCCGTTCTTCAGAGCGGTGACCTCGGTGGTGACAAAGGTGCTCATCACATCGTCGCTGGTCATGTGCTCAACAAAGGCCACAGCGGCCTCCCGCTTGGCGGGGTCGTCCCAGGCCTTCTAGTAGCCCATGGAGATGCCGCCGATGGCCTGGCCGGCGGTGCGCTGGCCCTTGGCGGGGACATAGGAGATAGCGAAGTTCTCCAGATCGTCGCCGTAGTTGTCCACGAAGTGGTTCACCTTCCAGGACCCGTCGATGAGGAACGCGGCGTCGCCGTCGCCAAAGAGCTGCACGGTCTCCGCGTCGGTGGCGGTGAGGGTGTTGGCCGGGAAGAAGCCCTTTTCGTACAGGTCCTTTATGTCGTTGAGGGCGGCGGCCCACTTCTTGCCCGCGGCGTCGTCGGCGGCCTTGGGCACGTCCAGCTGGCTGGCCAGGGTGCCGTTGTTCATGACGCAGAACTCAAACCAGTAGTGGGGCACCTCGAACAGGGAGCAGGCGATGGGGGTGTAGCCCTTGTCCTTGATGGTCTGGCAGTCGGCCAGGAACTGGTCCCAGGTGTAGTCCGGGCCGGGGACGGCCACGCCGCAGTCGGAGAGCACCTTGGTGTTGACGAACATATTCTCCCAGAAGCCGGAGGAGGGGACGGCGTAGTTCTTGCCGTCGGAGGCCACGGCCAGCATGGAGTCCCGCATATTATCGGCGTAGTCGGGGTAGGACGCCCGGATGGTGGCGATGTCCACCACCTTACCGGCGGAGACAAAGGGCTCGGCATCGGCGTTGGTGAAGAAGAGGACATCGGGCTCAGTGCCGGTCTGGAAGTCGGTGAGCACCTTGGCCTTCCACTCCTCGTTGGAGGAGGCGGAGGCGTCCATGATCTTATTGCCGCTGGCGGCCTCGTAGGAGGCCACGGCGTTCTCGTAGTTCTTGCGGTTGCCGTCGTCGCCGCCGTAGGAGGTGACAACGGTCAGCTCCACGCCGCCGGAGGCGGGCTGTCCGCCGGCGCCGCTCTTGTCGCCGCCGGGATTGCCGGAAGCGCTGGGCTTATCGCCGCCGCCGCAGCCGGCCAGCAGTCCCAGAGTAAGTGCGCCGGCGAGGGCCAATGCAAGAAAACGATTCTTTTTCATGATAAAACCTCCATATTTTATTGGTGTACCCGCTTTCTCTTTGTGCAATGTTATCATACACCTTTCAGAGGTGAGAACAAATAACCAAGCTTACCATTTGTTGTCCGTTGTTGTTTGGTGTAAAACAACCAAGGTCATGCCCGGACGGCCACCGTGAGCCGGGCGGTCACCGCGCCGCCCTTCCCCCGTGTGATGGTCAGGCCGCAGTCCGGCCCGCAGAGAATCCGCAGGCGCTGGTTCACATTGGCGATGCCGATATTCCCCGAGGGCTCGTTCTGCATGTCGTAGTCCGGAGAGAGGAGACGGGCAATATGTTCCTCGTCCTGAGGGGACAGCCCCCCGTTGTTTTCGATCTCCAGGATGAGGCGCTCCCCCTCCCGGAAGCCCCGCAGGGACACCTGTCCCTGGCCGCTGGGACCGATTCCGTGTTCCACCGCGTTCTCAATCACCGGCTGGAGGATGAGCCGGGGGACCAGGCAGTCCATCAGCTCCGGGGGCAGTTCCACATCCACAGTCAGCCGCCTGCCGTAGCGCTCCTTGACGATGTACAGATAGGCGTTGACATAGGTCATCTCCTCGGCCAGACGCACCTGAGGGCTGCCCTTCCGGTCCAGGGCGGCGTCCAGTACGGTGGACAGGGCTTCAATCATCTTGGATGCCTTTACGTCCCCGCTCATCCTGGCCTGCCAGTTGATAATCTCCAGGGTGTTGTTGAGGAAATGGGGGTTGATGTGGGCCTGCATAGCCTTGATCTGGGCGTCCCGCCGGGCCAGTTCCTCCTGATAGAGCCGGTCGAACTGCCGGCGCAGCTGGCCGGACATCTGGTTAAAGGAGTCGGTGAGGTATTGGAACTCCCGGCTGCCCGTCCCTGTGTCGATCTGGTAGCCCAGCTCCCCCTGGCGGATGTGGGCCGCCCCCTCCATCAACATCTGGACGGGCTGGGATATCCTCCGGCGGAAAAACCGGAAGGTGAACAGCAGCAGCAGCAAGGACAGCCCCATGGCCGGCAGCAGCCACGGTAGCTCTCCGCCCCGGTGAGCAGAGCGGCGTAGTCCACCTCCGCCGTCCCCCGGAGGGTATAATCCCGGCTCCGGATGGTATGCTCCAGCGTCCGCCCCCCGGCTGGGGCGGGGCTTCCCCCTTCAGAGTGAGGGTGACCTCCGGCTCCAGGCGGACCGATACCGCCGAGGCCCAGGACAGCAAGGCCAGATCGCCGAAAAAGTAGTCCGGGTCCAGGGCCGGGGCCAGCACGCCGATGGGCCGGTAGCTGGAGTCCATCATATTCCGCACCAGATACACCCGGCCCTCCCGCTCCAGAAAGCCCACGGTGGTGTCCAGCCCGGCGGCCAGCTCCAGCACCGCCTCCGAATCCGCCGTCCACTGCTCCCGGACCTGGTTGTGGAACAGTCCGGCGCTGCCATTGACCACCGTGATAACCCTGTCCTCCGGGTCGTCGGCGAAGCAGAACACCCCGTAGAGGAAGCGGCTGTCCGACTGGTACAGGCGGTTGAACAGGGCGTAGGACCGGCGGTAGAGGAGGTTGTAGACCCCGTCCTGGCGGTACTGGTTCCATCCCTCCCGGAACTCCGGGTCGTAGGAGGGCAGCCGGGAGGCCTCCACCGCGCTGTTCACCCGGTCGGCCCCCAGCTGGAGGTTCATCTGGAACTGCTCCGCCATAGCCTGTTCCTTCTGCCGCCCCGAACCGGACAGCAGATACCAGCCCACCACCGTGGCGGCGATGGCCATGGGCAGCAGCCAGCACAGCAG